>Ga0325401_1008241_pt1 | contig 10140 bp, 7 predicted proteins | sample PopdelMetagenome_FD_205666 | JGI IMG/M metagenome (GOLD analysis project Ga0325401, IMG submission 205666) | Populus deltoides microbial communities from Bellville, Georgia, United States - Xylem-PdKOR-R2 | ecosystem: Host-associated > Plants > Phyllosphere > Stem > Wood/Secondary xylem | place...
GTCGAGCACCCCCTCGTCGACGAGCTGCGGGAGGGCGACCTCGGGGTCGAGGAGGATCGCCGGGGCGTGCGAGGCCAGGTGGCGCACGAGGTCGCCCTTGGCGTCCGCGAGCTGCTCGCGGGTCACGGCGTCGGGCCCGCCGGGGCCGTCCTTCATGACGGCCTTCATGCCGTTGCGCTGGTCGGCGGCCACGATGAGCATGTGGCCGTCCGCGGTGCTGACGCGCGCCAGGGCGCGCTTCTCGAGGGTCGTGAGCTCGTTCACAGTGCTCCTCCGGAGGGGGCGGGGTGGGGTGGTCGGACGCCGGCCGGCAGGGGGGTGCCCCAGGCGGACAGCAGGTCGGTGAGGTCGGACTGGTCGTGCGCGCCCGTCGCGGCGAGGGCCCCGAGGGCGGCGGCGCCGCGGCAGCCGGGCAGCGCGACGTCGGCGAGCTCCACGCCCGGCAGCACGTCCCGCTTGAGGGCCCGCACGCTCGCCATCCGCGTCCACCCGCCCACGCACAGCGCGGCCGTGTGGGGGCCGACGGCGGAGGTCATGAGGTCGACGAGGGCGGACGTCTGCTCCCCGACGTGGTGGAGCGCGGCGGCCAGCAGCTCGGCCGGCTCGGCCTCGCGGGTGACGACGACCTGCACGTCGTCCCCGCCGCGGCCGCCGGCGCGCACGGTGACGCCCGGCACCGGCCGGGGGACCAGCGCCGCGGCCGCGTCGACGGCGTCGCGGCGCGCGCCGTCGACGGCCCCCACGAGCGACAGGACCCGGCGCAGCACCACGCCGGCGCTGACGCCGCCGACCACCGCCGACAGGTCCTCGAGCACGTGCGCGCCGACGGAGACCCCCGCGGCGGCCAGGCGGGCGCGGTCGGCGGCGTCGACCGTGCCGGCCGCGGAGCGCAGCAGCACGTCCGCGGTGCCGGCGCCGTTGAAGAGGTGCGCGGCGCCGGTCGCGCCGGCCCCGACGGCCCCGACGGGGTGGTCGTGCCCCGCGACGGTGAGCACGGCGCCGCGGAGGCGGGGGTCGGCGTCCGCGAGCGTGACCCGGCCGGCGCTCGTCCCGGCGCGGCGCAGCGGCGGCAGGAGCGTGCGGGGCAGGCCGAGGGCGTCGGCCAGGTCGTCGGCGGGGACGAGGCGGGTGGTGTCGAGCAGCCCCGTGCGCGAGGCCAGCGAGGGCTCGGCCACCCGCTCGCCGCCGAGCGCCGCGACGACGTGCTCGGGCACCGTCAGCCAGGTCGAGGCCGGGGTGACCCGCCACCCGTGGCGGAGGCCCCACGCGAGCGTGGCGGCGCTCGGCTGCGCGTCGGCGCGCAGCCCCGTCGTGGCGGTGAAGGCGGCGGCGACGCAGCCCGGCAGCGCCGCCATCTCCTCGGCGCCCCGGGGGTCGTACCAGGCGACCACCGGGGCGGACTCCGCGCCCGTCGCGTCCAGGAGCACCCCGGACTCGGCCATCCCGGTGACGCCGAGCGAGGCCACGCGCCGGGTGGGGTCCCCCAGCCGGGGGAGGAGGCCGTGGACGGCGGCGAGCGCGCCGGCCAGCAGGGCCGCCCCCGACGTCTCGGTGCGCCCGTGCGCGCTCGTCGTCCACGGCGTCGCCACGTGGTGCTCGGCCACCGGCCGACCCGCCCCGTCGTAGGCGACGGCCTTGGTCTGCGTCGAGCCCACGTCCAGGCCCACGTGCACGCTGCCGGTCACCACGGGCGCTCCCTCCTCCGTCCGGGGGACGGCTCACCTGGTCGGCCCGCGCGGCACCGCGCTCCCCACGCGTGGTGGGAGGGGCTTCGCGTCGTGACACCGGTGCCATGGCGCGGTGACTGTCTATGACATCGGTGTCACGGCTGTCAAGGGTCGGTCTGCCACGGACCGGTCCGCCGGGGGCGGAGGGGCTCGTCGCGCGCGTCGTGGGGCGGGGGCCGCGTCCTTGACGACGGCGACGGGGGCGCCGCACACTCCGCGGCGGCGGTCCGCGCACCGGTCGCCGCACCGGGCGGGCCACGACGAGGAGCGGCTGTTGAGCATCATCGGCGTCGAGACCGGGGGCACGAAGATCGTCTGCGGGGTCGCCTCCCGGACGTCGCCCGACGTCGTCGAGGACGTCGACCGCTTCCCCACGACCGGGCCGGAGGAGACCTTCGCCCGCATCAACGCCTTCGTCCGGCGCTGCGCCGAGCGCGAGCCGGTCGAGGCCCTCGGCATCGCCTCGTTCGGGCCGGTCGACACCGACCGCCGGAGCGACCGCTACGGGTGGATCACGAGCACCCCCAAGGCCGGGTGGAGCGACACCGACGTCCTGCGGGCGGTCGACGCCGCCGGCGACGTCCCCGTGGCCTTCCTCCACGACGTCGCCGCCGCGGCCCTCGGCGAGCAGCGGTGGGGCGCAGCCCGGGGCGCGCGCCACGCCGCCTACGCGACGGTCGGCACCGGCATCGGGGTGGGCCTCGTCGTCGACGGCGAGGTCGTGGGGGGCTCCGGCTGGCCGGAGGCCGGGCACCTGCTCGTGCGCCGTCACCCCGACGACGACTTCGCCGGCAGCTGCCCCTTCCACGGCGACTGCCTCGAGGGGCTGGCGGCGGGGCCCGCCGTCATCGGCCGGTGGGGCCGGGACGCCTCGTCGATGGACGACGCCGCCCGCGCCGCCGCGGTCCCCGTCCTCGGCTTCTACGTGGCCCAGCTCGTGTGCGCGACAGCGCTCTTCGTCGGGACGCAGCGCATGGTGCTCGGCGGCGGCGTCCTGAAGACGCCGGGTCTCCTCGACGAGGTCCGCCGGCAGACCGGCCGTCTCGCCGCCGGGTACGGGCCGTCCCCGCTGTCCGACGACGCCGAGCGGCTCGTCGTGCCGGTCGGGCTGGGCGACGCCTCCGGCGTCGTCGGCGCCCTCAGCGCGGCGGCGGACCTGCTCGAGGGCTGACGCCGGCCGTCAGGGCCGCTCCGAGCCCCGCAGGTGCAGGGTCGTCGGCACCACGACACGGGCCGGGACGTCGGCCGTGCCGCCCAGCAGGTCCAGCAGCAGGTGGACGGCGGCGGCGCCCATGCCGCCGACGTCCTGGCCGACCACCGAGACCGGCGGGTCGAGCAGGGTGGCGGCCTCGAAGTCGTCGAAGCCGACGAGGGGCAGGCGGCGGCCGGCGTCGCGGAAGGCGTGGAGCGCGCCGAGCGAGGCGCGGTTGTTCGCGGCGAAGACGGCGTCGACGGGCGGGGCACCGTCCGCGGGCGTGCCGAGGAGGCCGGCCACGAGCTCCTGGGCCTGCGCCAGGGAGTGGGCGCCGTCGTGCTCGAGGGCGGGGTCGTCGGGCAGGCCCGCGGCGGCCAGGGCATCGCGGTAGCCCTCCCGCCGGGCGGCCATCGCGGGGATGAGCCAGGAGTCCCCGACGAGCGCCACGCGCCGGGCCCCCGCGTCCACGAGCGCCGCGACGGCGGCGCGGGCGCCCTCGCGGTCGTCGGCGAGGATGGCGTGGGCCCCGGGGGTGTCGAGCGGCCGGTCGACGAACACGACCGGGGGCACGGGGGGCACCAGCGCGCTCCACGGCCGCCCCGGCTGGCGGGGCGGCACGACGACGAGGCCGTCGAGGCGCTGGTCGAGCATCCGGTCCACGAGGGCGTCGTGGCGGGCGCCGTCCTCCTCCGAGCTGCCGGTGACGAGCAGGTAGCCGCGGTCGGTGGCGGCGCGCTCCGCGCCCCGCGCCAGCGCCGCCCAGTGCGGGTTGGCCAGGTCGCTGATGACGAGGCCGACGGTCCGGCTGGACCGCCCGGGGCGCAGGCTCGCCGCGGACAGGTTGCGGCGGTAGCCGAGCCGCGCGATGGCGTCGCCGATGCGCTCGGCCATCGCCGCGTTGATGTTCTGCTCGCCGTTGACGTACCGCGAGACCGTCTTCAGCGCGACGTCGGCCTCGCGGGCGACGTCGTTCATGGTGGGGCGCGCGCGGGCGGCCGGGCGGGGGAGCACGGTCACTGCATACCCCCTCCCGGACGGCGCGCGCCCCACCACGGCGACATCGGCGGACCCGGGCGGGCCCTCAGAGGGCGACCGCCCGCTGCTCCTCGTGCGACACGACGGCGGCGCGGAAGATCTCGTGCGTGAGGGCCGCCTCCTCCGGGCGGACCGCGCCGAAGCGGTCGCCGAGCGCACCCGCGCGCTCGGCGAGGAACACCGCCCACATCTGGAGGATGGCGTCGGAGAAGCCGCTCTCGAAGTTGGGCCCGGTCACCGTCGGCCAGCTCGCCTGGCTGCCGGCGTCCAGGTGGTGCCAGACCTGCTCGCGGCCGGTGCCCGGGACGTCGACGAGGCCGAAGACCTCGACGAGCTTGGGGTTCTTCGTGGAGAAGCGGACGCTGCCGTCCATCCCGATGGCCTCGAGCTCCCACGTGTTCTTCTGGCCCGGGTCGATGCGCCGGGTCTCGGTCGTCAGCGGGAAGGGCTTGGCGCCCGGCTGCGCGACCCAGCTGTGGATCGTGGCGTTGTCCCAGGTGTCGCACGGCACGGGGGTGCCGTCGGGGCCCGGGCGCTCGGTGACGACGTCCTGCAGCACCCCGTACACGCGCTCGGGGCGCCAGCCGAGCCGCAGCGGCACGTGCCAGGTGTGCATGCCGAGGTCGTTGAGCACGCCGGCCTCGCCGCAGAACTCGGCCACGCGCTTCCAGCTCGACGGCTTCGCGCGGTCGAGGTCGCTCGCGTGGAGGAAGGAGCACCGGGCGCTGACGACCTCGCCCAGGGCGCCGGACTCGATGTAGCGCACCGCCACCTGCGCCCCGGGGAAGTACGGCATCTCCGAGGAGCACCGCACGAAGCTCTCCGGGTGGGCCTCCACGGCGGCGAGGACGGCGCGGGCGGCGTCGCCGTCGATCCCGAAGGGCTTCTCGGCCAGCAGCGACTTGCCGGCCTCGACGACGTCGACGTAGATCTGCTCGTGGAGGTCGTGGCGGACCGCCACGTAGACGACGTCGACGCGGTCGTCGGCGAGCAGCTCGCGGTAGTCGGCCGTGAGGACCTCCACGGTGCTGATCTCCGAGAACCACTCCAGCGCCGCCGGGTTGATGTCCGCCACACCGACGAGCCGCGGGCGGACCGGGTGGTCGACCAGTGCGGGCCAGCGGGCCAGCGCCGCGGCGATCTCGCGGCCCATGAGGCCGCCGCCGACGATGGCGACGCCGACCTGCTGCGGCTCCTGCCGCCCGGCCCGCCCGGTGGCCTGCTCGGCGGCGGAGGAGGTGCTCATCGGTCGCCCCCCGCCGTGCGCGCCTGCAGGGTCGCGAGGGCCTCGGCCGGGGCCGTGCCGTCGTGGAGCACGGCCATGAGGGCGGCGGTGATGCCGGCCGGGTCGGGGTGCTGGACGACGTTGCGGCCGTAGACGATCCCGGAGGCGCCGGCGCGCAGCACGGCGGCGGTCCGCTCGAGCAGCTCGCCGTCGGGCACGCGACCGCCGCCGCGGACGAGCAGCGGCACGTCGCCGGCCACCTCGACGACCCGGTGGTACTCCTCGACGTCGTCGCACGGGTCGGCCTTGACGAGGTCGGCGCCGAGCTCCACGGCCTGGCGCACCAGCGTCATGATCTTGTCGACGTCGCCGTCGACCATGTAGCCGCCGGAGGTGGCGTTGTCCGCCATGACGAGCGGCTCGACCATGAGCGGCATGCCGTAGCGCGTGGCCTCGGCCCGCAGCGCCGTGATGGAGCGGATGCACGCCTCGCGGATCTCGGGGCGCCCGGGCAGCTGCATGAGGTTGACGCAGACCGCGACGGCGTCGAGGCGGACGGCCTCCTCGATCGCGTGCGGCACGTGCTGGCTGAAGACGTACGGGTCCAACGGGTTCCCGTAGACGTTGGCGATGTCGGTCCGCAGCACGAGCGCGGGCTTCGTGCGGCCCGGCACGGACTGCAGGTGCCGGGCCTGGCCGAGCGTCAGCTGGACCGCGTCGGGGTTCGCCTCGACGAGCGTGGCGACCACCGAGCGCATGTCCTCGATGCCGGTGAGGAAGGACCGCTCGCCGAAGAAGCCGTGGTCGACGGCGACGTCGAGGGCCCTTCCCGAGCGCGGGTTGAAGAGGCGGTTGAGCCGGAACAGCGTCATCGCTCCTGCCTTGCTGGCCGTGGTCGGCCCTCGGGGTCCCAGGGCGCCGGGGCTGGTCACCGCAGCGCTGCCTGTGCGACAGTACGCACGTCGGGACAACGTTGTCTATGCCTGCCGCTCGGCAGGGGAGGTCGCCACCGTGCTCACCACCGCCCTCGCCGGCCACGTCTGCGCGGACCTCACGCCGGCCCTCCTCGGAGCCCCCCGCCTGGACCCCGGGGCGCTCGTCGAGGTCGGTCCGCTGGCCTTCTCCCTGGGCGGGTGCGTCGCCAACACGGCCGGCGCCCTCGTCGACCTCGGCCACCCCGTGACCGTGCACGCCGGCGTCGGCGACGACGAGCTGGGGCGCCTCGTCCGGGCCGGCCTGCGGGGGCCGCTCGTCACCCCGCGGCTGCAGCTGCTCGACGCCGCCACCTCCTACTCCGTCGTCGTGCAGCCGCCCGGCGTCGACCGGGTCTTCTGGCACCACACCGGCGCCAACGCCGCCTTCGACGGCAGCGGCGTCGACCTGACCGGCCCCGGGGGGCCGGTCGACCTGCTCCACCTGGGCTACCCGGCGCTCCTGCCGGCGCTGCTCGTCGACGGCGGCGCCCCGCTCGCGGGTCTGCTGGCCTCGGCCCGGGCGCAGGGGACGACGACCTCGGTCGACCTCGTCGTCGTCGACCCCGGCACCGACGTCGGCCGGCTCGACTGGCACGCGCTGCTGGCGCGGATGACCGCCGAGACCGACGTGCTGTCGCCGAGCCTCGACGACCTCACGAGCGCGCTGGGCCTGCCGACGCCCGCCACCGCCGCGGACGCCGCCGCGCTGGCCGAGGAGCTGGCGGACCGGCTGCTGGGCTGGGGCGCCGCCGTCGTCCTGCTCTCCGACGGCGAGCGCGGGGCCCTCCTGCGCACGGCCGGTGCCGACCGGCTGCGGGCCGGCGGTCGGGCGCTCGCCCCTCTCGCCGGGACGTGGGCGGACCGGCGGGTGCACCTGCCGGCCCTGGCGGTGCCGGAGGCGGCCACGACCAACGGCGCCGGGGACGCGTCCACCGCCGGGCTGCTGCACGCCCTCGCCCGGGGGGCCACGCCCGAGCAGGCCGTCCGCCTGGCCTCGGCGAGCGCCGCGGCGGTCGTCGCGGGGACGCGCCCGACGCCGGCGCGGGTCGTGGAGCTCGACCCCTCGCTCGCCGGCCTCCTCGCAGGACCGCCTGCGGCGCAGGGGGCCCCGGCCGCACCCCTGCTCCTGCCGGCCAACCAGCCGGCCGACCGCTTCTACCGCGGCGGGCAGCGGATCGCCGACCTGCGCGGCGACGGCGCCGCGGCCCCCCGCACGCCCGAGGACTGGGTGGCCTCGGCCACGACGGTGCGCGGTGACCCGGCCACGGGGCTGACGACACTCCCGGACGGCCGGCTCCTGCGCGACGCGCTCGCCGCGGACCCCGTCGCCTGGCTCGGTCCGGAGCACGTCGACCGCTGGGGCGCGGACCCGATGCTGCTCGTCAAGCTGCTCGACGCGGGGCAGCGGCTGCCCGTGCACGCCCACCCCGACGACGCCTTCGCCGCGCACCACCTCGGGGCCGCCCACGGCAAGGCGGAGGCGTGGCACGTCCTCGAGGCGGGCGTGGTGCACGTGGGCCTGCGCCGGGACGTGACGGCGGAGGAGCTGGCCTCCCTCGTCGCCGAGCAGGACTGCGAGGCGCTGCTGGCGCTGCTGCACGCCGTCCCCGTGGCCGCCGGCGACTCCGTCTCCGTCCCGCCCGGCACCCTGCACGCGGTCGGCGAGGGCGTCCTGCTCCTCGAGGTCCAGCAGCCGGAGGACCTGTCGATCCTGCTGGAGTGGCGCGACTTCGCGCTCGACGGCGCGGCCGACGGCCACCTGGGGCTGGGCTTCGGCACGGCGCTGGCGGCGGTGGACCGCCGGGCGCTGACCTCCGACGACGTGGCGCGGCTCGTGGTGCGGGCCGCGGACCGCGGCGCGCCGTCCGGCGGCTTCCTCCGGGGGCTGGCGCCCGGCACCGAGCACTGCTTCCGCCTCGAGGAGGTGGTGGTGGACGCCCCCGACGGCGTCCCCGGGGCCGACGCCGTGGCGCTCGACGCGGGCCTCGCCGTGCTCCTCGGCGTCGAGGGTGCCGTGCGGGCCACCGGGGCGGGCGGGGCGACCACGGTCGAGCGCGGGGCGACCGCGCTGGTCGCCGCCGCGGCCGGCCGCGTCGCCCTCACCGGGCGCGGTCGCGTGCTCGTCGCCCGCCCGCCGCGGCCGTGACGGCCCCGGGCGCGGGGCCGGCCGGTCTCGCGGGCCTGCGCGCGCGAGGCCTCCTGGCGAGCGACGACCCGGTGGCCGAGGTGGTCGAGCACCACGGCGTGCCGGGCGAGGGCCACCCCCGCGTGCTGCACGCGCGCGTCGGGGGCGGGATGGCGCTCGACGTCCTGCCGGCCCGCGGCTTCGACCTCGGGGACGCGTGGGTGGGCGGGCTGCCGCTGTCGTGGCGCTCCGCCTCCTCCGACGCGCGGTCCCTCGACGTGCCCAGCGGCACCGCCTGGGCGGACCGCTTCCTCGGCGGGCTCCTCACCACCTGCGGGCCGCTGGGCTTCGGGCCGCCCCGGGCAGGGCAGGGGCTGCACGGCGACCACCACCACACCCCCGCCCGGCGGGTGCGCGTCGAGCCGTCCCGGGGCGCCGCGCGGGCGGTGCTGGAGGCCGACGTCGAGCGCGCGGGCCTCTTCGGCCCGTCGCTGCGGACCGAGCGCCGCGTCACCGTCGACCTCGACGACGACGGCCACCCCCGCGTCGTCGTGCGCGACACGGTGGTCAGCACCGGGTCCGTGCCCTGCCCGGTCGCGGTGCTGTACCACGTCAACCTCGGCGCGCCGCTCGTCGTGCCCGGCACCACGGTCGAGGTCGCGGCGGACGAGGTGGTCCTGCGCGAGCCGTGCCCGCAGGTGCCCGACGTCGGCGTCCTCCCCGAGCCCTGCGACGAGCTGGTGGAGGCCGTCGCCGAGCACCGCGGCGTGCGGGCCGAGGCAGGGACGGCGAGCGCCGTCGTCACGAGCCCGGACGGCTTCCGCGTGCGGGTCGCCTGGAGCGCCGCGACGCTGCCCCGCCTCCACCAGTGGGTCCTGCCGACGCGCGGCCGTTGGGCGCTGGCGCTCGAGCCGGCCACCGCGCCCCTCTTCGGCCCGGACCGCGACGGACCGGGGGCCGGTGCGCACGCCGGCGCCCCCGTCCTGGACCCTGGTGGGCGGCGCGAGCACACCGTCGCCGTGACCGTCCTCTCCCTGCCCCTGCTGCCCCCCGCCCCCCGAGGTGACGCGTGACCGGCACCGACGCCCCCAGCGCCCCGACGACCCCCCTCGAGGCCCTGCCGCGGGACCGGGCGGAGGTGTGGGCCGACGGCGTCACCGCCAGCCGCCGCGACCTGGACCGGCACGCCCGCGCCCACGACGCGTCGCACTACCTGCTCCTGCCGCAGGTGGTGGCCACCGCGCGCGACGCGGCGGGCGTGGCCGCGGCGCTGGCCGGGGCGAGCGCCCGCGGGCTGCCCGTCACCTTCCGCTCGGGCGGCACCAGCCTGTCCGGGCAGGCCCAGTCCGACGGCCTGCTGCTCGACACGCGCGCCGGCTTCCGGCGCGTCGACGTCGGCCCCGGCGGCCTCGTCGTCACCGCCCAGCCGGGGGCCACCGTGCGCGACGTCAACGCCCGCCTCGCGCGGCACGGTCGCCGGCTCGGGCCCGACCCGGCCAGCGAGGTCGCCTGCACCGTCGGCGGTGTCGTCGCCAACAACTCCAGCGGGATGGCCTGCGGGACCACCGAGAACACCTACCGGACGCTGCGCTCCCTCGTCGCGGTGCTGGCCGACGGCACCGTCGTCGACACGGGCGCGCCCGACGCCGACGAGCGGCTGCGGGCCGCCCGTCCCGACGTGCACGCCGGCCTGCTGGCGCTGCGGGAGCGGCTGCTCGCCGACCCGGCCGCCGTGGCGGAGGTGCGCCGGCAGTTCTCGATGAAGAACACCATGGGCTACGGCGTCAACGCCCTCCTCGACCACGCGACGGCGGTCGAGGTCCTCGCCCACCTGCTCGTGGGCAGCGAGGGGACGCTCG
>Ga0325401_1008242_pt1 | contig 10139 bp, 10 predicted proteins | sample PopdelMetagenome_FD_205666 | JGI IMG/M metagenome (GOLD analysis project Ga0325401, IMG submission 205666) | Populus deltoides microbial communities from Bellville, Georgia, United States - Xylem-PdKOR-R2 | ecosystem: Host-associated > Plants > Phyllosphere > Stem > Wood/Secondary xylem | place...
GAGGAGGAGAGGGAGGAGGAGGAGGAGGATGTGGAGAATAATAGTGGAAGATCAGTGCAGCCTGGCGTAGGAGCTAGTTCTTCCGGAGGCCTTAAATACGACGCCTGTGAGACTAGAGGAGATCCATTGCCTATTGGATCTACAAGGTTAGTGGGTCAAGCATTTGAAGAGAATATACATGTGATACGATCTTTATTAATAGAAGATGAAGTCTCAATCATTGGCATTTATGGAATGGGAGGGGTTGGTAAAACAACAATGCTGCAACATATCCATAATGAACTTCTACAAAGACCAGAATTTTATCATGTTTACTGGGTGACTATGTCTCGAGATTTTAGCATTAATAGATTACAAAATCTTATTGCTAAACGTCTTGATTTAGATCTTTCAAGTGAAGATGATGATGTGAGTAGAGCTGTCAAATTATCAAAAGAACTAAGAAAGAAAAAAAAATGGATTATCATTTTAGATGATTTGTGGAACTTTTTTAGACCACACAAAGTGGGAATTCCTATCCCATTGAAAGGATGCAAGTTGATTATGACAACTCGATCAGAACGGATTTGTGATCGGATGGATTGCCAACACAAAATAAAAGTGATGCCACTTTCTGAGGAAGAAGCTTGGACTTTGTTCCTGGAGGAACTTGGACATGACATGGCCTTTTCTTCAAAAGTGGAACGAATTGCAGTAGCTGTTATAAGGGAATGTGCTGGTTTGCCATTGGGGATTATAACAGTGGCGGGAAGCTTAAGGGGAGTGAATGATATACACGAGTGGAGGAATACATTGAAGAGATTGAAAGAATCAAAACTTAGGGATATGGAAGACGAGGTATTCCGGTTATTGAGGTTTAGTTATGACCGTTTAGATGATTTGACCCTACAAAAATGTCTCTTATATTGCACATCGTTTCCTGAAGATCATAAGATTGAAAGGGAGGAGTTGATAGAATATTTCATCGATGAAGGAATAGTGGAAGGAATAGGGAGGAGGCAAGAAGAACTTGATGAAGGCCACACCATGCTCAATAGACTTGAAGATGTCTGCTTATTGGAATGGGGTAGATTGTGTAATATTCGTAGATTTGTCAAGATGCATGACTTGATTAGGGACATGGCCATCCAAATACTGCAAGAGAACTCCCAAGTCATTGTTCAAGCAGGTGCACAATTAAGAGAATTACCTGATGCAGAGGAGTGGACAGAGAATCTTACAAGAGTTTCACTAATGCATAATCACATTAAAGAAATTCCTTCCAGTCATTCACCAAGGTGTCCCCATCTGTCAACTCTATTACTATGTCATAATGAAAGGTTGAGATTTATTGCAGATTCATTTTTTAAGCAATTACTTGGGCTCAAGGTTCTTGATCTGTCTTATACAAATATTGAAAATTTGGCGAATTCTGTCTCCGATTTGGTGAGTCTCACTACATTATTGCTTAAAGGTTGTGAGAAGTTAAGACATGTACCATCATTACAGAAGCTCAGGGCATTGAAGAAGTTAGATCTCTCTAATACAACACTTGAAAAGATGCCTCAAGGTATGGAATGTCTATCCAACCTGAGATATCTTAGAATTAATGGATGTGGTGAGAAGGAGTTTCCTAGTGGGATACTATCAAAACTCTCTCACTTGCAAGTCTTTATATTAGAGGAGTGGATGCCTACTGGATTTGAATCAGAATATGTCCCAGTAACAGTTAAGGGAAAGGAAGTAGGGTGCTTGAGGAAGTTGGAAACTTTAGAATGCCACTTTGAAGGTCATTCCGACTTGGTAGAGTATCTCAAATCTCGGGATGAGAACCACTCACCAAGTACATACAAAATTTTTGTAGGTCTGTTTGAGGAGTTTCATCTTTTAGATAAGTACACGTATTGTAGAGATAAAAGTGTTTGGTTGGGTAATTTGACTTTCAACAGAGATGGGAATTTTCAGGACATGTTCTTAAATGACCTTCAAGAACTGCTGATTTATAAATGTAACGATGCAACAAGTTTATGTGATGTTCCATCCTTGATGAAGACTGCAACTGAACTGGAGGTCATCAGCATTTGGGATTGCAATGGCATAGAGAGCATGGTTTCATCTTCTTGGTTTTGCTCTGCTCCACTACCATCTTCATCTTATAATGGAATATTTTCAAGTCTTAAAAAGTTCAATTGTTATAGATGTAGAAGCATGAAGAAGCTGTTCCCTCTTGCCTTGTTGCCAAGCCTTGTAAACCTGGAACAGATTATAGTTTATGATTGTGAGAAAATGGAGGAGATCATATGGACAAGATCAGATGAAGAAGATGTTGTGGGTGAAGAAGAAAGCAGACTCCCAAAGTCAAGAGTTCTGGACTTGTGTGACTTACCAAAACTTAAAAGCATTTTTAGTGCAAAGCTGATTTGCGATTCTCTCGAAGAAATTGAAGTATCATATTGTCAGGAGCTAAAGAGAATGGAGATTTTCCCCCCAGTGCTTGAAAATGGCCAGCCATCTCCTCCCCCTTCTCTTGCAAGAATATGTATATATCCAAAAGAATGGTGGGAGTCAGTAGTGGAGTGGGAGGATCCGAACACAAAGGATGTCCTTCTACCCTTTGTAGTGTTTTTATAGGAGATGACTCGATGCTTAATATTGAATTACAGGTAAGCATGGTGATTCCTCTCTCTCTCAATCTCTATCTACCTTAAATTTAATTTTAATGAATTAGCCTCAACCATAACAGCTTAATGATTGGTCAATCTAATGATTTTGCTGGTATCATCCTAACCTTTATTGAAATTTAACAGAAAGAACGTAATTTGGTAGGGATAGTTTCTAATTATTGAGTTTTTATGCTACTCACAATATTTTCTTGCTTCTTTTTCTGATGGGGATCTTCAAGCAGATATTGCAAGGCCAGTTAGATTTCGAGTCTAAGCCACGGCCTAACATTTCAGGCAGTGCCAGGGATCTCAAAAGAAAATGCAGGAACATGATCCAAAGGAATGGCTAACAGCTCATGAAATACTATATAAGTGTCTTCAATTTGCTATATGTAAGGAACCATGCTAGGAGTATTAGGCTAAAACATGTTCTAGTGTAGTCATTACTGGTGGATCTTGCAATTTACTAGGTTCTGGATGACAGATAAAAAACAACTCTTGATTCTGCTGTTTTGTCACCTTATCAACTGGTTTAGTATGTACTAATATGGTGTATGTGCTTTTGCCAAAATACTTTTCAACTAAAAAGATAATAATTTGATGCTTTTTCAGGTGTTTTTCAATGATTTCGATAACTTCTCATCAAAATCATCTAAGATCACTTTAAAAAACATCGATTTTGATATTTCAATGGTTCAAACACACTTTTGAAAGCACTTTCAACTGCTGTCCAACTAGCAATACCATTGGTTTAATATATAGAGTGGTACCATTTCTCTGCTTCTTTAGTTTTACTCAGTGCATGACTTCGTTCTTTTTCTTATTAGCCTCGTTTATGCTGGTTTTGAACTAGGATTGATGCTTTTGGAAGATATGGAGAGGACTTGTGAATGCAGAGAATATTGAAGGAAGGATATTGAAACTGTTCCCAGAGACATCTAATCCCTTCATCATTGGAAAGCAACCATGCATCTTCAAGAAATTGCCATTGACTAGATTGCAATTTCGTAGACACAGCCATTTTAACATAGGAAATCCCAGTGAAGAAGAACTAATTGGTTATAGATGAGATGATTACTGAGCTTGATTGTACGTCATTCTGCCATTTCACTGGAAACTTGCCAAGCTTCAAGACACCTTCAAACAGCAGACGCTCGAGATGCCTCGACATACAAATGCTACTTGGGAGATTGGCAAGGTTTTTGCAATATGTAACTTTCAAAGACTTTAAGCCCACTGATATTTTTTTCGTGGATGAATTATTTTTATAGCGGTTCCACTTACGCAAACTTTCTCAAAACAGGGCATCTCTTCCACAATATCTGGAAAGGCCTCCAGTTTCTCAGAGGCAGTAAGAAGCAGGGTGGCAAGAGATTTCAATCTGAATCTGCTGAGAAGTCTTTGGAAAATCTTACAACATCAAGGCAAAGCTCCACAAAATCCTCAGAGGGTTGGGGTTTTCTAAATGCTTTCCAGCTAAAATGTAAGAGAGCATCACTGGGACATAGTTCCTCCACCTTGTGTAGTGTTTCCGCTCCGTGGGAAAACAGCAAATGTTCATATCTTCTCGTAATAATGATTCTACTGTCTGTGACAAAGCAATCTATTCATCCAGCTAACATCATCAATGTCAATAAGAACCTTTTTAGTGCACAATCTGTCCCTTATCGCATCTATTCCTGAATAGAGATTCCCAGCTATAAATTTTCTCTCCTGTATCTGAGACAGAAGTGTTTCTTGTTGTTCAACAGCCCTGTTTTGCTTCGACATTTCTCTAACATTTGCAAGAAAGAAGCTGCTTTCAAATTGCTTAGCAATTTTGTTGTAAATAGCTTTCGCAACATTTGTCCCTGCTCGACCAATACCCCTGAGCCCTACCATGCGTCACTTAACACAAAAATAAATATGAACATAAAAGACAAGAAGGCTAGAATTCTCCTCAGTTGATTTGTATTAAAATTTTTATTTTAACCTAAATACAAAGAGCTTATATATCAGTTAAGTTAAAAATATTATTCTATCCTTGATACATAAAATAAGATAAATATATTATTTAACATTTTCCCTGTAACTCACGATACGGCAGCTACAAGCTTCTAGAGTTTGTCAACTAGAAAACAAAAACGAGAAATGGAATGCGACTTGGTAAAGAAATCTGCAATTTACAAGGAAGAAGAAACAAAAGGCAAAGTAATGGTATCATACTTGAGATGATGACGAGTAATATGACAATCAATCTCAATGTGCTTAATTCGTTCATGAAAAACTGAGTTATGAGCAATCTAAATAGAACTCTGGTTGTCACAATACATAGGAGTAGGATAAGAAAGTGAAACTTTCATATCCGCAAGTAACCAACGTAACTAAATAATTTCTTTGGTAGTAGATGTCATAGCACGGTATTCTGCTTCGGTGGAGGATTGAGAAATAATAGATTGTTTCTTGCTCTTCCAAGAGATAAGAGAATCACCTAAAAATATATAGAAACCAGTAACTGATTTGTGATCTGTGGGATCACTACCATGATCAGCATCAGAGTATGCACGCAGCTTCAAGGAAAAGATGGATAAAAGTAAAAGGCTCTGAAAGACTGTACTCTGAAGATATCATAAAATACAAAGAACAGCTACCCAGTGAACAGTAGTAGGAGAAGCAACAAACTGACTAACAACATGAACAACATATGCAATATCTGGATGAGTAATGATGAGATATATCAAGTTCCCAACAATAGTATGATATAAAGTAGGATCTGTCAAAGGCAAACCGTCAGAAGAATACCTTGCATTAACGTCAATGAGAGTATCTACAGTCTTGTTATCAGTAAGTCTAGCTCGCTTAAGAATATCTGGAACATATTTCAATTGAGAAAAAAAGTAACCTCTAGGTGAGTAAGCTACCTCAATACCCAGGAAATATCGAAGAGAACTCAAATCCTTCATTTCAAATTATCTAGCCAGCTCTGTCTTTAAAATTGAGATACCATAAATGTTGTCGCACGTGTACGGCATCGCGGCGAAAACATCCACCCTCATAATTGTATTATCTATCTATCTGGCAAATGTGGGGAGACAAGGAATTCTTGTCTTTTATCTGTGGAAAAATAGAATGGGAGTCGTCACCTAGTATTTTGGTCACTAGAAACCCTAATTGGTCTCAGAGATCAGGTACAAGGACTGGTTGCATAAAGGAAGGTATTAGCACCCCAAATACACCCTACCTAAGGTAGGCTGCATTGTTTAATTGTCTGATAAAATCTAAGGTTGTGTTTTCTAGTTGTTGATCCGTTTGTGGTTTAAAAAAAGTTTTTCTCTGTAAGGAGATCCTATCTTATTGGGTAAAATCTAACCGTTCTAACGTATAAGGTCGTAACCCTAGATATTAAAAGAGAAGAAAATATATTTTTTTTAGAATTTTTGAAATATTGTTCTAGTTCTCGTGATTTTAATAAACTGATTATTGAAGCTAAAATGCATGTTAATACATATTTATGAAATTTTCTTTGTTATATGAAAATACAATATGATTTTTATTTTATTTTTGAGAGACTTGACTGTATGCTTGAAAGCGAAAACATTTTTTAATCTTTTTATGAAAACCAGGTATTTTAATACTGGATTTGTATCTTTACAATATAAAAATACAAATTAATATTAATCAAAATACAGTAAAATATTTACAAAAAATCACAGATTTTTTAAAATAATTTTTGAAGAATTTTTTTTAGGCTAAACCTGACTTAGCTCATATGAAATCAGGTTATAACCAACTCAAAAGAGAACCTATTTTTGGCTGAACGCAGACCAGCCGCGTGGGCCGGGCTGATGTTGCAGCCCCAAACAACCAATATATCGATTGCTGAGCACAGTAACCAATGAAGTGTAATTAGGTGGTTACTGTGCTTTACACAGTAACCACCTAATTATATTTCATTAGCTGCAGAACGTGAATTGCTCACGTTCTGCATGCAAATGAAGACGAACAAAAAATGGACAGAGGAAGAGCAAAAGGAGAGAGAGGCTGACCTGGCTGTGGCGTTGGCGGTGCAGTCGTTGGCGGTGGCGGTGTTGTGGCGGCAATGGTGCTGTTTCAAACGGTGGAGAGAGAAACCAGAGAGAGAGAGAGGTTACTGTTCTTCTCTTCCCCTCTGTTTTCCTTCTTTCTCTTCTGCTGTGTTTCTCTACTCTCTATCGTCTCTGTTTCTTCTTCTTTTTCCAATCTCCTCTGTCCCGTCTTTCTTCCCCTCTCTCTGCGTCTGGTTCTCTCCTTCTCTCTGTTTCTTTTCTTTAATTCTTCTCCCCTGTTCCCTGGTGCAGCTGGCGGTTACGATCTGTATTTTTTAGCCTTCCTAATCTGCGTTCATCTCGATCGTTTATCCTTAGCTCAAGACTCCTATGTTTGTTCGTTCTCCTTCTGTTGGTGTTTCCTTCTGTCAGCTGTTCGTTCTTCTCTTTAACTTCTTCCTCTGGTTTCCTCTCTGAAATGCTCGGTTTACAATGAAGCAGTTGCTGAAGCTTCGGAGCAGCTACTGAAGAAAAAGCAGAAGGTGTGTCTTGTGTTTTTCACTTCTGTTCGTTCGTCCCCCTCTAGATTCTCCTCTGCTCTTTTCCCCTGTACTCCCCTCTCTTTCTCTTATGCTTTTTTTTCCTGTCCTCTCTGAGTTTTTCTCTCTCTCCTCTGTCTCGTTCTTTTCTCCCTGCTTTTATAGGCCAGAGACGGCCTTGTGCTGGTAACGGCCGGCTTGATTTCAATGCCTTTAATGATGAAACGTCTCCAATATTTCTATTGCTTGAAACGGTTGATGAGGAAGAAGGTAATGAACAGTTGTCCATGAAACGGCTCTGTTTTCCGTTTCAAGTGGCTGTTTTGAGATGACCATTTTCAGTTTGGTCACACAAGTTTTGAAATTTTGTAATCAAGTCCTTGGATAAATTGTAATTGGACCCCTGAATTTTAATTTCTTTCCAATAAAGCCCAAATTGACTTAAAATTTTTTTTCTTGCAATCAAACCCTCCATAAATTCAATTAAACTTTCAATAAAATTTAATTGAGTTAATAAACATCTTATTTTGAACTTTTCTTTTTCAAATTGAATTTTCCTTGTCAACATAGGTTCTCATCAGTCAAAAATATACTGTTAAATTTCAATTCTTGTATTTTTAAACCTCCTCAACCAATTTCTAGTCATTTTATGGGCATTTCAACATCCTTTTCTCGTTCCTATTTTTTTTATTTCTTCTGAATATTTTTTGATACATTTTTTCTTGTATTTTCTTATTTTTTGTGTGGAAACCCAAAAATAGATAACAACAGATGCCTTCTCTTTACAATACTTACAGAGCAAAGATTTTGCGTAGTAAGTTTTGTAAAAATAAACAAAACTAAACTTCCAATCTTGATCTTCTCAAAACTTGGTTGATTTGAAATCATGTCTTTATAACGATCTCCCTTCAACCATGAACTTAATTATCTTGAGAACCTGATCTTAGTGACCCTCTAAAGTCTGTCTATTTTTTTATGTTGATTTTGATTTTTCTATTTTTTAATATTTTTTGAAAACAAGCAATGTCAACGTCGACTCAATGAGCAAAAACAGTGATTTTAAAAATGACACGTTAAAAGTCGAACGCGTTTGAAAGACATTTGAAAATTTAAATTATTTTTTAGACGACGTTGAGAATGCTAAAAATGATGCAAATATATTAAAAAACATATTTTTTGGATTTTCATTGTTTTTTCTTGCTATTTTTGGTTTTTTTTCTGAAAATTTATCAAAAACATGGGTAAAAAATTGGGTAACAACAAATGTCATCACCTGTAATAATCATGTCATCAATATATAAGAACAAAATGATACAACCTGCATAAGTGTTCTTAACAAAAAGAGCAGAATCATGACTACTAGAAACAAATCCAAGAAATGAGATCACAACAGAAAATTTTTCAAACCAAATACGAGGTGCTTGTTTGATACCATATAACGCTTTCTTGAGCTTACAAACATACCCAGAGTCATGTGAAACACCAGGAGGAGGCGTCATATGAACTTCTTTTTGAATATCTCCATTCAAGAAGGCATTTTTAACGTCAAGTTATGAGATATGCCATTGACGAACCAAAGCTACAACAATAAGAGTACAGATAGTAGTCATTTTTGCAACAGGGGCAAATGTCTCTTCATAATCCATACCATATTGTTGAGAGTATCCTTTTGCAACCAACCTAGCTTTGTATTGCTCAATAGACCCATCAGAGTTAGTCTTGATCTTGTACACCCAACGACAACCAACAACACTTTTACCAAGAGGTAGAGGAACCAAGTCCCAAGTATCTATCTTATGTGAAACAGAAAGTTCTTCATCCATAGTTTGCTGCTAAAGAGGATCAAGAATTGCCTCTTTATAGGAAGAGGGCTCAGAGAGACAATGAATAGAAGCTAAAAAGGAAGAAAATGATAAAGAATAACAAGAATAAGCAAAATCTGGTAGTTTTGTGGACTTACGAATGCATATGGATTGATGTAGAGGTGGATCCATAATCTCAGACAAAGATTGGGGGGGTGCAGATGAGAATGGAGTTTCAGGTGTGCCAGAGAGTAAAGTGTTAGTACCTATAGGATGATGAGTACAAATTGACTGAACATGGGAAATGGTATATGAGGTATTAAGAACCTGTGATGATATATTATTAGAATCCTAAAAAAAAGGATCTATACGAATAATATCAGATCTAGTCAAGTTATGAGTAGTGGATGAAATAGAAAAGAAAGGTATATGCTTAAGAAATATAACATGACGAGACACATAAAGTTTATGAGTTATTGGATCAAAACAACGATACCTCTTTTTACCTTCACCATAACCCAGAAAGACACAAATCGCATAACGAGAGGACAACTTACTGCATTCTGCATGAGGATGAAGAACGAAACAAGTACAACTAAAAACTCTAAAGGAGGAATAATCAAGGACATGTCCATATAACTTTTCAAAAGGAGACAAACTTGAACAATGAGAAGATGAGATTGTATTAATCAAACTTACAGTAGTAAGGACATCTTCTCCCAAAAACTCACTAGGAACAGAAGCAGACAATAAGAGAGAACAAGCAGTTTTAACAATGTGCTTATGTTTTCTTTTAGCAACACCATTTTTCTCAAGAGTATCTGTACATGAAGTTTGGTGAATGGTTCCATCTAAGGCAAGCAACTAATAAAATTTATCAAAAGTGTACTCTCCACCTAAATCACACCTAAAACATTTGATTACAGTAGAATGTTGAGTTTTCACAAGAGCTCGAAAGACTGTATATATCTCATAGAATTCAAAACATTGTTTCATTAAATACACCCAATAATAACGAGTATGATCATTAATAAATGAAACATAATATCGAGACCCTCTTTTTATATTAATAGGAGAAGGTCCCCATACATCAGAATAAATCAAATCAAAAGGTAAAGAAGAGACAGAAAAACTTCGATTAAAAGATAAAGC
>Ga0325401_1008245_pt1 | contig 10138 bp, 16 predicted proteins | sample PopdelMetagenome_FD_205666 | JGI IMG/M metagenome (GOLD analysis project Ga0325401, IMG submission 205666) | Populus deltoides microbial communities from Bellville, Georgia, United States - Xylem-PdKOR-R2 | ecosystem: Host-associated > Plants > Phyllosphere > Stem > Wood/Secondary xylem | place...
TAACAACAACATGTGAACCTATATTCCGACTATTAAGGAAAAAGAATCCTGGAACCTGGAATGAGGAGTGTGAGGATGCATTCAATAAAATCAAACATTATTTACAAAATCCACCTTTACTGGTTCCTTCGGTATCAGGAAAACCTCTGGTATTATATTTAACAGTAACCGAAGTAGCCATGGGATGTGTATTGGGTCAGGATGATGAAACCGGAAGGAAAGAAAGAGCTATTTATTACTTAAGTAAGAAATTCACCGAATGTGAGTCTAGATACACTAAGATAGAAAGGCTCTGTTGTGCGCTGGTTTGGGCGGCAAAGAGATTACGACATTATATATTATACTATACCACTTGGTTGATTTCAAAAGTGGATCCTCTGAGGTATATTTGTAACAAGCCCTTTCTCTCAAGCCGAATTGCAAGGTGGTAGGTTTTATTAGCAGAATATGACATAGTGTATATGACAAGGAAAGCCGTAAAAGGGAGTGCAATTGCGGACCATCTGGCTGATAATGCTGTTGAAGATTACGAACCTTTGGATTTTGATTTCCCCGATGAAGATATATTGTCAATAGAAAAAGAAGAAGAGAAGACAAATTAGTGGACCATGTTTTTTAATGGGGCAGTGAAAGCATATGGTAATGGGGCCGATGCGGTAATAATCTCTCCTAATAAGAAACAGTATCCGGTTTCGCTTAAACTCCATTTCGAGTGCACTAACAATACAGCTGAGTATGAAGCTTGTATCCTTGGTTTAGAAGCGGTATTAGAGCTAAAGATAAAGAAGATAGATGTATATGGGGATTCAATGTTGATTATCTGTCAGGTTAAAGGGGAATGGCAGACCAAGGAAGAAAAGTTAAGACTGTACCAGGAATACCTTTCCACACTAGCAAAGGAATTTAAAGAGATTAAATTCACCCATCTAGGAAGGGAGGGGAACCATTTTTCGGATGCTTTGGCCACGCTAGCTGCTATAACTACCATTGATCTTGAGTATAAGGTACAACTTGTACACATTGACATTAGAAATGACTCAGCTTACTGTTGCTTAATTGAAGGAGAGATGAACGAAAAGCCTTGGTATTACAATATCAAGAATCTTGTGCAGAATCATGAATATCCGGTGGGAGCTTCTAAAGCGGATAAGAAAACCTTGAGAAGGTTGGCCATAGACTTCTATTTAGATGGAGAGATTTTATATAAAAGGTTATTTGATGGAACCCTACTAAGGTGTTTGAATGAGACAGATGCTAGAAAGGCATTGCGAGAGGTCCATGAAGGGATTTGCTCAACCCATGCTAGCGGGCATATGATAGCAAGGAAAATACAAAGGGCTGGTTATTTTTGGATGATGCTGGAGAAAGATTGTATCGATTATGTAAGAAAATGTCACAAGTGTCAAGTTTACAGTGATAAGGTCAATACGCCTCTAGCTCCTCTATTTAATCTAATATCTCCGTGGCCATTTGCAATGTGAGGAATTGACGTGATCGGTCCTGTTAGCCCAAAAGCTAGCAATGGTCATAGATTCATCCTCGTAGCTATTGACTATTTCATAAAATGGGTGGAAGCTAATTCGTATGCCCATGTAACACAGAATGTAGTGAAGAGGTTTGTAGAAAAGGACTTAATTTGTCGATATGGTCCTCCGGAAAAGATAGTGACAGATAATGCACAGAACTTCAATGGTAAAATGATAGTGGAGCTGTGTACTAAATGGAAGATCAAGCATTCGAATTCCTTGCCATACCGGCCAAAAATGAATGGCGCAGTAGAAGCCGCCAACGAAAACATCAAAAAGATTATTTAGAAAATGGTAGTCACGTATAGAGATTGGCATGAGATGTTGCCATGTGCTCTCTATGCATACCGCACTACAGTCAGGACCTTGACAAGGACTACCCCATATTCTCTTGTGTACGGTATGGAGGCAGTGATGCCTTTGGAAGTGGAAATCCCATCGTTAAGAGTATTGATGGATTCCGAACTAAAAGAGGCTCAGTGGGCCAAAGTTAAATATGAACAACTGAACTTGATCAGTGAAAAGAGGATAGCTGTAATATGTCATCATCAACTTTACCAGAAACGAATGGCCAAGGCATACGATAAAAAGGTTAAACTGCGGTTTTTTCAAGAAGGGGATCTAGTATTGAAAAAAATATTGTCGTTACCCGGAGAAGATCAAAGCAAATGGGCACCTCAGGAGGAGCACTGAAGTTGGCTAGAATGGATGGAGGAGACCTAGCTAGGCCTGTGAATTCCGACTCTGTAAAAAGATATTATGCATGATGTATGCTTCTAAATCAATAAAGCAAAGTTTGGCTATCAATTTCTTTCTTTTTTATTGAATTGATCTCACAACACTCAATTTGTTTTCTAGAAAGAAGAATCTTAAAAGGGGGAAGAGAAGAAAGATAAGAATAGAGTTTGTCAATCCTAACAGTGCGTTTTTTCAAATGAGAAAAAAATTCACCTCTCGTTATCTCATCACTCACTAAAAAGTTTATCATTGGCTGAATGAATTTCTTCTCTATATAAAAGCCCAGACTAAGATCACACCCCTACACTTGGCAATAAGAGATGTTTCATGCAAAGTTTTACGTATTTGAAATGGGACGAAAGCCTATAGATTTGAAAATTAAGCTAAAGCATTTGACAAGAGCATGACAAAAAAGGCAAAGACAAATCATACAATTTCGAGAAAAGCTACTTGTAAAAAGCTGATGACTTCTTCTGTAAGATATGATACGCAGCACAAGAAATGAATCCAGCATACGACTTCAAAAGCAAGCTCATGTCAAGAGAGAGTTTCATGAAATAGAAGAAGATGATGGGACCTATGTTTCAAAACCAGGTAAGAATGCATGCATGGCATCTAATCATAAATCATTGCATATATGTTTTTTGAATCGTTACAGGAGGAATCCTTAATGTAATCCAACAAGATTGTGGATGAAGAAAGAATCATTAGGTTGATGATAGCAAAGAATCACGATTTTGATTCTAGAACAACAATAAAGTGAGAAGAACCTATTAGGAAAATTTTAAAAGAAAACGAAAGGTTCAAACCCTGCCATCAGGAAGAATGACATCGATATCAGTTTTGGTTAAAGGAGATCGTCAGAAGGGATCTCATGTTTCAGCTTTGGTCAAAGGAGGTCGCCAGAAGGTATCTCATATTTCAGCTTTGGTTAAAGGGAATCATCAGATGGGATTCCAAGTTGATCGAGCTACAAATATAGTTTTTTGGATTGGGTTAAAAGAGATCGCCAGAAGGGATCTCATATTTCAGCTTTGGTCAAAGGAGGTCGCCAGAAGGGATCTCATATTTCAGCTTTGGTTAGAGGGAATTGCCAGATGGGATTCTAGGTTGACCGAGCTACAAATATAGCTTTTTTGGTTTGCTTAAAGGAGGTCGCCAAAAGGGATCTCATATTTCGGTTTTGGTTAAAGGAGGTCGCCAGAAGGGATCTCATGTTTCAGCTTTGGTCAAAGGAGGTCGCCAGAAGGTATCTCATATTTCAGCTTTGGTTAAAGGGAATTGCCAGATGGGATTCTAGGTTAACCAAGCTACAAATATAGTTTTTTGGATTTGGTTAAAGGAGGTCGCCAAAAGGGATCTCATATTTCGGTTTTGGTTAAAGGAGGTCGCCAAAAGGGATCTCATATTTCAGCTTTGGTTAAAGGAAATCGCCAGATGGGATTCCAAGTTGACCGAGCTACAAATATAGTTTTTTTTATTAAAGGAGATCGCCAGAAGGGATCTTATATTTTGGATTTGCTTAAAGGAGGTCACTGGAAGGGATCTCGTATTTTGGTTTTGGTTAAAGGAGATCGCCAGAAGGGATCTCATATTTCAGCTTTGGTAAAAGAGAATCACCAGATGGGATTCCAGGTTGATTGAGCTACAATTATAAGTTTTTGGTTTTGGTTAAAGGAGGTCGCCAGAAGAGATCTCAGGTTAACCCAACCGCAACACAGATATTAGCTCTGGCTAAAGGAAATCGCCAGATGGGATTTCAGGTTGGCCAAGCTACAAATATAGATTTTTTTTTGTTAAAAGAGGTCGCTAGAAGGGATCTCAGATGGAATTCCAAGTTAGTCTAATCGAAGTTAGAAGTCAGAGGATCGCCAGATTGGGATCTCAAAATGACTAAGTTTTGATCGTAGTTTTGGGTTAAGAGGATTACTGTAAAGACAAAGTTTCAGATCGATCAACCTTGACAAGATTAGTTTTGGAAGTTCAATTTTGTTTATCTTTATAAAACTTACTACACAAAACCCCTACTCCGTAAGTATTATAAAGAGGGGGCATCTATTGTAATTTATTTTTGGGTCCCCACACAAAAATAAAAATAAATATATAAATATATAGCAGGAAGAAATTAGAAAAATAATAGGAGGTTGGAGCGCTCAGAAAAGGATCAGAAAATTGATTAAGAAGGTTTAAAAATACAAGGATTGGAATTTTTTACAGTATATACTTGAATGATGAGAGCCCTATTGGAAAAAAAAATTTTAATTTGAAGAGAAAAGTCCAAAATTGGACATTTATGGACTCAATTGGATTTTATTGAAGGTTTAATTGAATTTATAGAGGGTTTGATTGCAAGGAAAATTGATTTTTAAGTCAATTTGGGCTTTAATTGGAAGAAATTAAAGTTCTGGGTCAAATTATAATTTTTGAGAGTTGATTTGGTTCAATCAGGGGCTTAATTGCATAAATATTGAAGTTTAATGGCCAATTAGGGACTTAATTGAGAAAATCTGAAACTAAGGACCAAATTGGAAAAGGCGCGTAAATAGGGGGCCTGTAATTGATCGATTTAAGGACCAAATTGAATAAATTTAAAGTTTATTAATCAATTGAGGGTCAAAATGCACAAACTCAAAACCAAGGACTGAAGTGAAAAACGCGGCCAACTATAGGGGCGGCTACTGAAATTGACAAGGATGCAATTGAATTAATTCTTAAAATCCAAATTACATTGTGAGGACTTAAAAGAACAAAGGATAAATTAAGGACTGATTTGGAAAAAATATGATGGCGCCACATTTAAATGAAACGGCACATTTTGTATAAAACGACGTCGTTTCATGTTAAAAAAAAAAAAAGCAGAACAGTGTCGTTTTGAGCGACACTGTTCTTCTTTCTCCTTCCCCCGGATGTGCAGCAAGGGAAGGTAGGCATTTTTCTTCCTCTTTCTTCATTAATTCCTGCGAGCAGTGTGCCTTGCAGAAGACTCGAAACCCCAAGCACCTTGATGATGAGAAGTCAAGGGCGCCGCGCCTTGCCAGCCACGCCCACTGGCCAGCCAACCCGGCGCTGTGGCATGGCAACAAAGCCCTGCTCCCCATGCGCTGCCATAGGGTGGCAATAGGGACGCACCCGCTCCTTTTTGCCCTATAAATCCCCCCCCAACACCAGCACACTAAGAAAAGAAAAATACAAAAGGGGAGAGAAAACTGGCAGAGAAATAAAAAACGAAAAGAGAGAAAGGAACGAACTGAAGAGAGGAAAATGGACCAAAAAAAGAAAGAAAAACCAGGAAAGCCATAAAGAAGAGAGGGACTGTGAAGGTAGTGGAAAAGGAAAATAAACCGAAAGAAAAGAAAAACAAACCGAGAGGGCCACTGAGTGGTCAATGAGAGTGGACCATGAGGGTTAAGGAAAAACAATACTGACACCGGACGAGGTCGGGTCCTGGAAAGAAACATCATATAAATCAGAACAAAAGGAAAAGGAAACGCAGCAGAAGAAGAGGAGGAGAACGGAAGAGCAGGAGCCTCTTTCTCCACCGTTTGAAACTGTAACGTTACTGTTTGGAGCCGCCGTCAGTTAGCCACGACACCACCACCGGCCTCCACCGCAGCACCGCCAGCGAAGCAGCCAGACTAGTAACGCACCGCCTCCTCCGCGCCGGGTAACTTTTCTTCCCCTTCATTGTTTGCATTTTGCTGTCATGCAAAATGAATAGCATTCTGCATGCAGAAGAGGGGAGGGGAAATAATTCCCCTCCCACGTCAGTTATGTTGCTGGGCCAGGCTCATTCTGGCCCAGCATTGTTGGTTTTTTTCCTTCTTTGGGCCAGGCTGGTTCTGGCCCAGCCATGTGTTTATGGGCCAGACTGATTCTGGCCCATCCTTACTGTCTGGGCCAAGTCTGGCCTAGAAGAAAATAGGAGATTTTGTTGGGTCGAGATCGGCCCAATCCCTTTTGGGTCGAGATCAACCCAACCCTTTTAGGGCTGAGTCTGGCCCAGTTAGTGGGTCAGCCAAACCTAGCCCACCTAGTATTATATATTATATATTATACTATTTTTTGTATTATTTATGTATACATATATATCAAAAAAAAATTAAAAAATCCTAAAAAATCCTAAAAAAATTTCTGTGATTTTCCTACATATTTTTATCAAAATTGTTTAATACTAGTTTGTATTTTTATACCGTAAAGATACAAATCCAGTATTAAAAATACCCGGTTTTCGTCAAGACATCAAAAAAAAATAAAAATAAATGTTTTTTTTTTCATGCATACGGCCTAGTCTCTCCAAAATATACATATATATTAAAAACATCATCACATCATATTTTCATACAACATAGAAAAATTTCAAAAAAAAGGTTTTAGCATGCACTTTTGGCTTTAATAACAAGTTTGTTAGAGCCATGAGAACTATGCCAATATTTCAAAAATTCTAAAAAAATCTTTTTGTCTTCTTTTAGTATCTGGGATACGAATTTATACGTAAAACGTATTCCTGATGTTAAAAATATAGTTTTCATATAGACGTTAGAACGGTTAGGTTTTTTACCCGATAAGATAAGGACCTCCTTATTGAGGAGGACTTTTCTTGAACCATAGATGGACCAACAACTAGAAATACAATAACACCGTAGCTTTTTATCAGATAAACAAACAATGCAGCTTACCTTAGGTAAGGCGTATTTGGGGTGCTAATACCTTCCTTTTACGCAACCAGTCCCTTACTTGATGTCTGAGACGAGTTAAGGTTCCTAGTGATCAAAATACCAGTGGCGACTCCCATTCCTTTTTTCACTAATAAAAGACAAGAATTTCTTGTCTCCCCATATTTGCCAGATAGATATACATAGATATATTTTAGATTTGAAGTGGAATATTCGCCACGACGCCGCACACGTGCGACAAAGGTAATAAGGTGATTAATTAAGGCAGAGTTGTTACTAGTAAGCAAGATGTCATCAATATAGATAAGCATATAGCAAATATCATGATTCCTCATCAGAACAAAGAGAAAGGTATGAACCTTGGAAGCCCGAAAACCAATAGTTTGAAGAAAGTCACTCAGACGGGTGTACCAAACCTAAGGGGCTTGTTTAGACCATAAAGAGACCTGTGAAGAAGACAGACATGATTTGGTAGAGCAAAGTCTACAAAACCTGTGGGTTGTGCCATGTTGACAACCTCTCTAAGTGAACCATTGAGGAAGGCATTGTGAACATCAAATTGTCGAATATGTTATCCTTTAGACACGACAATAATAAGAACTAACCGAACAGTAGTCGGTTTAACAACAGGACTGAAGGTTTCTAAGTAATCAATGCCTTCTTGTTGAGTGAACCCACGAGCAACCAAATGAGCCTTATAACAGTCAATAACACCATCAGCTCGACGCTTTATTTTGTACACCCATCGGCAGCCTTATTCATGGAGAGATCAAAAGGTACCAAGGACCAAGTACCATTGGCATGTAAAGTTGCAATTTCAGACTTCATGGTAATACGCCAGCACATAAAACAGTCGACCTCCTTAAAAGTAAGAGGTTCGAGAGTAGAGGGAGACATTACCCGTGATGCTAGATGCTATGAGGAAGAAGCAGCGACTAAAGTGATGTTAGTAGTCCGGTTATGTCTGGGACGCAACACCATGGGGTGTTGTCGTTGTGCTAAAGGAGCAGGGGTCTAATAGGGGACAGTTGCCACAGAAGAGTATAAATAGACAGATCAACATAAAGGTCAGACTTGGTGAAGTTACGACAAATGATCTGGATGGAGAGGAAGAGCTGGATGATCATGCTGGAGAGATAGCAGCCGAGAAGATGATGACACGGACAACACCAGCATTACAGACCCTGTACCTATAAAATGATGAACAAATATGGAGGCAAATGGTGATAAGGGGACAACGGGGTTAGAGGATGCGGGTTGTATGGCTAATGATGTGGTAGATTAAAAGATGGTGAATAAGGGAAGGTGTGTGACAGTGGTAGGTGGATGGGTATGGCTGATGGTGGAGGGAGATGGGCAGACTCGAGAAACGGAAACACATGTTCAAGAAATCGAACACAACGGGAGATGTAGAGATGTTTAGATGATAAGTCAAGACAACGATATTCTAGATGAGATGAACTATAGCCTAAGAACACACATGGAGTAGAGCGATAGTCTAACTTATGAGCATTATAAGGTCGAAGGAAGGGAAAACATAAACATCTAAAAGTACATAAAAAATCATAATTAAGTGGTTGATGAAGCAGACATTCAAAAGGAGATTTGTTGTGCAAAACCAGTGTGGGCATATGATTAATGAGATAAACAGAGATTTTAAAAGCATAAGTCCAAAATTTTAAAGGTGCCTTACAATGACCAAGAAGAGTAAGACCAGTTTCAGCAATGTAACGATGATGACGCTCAACAGTACCATTTTGTTAATGTATATATGGGCATATGAGGTGATGATGAATACCAATGGTTTTAAAAAATGAATTTAATTTATGATATTCACCGCCCCAGTCAGTTTGAACAGATTTAATTTTTCGAGAGAATTGTCGTTCGACGAAGACTTGAAATTGATGAAAGACATTGAAGACATCAGATTTGAGGACAAGAGGATAAAACCAGATAAATTTTGTATGCGCATCCATAAAAATAACAAAATAACAAAAACCATTCAAAGATAACATAGGAGCAGGGCCCCCCACATCACTAAAAACAAGTTCAAAAGGAGTAGACATTTTATGACTCGTATGTCCTAAAGACAGAGGAGATGATTTTCCTAACGGACACGCTTGACATTGAAAACTTAAAGGAAAAGAAGTACAGACAACTTTTTTATTTGACGCTAAGAGACTCAGAACACAAGAGCTGGGATGACCGAGGCGATGATGCCAAACATTGATAAAGGTGGACAGAAAGGCCTAGGGAAGACACGTGGCAGAGGACTCGGTAAGGATATAGAGGTCATCTTTACTTTGACCAAAAAGAAGAACTGCCTTGGTTATGAGATCCTTAACATAGAAAAAAAAAAGAGTGAAACTAAAAAAAGACACAATTTTCATGATAAAATTGTTGAACAGATAGAAGTCTTTTCTTAATTTATGGAAGATGTAGAATATTAGACAGAGTAAAGGTTCATTTTGGAGTATGAAAAATTTTATGAGTTGTATTAGATATAATAAGTCCCTTACCATTACCAACATATAATTGATCATTACCAAGATAAGGGTATGCATGTGTCATACCGGCAATGTCTAGAGTAACATGTTGATTCATACCTGTATCAGGGAACCAAGTGACAGGATTTGTTACTGAAGCATCACTAAAAGAGAGGTTGACCGAGGCTTGATTCTCATGATGCACAAGCTGAGAGCATTAAAGTACAGAGCATTCAATGTTGCTACAAAGTTGGCATCTAATATGCCAAAGCCATTGGTGTTGCCCTTCTTGTTTCTGCTGCTGCCAATTGTCGCCGTAACTACTGGTGTTCTACCAAGAGGAGCTCCCACTGTTCCCACGGTAAGGCTGCCCAGGATACTAATTGTAATTGTTACGGGAGTTACCTCTCTAGCTTCCTCTTCTTCCTCTACCCCAATGAGAAAAGAAGCCACTGCCATTAAATCCAGCGAAGGCACGTTGTGCAGCATATGCAGAGGAAGGGTGTGAGGGTGTAGGCAACAACGGTGCAATAGCTAGAATGGATTGAAGAGAGCTCCTGTGTAGAAATTCATGTGTAGACAAATGACTATGGTCAAAATATGCAAGAGGCTCAGCTTTGGTCGACAGACTAGTAACTAAATCTCAAAATCCACTATGAAGGCCCCAAAAAACATAAAGATTGAAGTTAGTGAGGGAGATAGGTCTGCCCATTGC
>Ga0325401_1008248_pt1 | contig 10137 bp, 12 predicted proteins | sample PopdelMetagenome_FD_205666 | JGI IMG/M metagenome (GOLD analysis project Ga0325401, IMG submission 205666) | Populus deltoides microbial communities from Bellville, Georgia, United States - Xylem-PdKOR-R2 | ecosystem: Host-associated > Plants > Phyllosphere > Stem > Wood/Secondary xylem | place...
GGGCGCGGCGCGGCGGCCGGCGCGGGCCGCGGGCGGCGGGGGCGCCTCGGCCACCGGCCGGGCCGGGGCGGGGCGGGAGGCGGCCGGCGCGCGGCGGGGCCGCGCCGCGACGGGGGCGGCCGGGGCAGGGTCGTCCGGGGCGGCGTCGGCCGGGGCGGGGCCGGATGGGGTGGGGCTGGACGGGGCGGGGTCGGGGCGCCCGGCGGCCGTGGCCGGGCGGGGGTCGTGGGCGTCGAGGACGAGGCGGTTGCCGAGGCGGTAGTGGCGCAGGCGCGCCCCGGGGGCGAGGGTGACGCGGAGCGCGCCGGGCGCGGCGTCGATGGCGCGGACGTTGCGCGGCGGGCGGCGGGCCGCCGGGACGTCGGGGGCGAGTTCCGGGGCGAGGCGCAGCACCGCCCCGTCCGGGAGCTCCTCCACCTCGTAGGGGGTGCCGGGCGCGGCGAGGTCGAGCACGATCCGCCCGTGGCCGGGATGGTCGCCCAGCCGGACGGGCACCCGCTCCGCCAGCGCGGCCCCGGCCGCGAGGAGGGCGGGGAGAAGGACCGCGAGAGGCCCCGCCGCGCCGCGCATCAGTCGAAGCTCGCGAGCAGCGCGTCGATGTCGGCCTGAGAGGAGGCCGAGGCGGCGGCCTGCGGGCCGTTCGCCAGGCGCTCGCCCTCGGTCCGCGCCGGGGCGTGGCGGGCGGGGAGCGCGGCGGAGGGGGCGTAGCGGCCGGTGGTGTCGCGCACCCGCCGCTCGATCTCCTTCAGCGCGTTCACCACCTTGCCGATCCGCTGGCCGGTGATGTCCTGGAAGCCGCAGGCCTCGTAGATGCGGGTGACGCAGCCGCCCACCACCTCGGCCGCCTCGGCGTCGAGGCGGGGCTGGAGGGTCTCGAGCGCCTCGCAGACGTCGAGGATCTCGTTCGCCGCGTCGGCGGTGGACCGGACCACCTCGTCCAGCTCGTCCGTCGCGGCGGGGAGGTGCGTGGCGTCGACGTTCTCGACGCGCATCGCCGCGATCTCCTCCTTCGCGGCCGCGACCATGCGGCCGAGGGATTCGAGCTCGGCGAGCAGCGCCGACTCCGTGCGGTTGAGGTGGCTCATCACCTGCAGCGCGACCTCGGGGCGGACCATGTCCGTGCCGGCGGGCACGGGGGTGGCGTCAGGCATGGGCCATCACCTTCTCGATCTTCTCGCGCAGCGTCTCGGCGTTGAAGGGCTTGACGATGTAGTTCGAGACGCCGGCGGCGCGGGCGGCGACGACGTTCTCGGTCTTGCTCTCGGCGGTGATCATGATGAAGGGGGTGGACTTCAGCCGGGCGTCGGCGCGCACCTCCTTGAGGAGGTCGAGGCCGGTCATCGGCTCCATGTTCCAGTCGGAGATGACGAGGCCGAAGTTGCCGGCGCGCAGCTTGGACAGCGCCTCCTGCCCGTCCGTCGCCTCCTCGACGTTGCTGAAGTCAAGCTGCTTGAGCAGGTTCCGGATGATGCGGAGCATCGTCTTGTAGTCGTCCACGATGAGGACGTTGGTGTTCTTGTCCATCGACGGGTGGCTTCCTTTCAGGGCGTCCGGCTAGTCCGTCCGGTTGGCTGGCGCGCGGAGGCGGGCGAGCTCCGCGGTGAGGAGACGTGCCCGGTCGGGACGCATCGCCGCGATGATCGGCGCGGCCTTCGCCTCCCGCATCCGGTGCGCGATCTGTACGAGCACGGTGGTTTCCAAATCGTCGAGGACGGCGGCGGCCTCGCGCGGGCGCATCGCCTCGTAGGTGCGGACCAGGCCGCGCCAGCCGGCCTCCTCGCGCTCGCCCCGGCCGCGCTCGATCGCCTCGAGGCGCGCGCGCAGCGCCTCCATCTCGGCCAGCCGCGCGGTCAGGCGGGCCTCGGCGGCGGCGAGGACGGCCTCCCGCGCGGCGAGCGCGCCGGCGGCGGCCTCGATCTCGGCGCGCCGCTCGCGCAGGCGGCCGAGAAGGGCGCGCTCGGCGGCGTCCACGGGGTCGGGCGGGGGCGGGGCGGGGGACGGGGCGGGGGATGTGGCCGGCGCGGCGCCGCGGGCGGGCACCGGTGCCTGGGGGGCGGGCGAGGAGGCGGCGGCGGGGGCGACGAGGGCGGGCGGGACGGCGGCGACGAGGGCGGCGAGCTTCACCGCGGCGAGGCCCGTCAGGGCAACGAGGATCGCGGGCAGGAGGCGCGGTCGCCGCGGCACGGCGCCGACCAGGCGGGCGAGGATGCGGCGGGGCGGCGGGGCGGCGGGATCCGGGGAGGGCAGGGCCCTCCCCGGTCCCGGAAGCCGGGGCCCGGAACCCGCCCGCGTCACCGGGCCCTCCTCAGGGCGAGGAGGAGGTCGCGCTCGGCCTGGCTGCGGGGCGCCTCCTCCTCGGGCGGTGCCAGGGCCGACACGGGCGCCGACACGGGCGCCGACACGGGGGCCGGCACGGGAACCGACACGGGGGCGGGGGCCAGGGGGCGGGCCCGGCGGACGCCGGCGTCGAGGCGGTCGGCGAGGGTCTCGGCGCGGTCGGCGAGGAAGCGGAGCTCCTCGCGCAGCGCCTCGGCGGAGGCGGACTGGCGGGCGGCGGCCTCGAGGGCGGCGCGCAGGCCGGCGAGGGTGGCGGCGGCGTCGCGGGCGGCGTCCCGCACGCCGTCGGCGCCGTCGGCGAGCGCCGCGCGGTCGCGGCGGAGCGCGGCGAGCCCGCGCTCGAGGCGCAGCGCGAAGGGGATGGCGGCGAGGAGAAGGGCGAGGAGGGCGCCCTGGACGATCCACTCGATCGCGCTCACGCCGCGTCCTCCCCGCCGGCGCGGCGCAGCTCGCGCTCGATCCGGACCGCGAGCCGGTTCTCGCGGCGGCCGAGCAGGGCCTCGAAGAGGGCGATCTCGCCGCAGCGCAGCCGCACCGGGGCGCCGGGGCCGACGTTGAGGGTCAGCCGGTCGCCGGGCTTGAGGTCCACCACCTTGGACAGCGGCAGCGGCTGGTCGTCGAGCACGACGTCGAGCGCGACCTCGGTGTGGCGCAGCTCGTCGGCGAGGTGGTTCTCCCAGATGGAGTCGCGGCCGAACTTCTCGCCCATGAACTGCTGGAGCAGGAGCTCGCGCACGGGCTCGAGCGTGGCGTAGGGCAGCAGCAGCTCGACCTTGCCGCCGCGGTCCTCCATCTCGACGCGCAGCTTGACGAGGATGCAGGCGTTGGAGATGCGCGAGATGGCGGTGAAGCGCGGGTTCACCTCCAGCCGCTCGAACTCGAACTGCACGGGACAGAGCGGCTCGAAGGCGGCCGAGACGTCCTTCAGGATGACGGTGATGAGGCGCTCGACGAGGGTGCGCTCGATGGTGGTGTAGGGACGGCCCTCGACGCGCATGGCGGCGGTGCCGCGGCGGCCGCCGAGGAGCACGTCGACCACCGAGTAGATCATCGCGCTGTCGACGACCATCAGGCCGTAGTTGTCCCACTCCCGCACCTTCGCCACCGCGAGCATGGCCGGCAGGGGCACGGAGTTGAGGTAGTCGCCGAAGCGAAGCGAGGTGATGCCGTCGATCGAGACCTCGACGTTGTCGGAGGTGAAGTTGCGCAGCGTCGTGCTCATCAGCCGCACGAGGCGGTCGAACACGATCTCGAGCATCGGCAGGCGCTCGTAGGAGACGAGGCCGCTGCTGATGATCTGCTCGATGGCCGAGCGCGCCTCGGCCGGGCCGCCGCCGTCGAAGCCGAGCAGGCTGTCGATCTCGGCCTGGTTGAGGACGCGGGCGCTGTCGGCGGCCGGCGGTGCCTCCTCCTCGAGCGCCGCGCCCCAGGCGGCGGCGAGGTCGTCGTCGTCCCCCGCCCCGCTCACTGGACGATCATCTCGACGAAGAGGACGTCGTTGATCCGCGCGGAGCCGGCGGCGAGCGAGGCGCGGGCGCGCAGCTCCTCGCGCAGGCGCCAGGTGCCCTGGCTGCCGCGCAGCTCCTCGGGGCGCATCTCCCGCAGGTAGGTCTGGAACAGGTCCAGCAGGCGCGGCATGGCGGCGCCGATGGCGGCCGCGTCGGCCTCCCCCGCGAGCTCGAGCTTCGCCTTCAGGCGGATGAAGGTGGCGCGCCGGCCGGGGGCGTTGAGGTTCGTCAGGATCTCGGGGAGGTCGAGGTAGACCGGCGGGCGGGCGGGGCCGGCCTGGGCCGCGCCCGGGGCGCCGCCCGCGGTGCCGTGGCCCTCGGCGGCGGGGGCCGCGTGCGCCGCGTCGGAGGCGCCGAAGGGAGGGAGGCCGGCGAACCAGAGGCCGGCGCCGATCGCCGCGAGGAGAAGGGGAAGGGCGAGGAGGACGAGCTTCCTGCGGCCGCCCTTCTTCGGGGCCTCGGCGCCGTCCGTCGCGGGGGATGCCGCCTGGGCCATGGGGATCGGATGCTTCCTGCGGTGCCGACGGGGTGATCCTGGGGCCGGACGGTTAAGGAAGTGTTGCGCCGGGACGCCCCGCCGGCGCTTCCCTGCCCGGAGGCGGCAGGATCTGCCGGGCAGGCGGCAGGAGGGGCGGTCCAGGGGCGGTCCGGGGGCGGCACGCGGGTTGCGCGGCGGGGGCGGGCGGCCGCGGCAAGGCGGCGGTAACCCCGGGCTGCCATGGTGGCGGCCCGACGGCAGGATGCGGACGGCACGGATGGACAATCCCGGCTACATCGCGCTCTCGCGGCTGGTGGCGCAGAACCGCGCGACGGCCGTGCTGGCCCACAACATGGCCAACGCCGAGACGCCGGGCTTCCGCGCGTCCCGCCCCCTCTTCGCCGAGCACCTGGAGCGGCAGCGCGGGGCGGCCTCCGCGCCGGGGGGCGAGGCGCTGCGCTTCGCCGAGGACCGGGCGACCTGGCGCGACGAGGCGGCGGGGCCGGTGCAGACCACGGGCAACCCGCTCGACCTCGCCCTCTCCGGGGAGGGCCTGTTCGCCGTCGGGACGCCCAGGGGGGAGCGCTACACGCGGGCGGGTCGCTTCTCCCTCGGGCCCGAGGGGACGGTGGTGGACATGGAGGGAAACGCGCTGCTGGACGCGGCGGGGGAGCCGGTCCGCGTCGGGCCGGGCGACACCCGGCTGACGGTGCGCGGCGACGGGACGATGCTCTCGGAGGGCCGCGAGATCGCGCGGATCCGCGTCGTGCGCTTCGCCGCGCCGGGGCGGCTGATGGCCGAGGGCGACCGGCTGATGGCGGCGGGCCCGGGCCAGGCGCCGGAGGCGATGGAGCGCCCGGCGGTGGTGCAGGGCGCGCTGGAGGGCAGCAACGTCCGCCCGGTGGTCGAGCTGACGCGGCTGACCGCCGAGACGCGCGAGTTCCAGTTCATGGCGCAGTTCGCGGAGAAGGAGGGCGAGCGGCTCTCCACCGCGGTCGAGCGCATCCTGCGGCGCCGGAGCTGACGGTGAGAAGGGGAGGGATCTAGGCCATGCGCGCGCTCTGGACGGCCGGCACGGGCATGATGGCCCAGCAGACGAACGTCGAGGTCATCTCGAACAACATCGCGAACATGAGCACGACGGGCTTCAAGCGCCGCCGCGCCGAGTTCCAGGACCTGATGTACCAGAACATGCGCCGCGTCGGGTCGCAGTCGTCCGACACCGGGACGACGCTGCCCTCGGGCGCCCAGGTCGGGCTCGGCGTGCGGGCCGCCGGCGTGTACCGCATCCACGAGCAGGGCAGCCTGCAGCAGACCGAGAACAAGTTCGACCTCGCGATCCGCGGCAACGGCTTCCTCCAGGTCCAGCTTCCCTCCGGCGAGACGGCCTACACGCGGGACGGCACGCTCGGCCTGTCGCCGGAGGGGGTGATCGTGACGGCGGAAGGCTACCCGGTGCAGCCGGGGATCACCGTGCCGGCCAACGCCACCGACGTGACGATCAACGGCAACGGCGAGGTGCTGGTGAAGATCGCCGGCGAGACGGCGCCGCAGAACGTCGGCCAGTTCCAGCTCGCGATCTTCGCCAACGAGGGCGGGCTGGAGGCGGTTGGCGACAACCTGCTGATGGCCACGCCCTCCTCCGGCGCGGCGCAGGCGGCGGCGGCCGGCAGCCCGGGCTACGGCAACGTCATGCAGGGCTTCGTCGAGACGTCGAACGTGAACGTGGTGCAGGAGATCACGAGCCTGATCACGGCGCAGCGCGCCTACGAGATGAACTCCAAGGTCATCACCGCGAGCGACGAGATGCTCTCCACCCTGGCGAGGCTGCGGTGAGGGCCGGGCGGCGGGCGGCGCTGGCGGCCGCGCTGGCGGCGCTGGCGGCGGGCGCGACGGGACCCGCGCGCGCGCAGGGGATGGCGGCGCCGGCGGAGGTCGCGGTGCTGCGGCCGCTGGCGGTGGTGGAGGAGCCGGTGATCCGGCTGTCGGACCTGTTCGACGGGCTCGGCGCGGTCGGCGCGCGCGCCGTGGCGCCGGCGCCGGCGCCCGGGCGCCGCCTCGTGCTGGAGGCGGCCCAGCTCCTCGGGGTCGCGCGGGCGCACGGGGTGACGTGGCGGCCGCTGAGCGCCGCCGACACGGCGGTGGTGGAGCGCCCCGGCCGCGCGCTGCCGCGCGAGGAGGTGGCGGAGCTGATCCGCGCCGAGTTCGGGCGCCACGGGATGGACCCGGAGGCCGAGCTGGAGCTGCCGGGCTTCCAGGCGCCGGTCGTGCCGCCCTCCTCCCCGCCCCTGCTGGCGCTGGAGGCGGCGTCCTACGAGGCGGCGACGGGCCGCTTCTCGGCCGTGCTGGTCGTGACGGCGGAGGGGATGCCGGCGGGGCGCGCGCGGATCGCGGGGCGCGCCGCGCCGACGGCGGCGGTGGTGGTCGCGACGCGGCGGCTGGCGCTGGGCCAGGTGGTGGCCGCCGGCGACCTGCGCGTGGCGCGGCAGCGGGCCGAGCGGGTGCGGCCGGGGCTGGCGGCCGATCCGTCCCTGATCGTGGGGCGGGCGCTGCGGCGGCCGGTGGCGGAGGGATCGGGCTTCGCGCTGGTCGACCTGGCGCTGCCGGCGGTGGTCGAGCGGGGCGCGACGGTGACGCTCGTGATGGAGGGGCCGGGGCTGAGCATGACGGCGCAGGGCCGCGCCCTCGCCGCGGCGGCGCGGGGGGAGGCGGTGCAGGTGATGAACCTCGCCTCCCGCGCGGTCGTCGAGGGACAGGCGGTCGGGCCCGGACGGGTGCGGGTCGCCTTCGGCAGCGCGCCGGTGGGCCGGTGAGCGCCGCGCGGGCCGCGGCCGCCGCCGCGCTGCTGCTGCTGGCCGGGTGCGGCAGCGCCGAACGGCTGGCGCGGATCGGGCGGGCCCCCGAGATGGCCGCGATCACCGATCCCACGCGCGATCCCGACTACCGCCCGGTGTCGATGCCGATGCCGGCGCCGCAGGACGCGCGTCAGCTCGTCGCCAACAGCCTGTGGCGGCCGGGCAGCCGGACCTTCCTGCGCGACCAGCGCGCGGCGGCGGTGGGGGACCTCATCACCGTGCTCGTCTCGATCCGCGACACGGCGCAGCTCTCGAACTCGTCCGAGCGGACGCGCGACAACTCGGAGAACCTCGGCATCCCGCGCCTGCTGGGGCTCGACGCGTCCTACGCGCGCTTCTTCCCCAACGGGTTCGACCCCACCAAGATGGTGGAGGCGACCTCCGCCAACTCGTCCCAGGGGACCGGGCGGATCCAGCGGAACGAGGCGGTGACGATGCGCGTGGCCGCGGTCGTCAACCAGGTGCTGCCGAACGGCAACCTCGTGGTCGGCGGGCGGCAGCAGGTGCGGGTGAACCACGAGATGCGCGACCTGACGATCGCGGGAATCATCCGGCCGCAGGACATCGCGAGCGACAACACGGTGCAGCACGACCGGCTGGCGGAGGCGCGGATCGCCTATGGCGGGCGCGGGACGGTGAGCGACGTGCAGCAGCCGCGCTACGGGCAGCAGGTGCTGGACGCGATCCTGCCGTTCTAGGGTTGGTTCGGGGTTTCCAGGGGCCCTCCGTGGCCAGGGGGAGGAAGAAGGAATTCTTCCTCCCCCTGTCACGTCGGAGGCAGTGCCTCCGACCCATCATCTTTTTCTGTTTAGTTTTAGGCGCTTGCCCAACTGGCCCACGCCTCGGGTCGTGGACCCGAGGCGCCCGGAGAGGTCAGGACGGATGCTGATGGGGCGTAGAGACACCTTCGATCATCGCATCCACGGCAGTCTCATGGGGGTCCAGGGGCCTCAGGCTCCTGGCGGGTGAGGTCCGGAGAGGGCAGAGCCCTCTTCGGTCCCGCACGTGCAGAAACGGCGAGAGGGCGGGAGCCTCACGGCCCCCGCCCCCCCCCCACTTCCGCCGAGGCGGCTTACTTTTTGTCGGCGACGTCGCGGACGGCGTCCTTCACGCCGCCGGCGGCGTTCTGCACCTTGCCCTCGGTGCGGGTCGCGGCGCCCTCGGCCTCCATCTTCTTGTCGCCGAGCGCGGCGCCGACGTTCTCCTTGATGGCACCGCCGGCCTGCTTCAGGGAACCCTCGATCCGGTCGCTGTCGATCGCCATGGCGTGTCTCCTACGATGCGTTGGGTAGGTGCGGAGAACGCGGGGGGCGGGGGTGGGTTGCCCCGGAGGCGGCCGGAGCGACATGACGGTTCGTAACGGGTGGTGGGGCGGCGATGTGTGGGCGATACTTCCTCCAGCGCGATCCGGCGGGGCTGGCGACCTACTACGACACGGACCGGACCGCCGCGCTGCCGAACCTGGCGCCGAGCTGGAACGTGGCGCCGACCCAGGACGCGGCGGTGGTGCGGCGCAACCCGGAGACGGGGCTGCGGCAGATCGACGTGCTGCGCTGGGGCCTCGTGCCCCGCTGGGCCAAGGATGAGAAGGGCGGGGCAAGGCTGATCAACGCGCGGTCGGAGGGGGTGGCGGAGAAGCCGTCCTTCCGCGACGCCTTCGCGCGGCGGCGCTGCCTCGTGCCGGCCGACGGGTTCTACGAGTGGCTGTCGCCGACCGAGGCGGCGGCGAAGGCGAAGAGCCCGAAGCAGCCCTTCGCGGTGGCGCTGGCGAGCGGGGAGCCGATGACGCTCGCCGGGCTGTGGGAGGGATGGAAGGCGCCGGACGGAAGCTGGCTGCGCACCTACTCGATCATCACGACGGAGGCGAACCCGAAGCAGGCCCCGCTGCACCACCGGATGCCGGTGATCCTGCCGCGCGGATCGTGGCCGGCCTGGCTGGGGGAGGAGGAGGCGGGACCGGACGCGCTGCTGGACCTGCTGCGGCCCTGCCCCCCCGAGTGGCTGGCCTGCTGGCCCGTGAGCGTCCGGGCGAACAAGGTCGGCGAGAACGATCGCGGGCTGATCGTGCGGGACGGGAGCGTGGCGGCGCCGGAGGGGCTGGATGACGCGTCCCCGTTCGAGGATGCCGCCTGAGGGATTCCGATCCCGCGACTTCGGGGCCGGAGAGGGCTCCGCCCCTTCCGGCCCCCGCCCGCCAGGGGGCCCCTACGAAGCCGCGCGCCCCCTCAGTTCACCCGCCCCAGCAACCCCCGCGCGATGACCTGCGCCTGGATCTCCGCCGCCCCCTCGAAGATGGAGAGGATGCGCGCGTCGCAGAGCACGCGGGAGATGGGATATTCCAGCGCGTACCCGTTCCCCCCGTGGATCTGCAGCGCGCAGTCCGCGTTGGACCACGCCACGCGGGCCGCGAGCAGCTTGGCCATGCCGGCCTCCATGTCGCAGCGCTGCCCGGAGTCCTTCGTGCGCGCCGCGAAGAGGGTGAGCTGGCGGGCCATCATCGTCTCCGCCGCCATCCAGGCGAGCTTGGCGCCGACGCGCGGGAAGTCGAGCAGGGCACGGCCGAACTGCTTGCGCGAGGTCGCGTAGGACGCGCCGAGCTCCATCGCGTTCCGCGCGACGCCGAGCGCCCGGGCCGCGGTCTGGATGCGCGCGCTCTCGAAGGTCTCCATCAGCTGCTTGAAGCCCCCGCCCTCGACGCCGCCGAGCAGGGCGGAGGCCGGGACCTCGAAGCCGTCGAAGCCGATCTCGTACTCCTTCATGCCGCGGTACCCGAGGACGGGGATCTCCGCCCCGCTCATGCCCGGGGCGGGGAAGGGATCCTCGTCGGTGCCGCGGGGCTTCCTGGCCAGCAGCATGGACAGGCCCTTGTAGCCCGAGCCGGGCGGGCCGGTGCGGACCAGCAGCGTCATCAGGTCGGACCGCGCGCCGTGGGTGATCCAGGTCTTGGCGCCGTACACCT
>Ga0325401_1008249_pt1 | contig 10137 bp, 3 predicted proteins | sample PopdelMetagenome_FD_205666 | JGI IMG/M metagenome (GOLD analysis project Ga0325401, IMG submission 205666) | Populus deltoides microbial communities from Bellville, Georgia, United States - Xylem-PdKOR-R2 | ecosystem: Host-associated > Plants > Phyllosphere > Stem > Wood/Secondary xylem | place...
AGAAATTGCTGAACCCTGAGTTCCACAAGAATGGGAGTTCAAATCGAATTGGGAGGGTTCATGTTCAGAAGGAAACTAATCAGAATCCAAAAACTCGAGTAGAAGCAAATTTCAAACGCATTGGATTCTGTGTTCCTTGTTGATTAATCATGAGAGTAAGATAGGTCCATTCTCAGCAGCTGTCCGGGCGTTGCCATGATTATAATGCCTTGTCAACTGGATATCATGCGATAAATGTGTCCTTGCTTTTGCGTAAGGCGCGCCTCTTGCTGTAAATAACAGAAGAAGGAAAATATAAGCTTGCAAACAAGAGAAAACTAATGGTCCTTCTCAAACAGGCATGTGCTTTTGAGCATTCCATCTATAACTGTGTCTGAGACCAAAGTATTCTCTCTATTACAGCAACGAATATAAATTGAGTTGTCATTTACAATGAACTTTACGTGCTACAATATTTTTCAGTAAAAATAGCAAGCAAATCACTATTAATAAACGTTGGGAAACCAAATTATGCCATCATGTAGCTCAGAGTTTATCAGGAATACCCTTACCTGCAATCTTCTGTGCACGGAGAATATTCTGTCGTCTTTTCCACCAACACATTGAACAGATAACCATTAGAAGGAATCCAACAGATGCACCAAATGCAACACCAATTTTTGCACCAGCAGAGAGGTGAGGGCCACACGTAGGCAATCCAGGTATGCCACAAAGACCTGCATTATCAGTAAAACTGCACAGACTACAGTGAGTATTATTGTAGACCTGGTAATGAATGGAATTCAGTTATGGCTTCTTTTTTTCCCACCATGATAAAACAAACCAAAGGTTATGCATGTCTTTAAGTCAACATGTTCAAACATATCATAAACATGTTATGGCATGTATTCCGTTCAAAGCCAGCAAATATTTAAGAGCACCACTTATAGCAACATACTTGAAGCTAGTTCCATGCAAAAGCCTTCCTCCTAGTGCTGCTGGGACTCTTCCAGACAGAGAGTTGCCATTGAGATTCCTACAACATAACAGCATAAATTATAGTCTTGAATACAATTTTTTTGTGGATTAATTAGCTGCGTGTGAAAATTCTTACAGTCTTCGCAATGATGTCAACTGTCCAAGGCTTTCAGGAATTGATCCATTGAAGAGATTGTAGGAAAGGTCCCTGCATGCAATATATATGAGGAGAAATGTTATTACTACAGTTAGATCACATATTTAGGACCGGAATATGCACTTCTATTTGCATCCAGCTTGTGTTTGAACCAGAAGTTAACAATCAGCTGATTCACATCCCACATCAAAGGGCTTTTATAAGAGTTTCAAGCATACTTGAATGATCACGACTAATGATTAGAATGTGTTAGATTTATATGGGTATTATAAGTTTTCCTTTCAAAGAATAAATGTACCAGATAGAAATTTATTTTGTGCTCTATTCTTTTTCTTTAAGCATTCCTTTCCTCTCTTTCTTTTGTTGGGTAACCAAATTGAATTAAGCAAACATCAACTTCCTCATTTGCATCTTATCAAATAATACAAATGCAAAATCAGTGAAAGATCAGAGTTCTATTTCCTGTTAATGTAAGCAGGAGATGCGACCAGTTGGAGGAACAATGGACTTGATTAGACAATTTACCTATACACAAATTGTTTATGAGAAAATAAATGATAATTCAAGAATTATCATCTAACTAATCATGTTTTATCAAGTGTCAGTCGCATGCTGTCCCAGTAGCTAATTTGGTGGAATCTATTATCATCAGAAAACGGTTTTGTTTGTATAGAAATCAGAATCAATGGTGGGATAAATGGATAAGCAGACTTACAGAACTACCAAGCCAGCTATTGATCCAATTGATGGTGGAATAGCTCCATGGATGCTGTTGTCACTCAAGTTTCTGTGAACGTACAAAGTTAGAGTGAAATAGAAGATAAAAGCGAAGTGTTATTAGAAGGTTGAAGTGACCAACGTTTCAGGAGTTTAAAATGCAAGTAGAAATTACATGTGCTAGATGCTTACATGCTCTGCAAATGAAGTAGCCTGGATATGTCATTTGGCAAGAAACCCCTCAAACCTTGGTTGTCAAGGCCCCTGCACATGAAGAAGTAATCCATGTTAAGTGATGTATGATATTGACATAAAAAATACCAAGAACTGAATTATTAGTTTTATTGTCAGATTAACTGGAGATGAGACCTATAATTAGTTAATTATAAGACAAATTCAAAGGTACAATTTACTAGTAGATCTACATATTAATTTGATGAAACATATGGATTTCATGTTAAATTCTCAATAGAAAGTCTGGTCAGCAGATACTTAAATCAATTAGAGCTTCGCAAGTTTTCCTTCTCTCCCCAAAATAAGTGCATAACTACAGAGAAATACTTAATAAAGCCTCTTTATATGGATGACATTATTTGATAATGCCATGAAACTTGTTATGCACCGCTGCAGAAGGATTTCTTGTTTAACAATAAATGCAGAGGTGTTCCAAATTTTCTACATGATTTTTAGTGGCACCATGCACCAATATGATAATGAGTTGCACGAATGAATAAAAAGATGGAATCAATAAAAAACAATATTTATTCCCAGATAAATATAAGTAAAACGTGAAAATAAATCATTTTGAGGAAAAGGATCGAGACAGTACAGTCCATCAATAAACCATTTGCTGCTAGTTTTGTCATAAAGGCAATCTGCTCCATTCCATGGATGTTGTTGGGGAACACACGGATCACCATTCCATCCAAACCGAAGAGGAAGGCCCAATGCACTCTTCAATGATTGTAAGGCTCTAACTGATTAAAGAAGAACAACCAGATTAGTAACAGTTTATACATTCCAAACTTTCCAGAAATGCTTTTCCTATCTGTAGAAGAAATCCAAGCAAAAAGCACCACAAGACACTTGAAAAGATGTGTTTAATGTAATGAAGATCAAAGGCAGATATACAGTAGTTTAATATGTGTTCGAAACTTTGTCTTCTGAAAACTTGCAGAAGGTCTGTATTAATGCTCATGCCAAATAAATCAACAACGTGATGCACTTTGTAAGGTGATTAGGAACACATGTTAAATAATGGCCAAAGAGGTGCAACAGAAGGTAACAAGAACCAGAAGGTATATGTACCTTCTTCCAATAAAGTTTTGGACTCGGCTGCAACAATCTCAAACACCTCAATGGCATTGATTATGGCATGACTACCTTCTTTAGGATGCAAGCTGATGGTCAGAGCTCTTCCATTTACAGCAACTGTGGTGTTAAGTACAAGAGCAGTATAACGATCCCCACTCATTTTGACAACATCCACCTCTTCAAATGCAACATCGCCATTAATCAAAATGTTAAATACCCTTTTCCCTGCAGTTGTGACTGAAGAATCAATCTCAGCAAAGTGTAACCAAATTGAGTAGTTTCTATTGGGGTCCACATCCATTGTGTATGCTAAATCTGGCTGAGTATCGGTGCTAACAAGGGCTGTCTGATAAAGAGCTTCTGGATAAAAATTTGGTGCATTTGAAGCCATCTTGATGCCACTTTCAGTAGATGTAGCTAAATCAGATCCCTGGCCAAAAGTTTTGATTGGACTCCAAAATCTATCCCCACCCCAATGATCCCCACTATAATCAACATCAAATTTTGGTTTCCCATTACCACAGCTCAATCTGGCAGCTGTTCTCAGGATTATCCCATGACCCCAGGCTGGGCCAAAATAGTATGCTCTATCATCAACTTGAAGAATCTCAATAGAAAGTATAGCTGGATCTCCATGACCTGTGCTATGGAAACAGAGAGAGACTGTTCCATCATTTAGAAACACCAGAGCTTCAGTAAAAACTTGGTCATCTTGGTTAGTCCACCCAGATTTCAAAGAATAAATTTGAGTGCCTTCTACTGAAATGTCAAATAAAGGTTCATTATCAAAATTAGGATGTCCATCCAGTCCAAAGAAGACCCTTACAGCATAATGTCCGCTTGGCACGTTATTAATATTGTAGCAATTATTGGGACCTGATGATAGGGGAAAATAACGAAGAGTTTTTAGTGGAGGACTGATGTAGCTGGGAAGTGTAGCATTTGCTGGAATCCCTCCTGTATAAGCAAAATCCTTAAACCAAAGAGTATTGGTTGGTGCTGTGTGAACATTTAACCGAGCTCCACAACTTATGCGCATAACCCAAGGTGCTGTGCCAGGAGTGGAAATCTAATAAGTAACACTGAAAAGGAAGAATGACTTTTATAATGTCAAAGCAGATATAGTCATTGATCTATCCTCTGGCACTCCATTCTAACATAAAAGATTGAGCTCACATTTGCTAAATGAAGAAAATGGTGCAAGCCTCTTACCAAAAATATGTATACACCTTGTTACTTAGACATCTACTTATGTGATCGTTCAAATGTGAATTTGAACCCAAAAGGCTACGCATTTTTGCTTTGTCACCTCTAATACTAAACAACTTATAATATATCTACCAATAGTTTCTGCTCTAGACTCTAGTAGCCCGGTCCATTGGACAAAGTTACAGATCAGATCAAATACCCAAATACACCAAAAGAATCAACAAAAAATAAAGAAAGAATTCTTTCTCTTGCCATTTCAATTTTCCCTATACATTAGAATACAACATGTTTTCATGTTCTTGTCCCCAAAGAAATGATTAGATCAAGAATAACAGAACCCCAAATAGCTGTCTTAGTCCCAGTTTAGTAGACTTCAGTATTCTTGTTTTCTCGACAGATACACAGCAAAGAAAGAAAAAAAAATGTAACTTTCTTTTCCAACATTTTCTTGCCAAGCAAACAGATCCAAATCATATTCAGCAGTCAATATCACCATATCCAAAGATTTTAATAACAAAAATAAAATAAAACACTCATTGTTTTCCCAGTTCTGCTCCTCTCCCCAAACACCAATACAACACGGAAGTTAAAAAAACCCCTCCTCAGAAGCAGGCAAGAAACTTAAAAACCAGAAAAAAAAAAACACAAAATCATTAACAACATTCAAAAGAACAACTCACAAATCATAAAATAAACTAAAATGCAAGTGAAATTCACTTCAAAAATCACCAATCCAAATCCCTAACCACAAAAGAATCGATCTTTTTTTGTAGCACAATTGAACAAGAAAAGTCAATGAAGTTGAGTGGAGAAAGCTACTCACGTTGTTTAGCTAAGCAAGTAGAGAAAGCTAAGCAGAACAGAAGAATCCGTGATAAAAATGTAATTCTCTGCATTTTTTAGCTTCAAAGTTTGCTTTCTTCTTCTGTAGCCAGTCGCCCTTTCTCTATTGTTTGATCGCTTGCCACATTCTTGCACTTCCTTTTTTTAAGGGAGAGGAAAGTAGCTGGTAGAGCTAGTGTGTGTGTGCTTGGACGTGTTTGCAGGTATACTGTTCTATATTTAATTTTATGTTAGCAAACTGCAACTATAGTCCTCAAATATATAATAATGTTTAATTTGGTCCTGTAAGTTAATACTTTATGTGGCCAAACACCATCACTATTAATTTAAGGAAAGTAGCTGCATCAGATTCGTTAATGGAGGGGCCCATAAAGTGTCTGGTGATGATGCAAGGTTACAAGAGCAGGTGCATGTAATTTCAGGGCAAGCAAAGTTACTAATTCCAGTTACATTTTTGTTACTTCCAAGTGAAACAGGCAAAGAGTTCACGGGGAAGAATAAAATGGGATGCTTTGTATAATTTAAATGGGAAAACTTCAAATTGGTCCCCGGACTATACAGAGATTCTCAATTGATTTCTCAAGGAATTTTTTAATTGCAATCAGGTCATTAAAAGTCCCAGGTTTTAATCAAATCACCCCATCAGTCTCCAATAAAAACATTTGATGAGCTCTTAAATCCATTTTTCTGAAACATGAGACACCATCAGCCTTGAATTAATTCAAACCACTTTCCAATTGATGTTGTGATTCTCAATTAAATTTCCCAAATTCTTTGTTTAAACGAGAGAGCATGTATATGTGAGCAATAATATGAAATGTTCTCATGGATGATTAAAAAGCGTTTTTGAAAAAATTTAAATTTTTTTATTTTTTTACTTTAAATTAAAAATTTTTTATGTTTTTATATCATTTTGATGTGCTGATGTAAAAAATACTTTTAAAAAATAAAATAAAATATTATTTTGATACATTTTTAAGTGAAAAGCACTTTAAAAGGCAATCGCAATCATACTTTCAAACACGCTTTTAAACTAATGATAGTCGATGGAAGGGTTTGATTGAAAACTTTTGATTCTTTGAGAACTTAGTTAAGATTTTATGTATAGTTGATGGACTAACTTTAAATTGCTTCCTTCTGAATCTTACGTCAATGCCACTAAGTGTTGTTGGGGCACTAGACTTTAATCGGACGGTTGAGACTTGAGAGTACTTGTGAGCTCAGATAGTTTGACTTTTGGTGTCATTTTGACTTCGTCCTCTCTTCAGGGAAGGACCATGAATTGGTGCGCAATCATCGGCGGCGATCAGTGCCTAAATGGAAGATGTTGGGTCCCTGTGAAGGCGGTTTGCTCTGACATTGATAAAGCTATGAAAACTTGACATGGTCACTTTCATTCTTTTACGAAATCTAGGTCTTGAGTTTCCCAATAATTCAAAAAATCAGTATCTAATCCGTTTGAGAGGTAATGTTTGTTTTTTAGGAATAAATGCCCTTTGGATATTTTTAATTTTTTAATTTTTGGATTATTTTAATATATTAATATTAAAAATATTTTAAAAAATAATTACTATCACAATATTAAACACTATTAAAATATCAAAAATTGCCATACAAACAAAGAATAATCATAAAAATAGAGTGGACTCCTTTTTTTTTTGGTTTTGTTTTAGTGCTTCGGCAAGAGTTATTGATTAAAAAAAGGAAGAGAGAAAGTTAAAGGACGAATGAATAACCTGTAAACCACTTTACTTCTCGCTGTGGTTGTTGAAAAATTATCTAAGCTATGGAGTATTTTTTATATTGTTATTAAATTTAATTTCACGAGTTAAATTTAAAGATTTCCAACTTAAATTCTTATCAAATTTAGATTACTAATTAAATTATATAAAAATTATTTTAATATGATTTATTTGACTTAATAAATTCAAAAATAAAAAAATCAAATAACAAAAAATAAATACCAAGCGTTCAAGTTTAAAAGGAATTTGGATTATCGGTAAAAAAAATATTTGAATTTAAAAAAATAAAGCCAACATTTTTTTAACATTAAAAAAGGATGATGTATTGGATCAATTTTGGTTAATCAGGATTAACTCGTCAGACTCGTGATCCAGGTTATATTTTAATTATATGATAAAAATAAAACCTATTAAAAATTAACTAAATATTAAAGGATAAAATTAAAATACAAAACAATTAAGAGAATTATTAAAAACCAAATATTAAATGTTTTGAGGGGGTAAAATAGGTTAAGTTAGACATATTAGCCAAAATGACCCAGCATATTAGAACCTTAAGTTAATGTATGTGGGCCCAGGTCAGGCCCATGCTCCTTAGTCATATTTATTTCTTATTTTTTTATAAGAGGAAGATATTATAGTGTTCACCCCTTATAAAAAGAAAGGAAAAGAAAAATAAAGAAATGGATAATGTGTCACCTGTTGACATGCCTAACTCCAAATCCATTCATTGTTGTGGTAGTAAAAAAAAAAAAATGAGGTGGGGTTTTTTGGTTAAGAATCTATTTTTTTTTTCAAATTATTTTCACCCAAAACAGTTAATAAATATCATAAAAATCTTCATAAATCACATATTAATCACAAAATATCCTAAAATCACCTAAGAAAACCAAAATCACTCGAACCTAAAAAATCAAAATGAAACTCAATTTTTTTTCAGACATGTTTACAAATAAAACCTCTCATCATCGAATTCCCCTCATCAAATAGAACTCATTGGATCAAATTAAACCATGTTTTGTTGTTGGTATCACGACAACCAACTATTTTCTCTCTCTTTCGATATTTTTCAACAACTTTCTCTCTCATTTCTCTAATTTAAGGACTGAAAAGTAAATAAAATAAATTTTTAGATCAAAATAAAAATTATCATGAATTTGGGGTGAGTCATGTGTTTTTCCCATGTTTTAATTTAGATCTTAATTTTATATAATTAGACCAAATTAGCGAGGAGGCTCATTATTCACATGAACAATGGTCGACCTACTTTTTTAGTTTTTGTTAATGGGTTCGGCTATTCAAGCTTTATATTAATATTAACAATAAACCTGAAAGGATCCTTGAATCCCTGAAGATTACGAGGCAAAACATCATAGATGCATAAAGTGTATTGCTTTTTTGTTTTTTTTTTGTTATTGATTTTTTTATTTTTCATTTTTTTTCCGGTGACTTTGTTTTATCTCTAAAACTAAGAGGCTAGAATGTCAACAAAATAAAACTCAGGAACTAAAATGACAACTTTATTTTGTTAACCCAAGCTTGTGCACATGAACTTTTTTTTTAATCATTTTTTGTTTAATTATTTTTTTGTTGATTTCTCCCTAATTTCATTTTTCAATATTAGATTTTTATTGATTTTTTCAATTTTATCCTTAAATATTTGGTTAATGATCAATTTTGCAAGCCTCAATTTTTTATCGTATAATTAAATAAATAATAGTTTCACAAAAAGCAAGTTTATTAAGAGTGTGTTTGGTATTGTGGTAGCTGTTGTGGTTGTGGTTTATAAAAAACTGTTTCATAAAAAATACTTTTAGTTGAGGTTGGTTTGAAAAAATATATGTTTGGTTAAAACTGTGGTTGACATTGAGGTTGAATAAAAAGTAATTTAATGTGTTTGGTTAAAAATACTTTTTAAATTGAGGTTATAAAATAACTAAAAAAGATATATATTAATATTAATGGTTTTTAATTTAAATATTGTCGATTTAACTACTGTTATTATGTCATGAAATAAATAAGACTTTATATAAAATATTTTTTATTGTTTCATTAAACTATTTACAATTCCATCACATACGAAATTCATCAGACAATGACTACAGTTTCCATGGTTTTTGAGCGTGCAACAAAATCAGGTAAAATATCATCAGAAACAAAATTGAAATTACCATCAAATTCTGCAAATATCACACCATCATATGATCTCCTTCTAATTTATGTAGTGTTATTAAATAATATTAAATACTAATTTTTTTGAATAAAATACAATTAAATATTAAATATTTTTACTATTTTTTTTTTTTTGCAGAGAGTAAATTTTTGTAAAGAGTGAATTAATTCAATCTTCATGCAGATAAGGAGAGCACCTAAAAGACTAGGTGAAGAACAAAGGGAAAACAGAAGAGAAGAAAATGGTTTCAATAGGCCAGCCCCCCATCACCGTCATCATCATCTTTAAGTGTAGCAACAATTACGAAGACTAGGGGAAGAACAAAAGGAAAACTGTTAAGAACAACCCTCGTGGTTGAACAGAAGGAAAATGGTTTCAGCAGGCCAGCCTAACTGTCTCCCTCGACGCCTCCAGCAGCGGCACGCCCAGGTAAGAACAACCCTCATGGTTTTCTCATCTGGACAAAATCCACCCATACCCGAAGCACTGGTCAAGGAAGGAAGATGGGAACATATTGTGTTTATAAACACAGTTGCATGAACAGGAAACGAAAAACATCTACTTTCTGCTTCAGCAAAATTGAGTTTTGAACCCAGATAAAGGTGGTGTCCATGTATGAAAACTACGGCTTATTTTGTAACCAAATGATATGTTGGTACTGTTAAATAAAAACACTGCCGCAAACGCTTTGCCAAACGGGCTCTAAACATAATAAAGGCCATGATCTGCACCACGGATTCGGAGGGTTAACTTGTGTTAATGGATAATTTGGCTTCATAATTTGTTTTATTTTGTTTTCTATGAGGTTTTCATGATTTCAAACAAGCATCCTGATATTGTGTTGGTGCCGATTTTAAGAGTGTCTATTTTTATTTTCATATAATTAAATAAAAAATATTTTAAAACATGTTATTAAACCCAGTGAAGTCTATGACTTGAGTCGTTAGTTTAACAAGTTAGCTTGAGTTGATTGAAAATTAGACTTTGCTATTTTGTTTCAGTTTATTTTCTACGAGGTTATTGCA
>Ga0325401_1008256_pt1 | contig 10135 bp, 8 predicted proteins | sample PopdelMetagenome_FD_205666 | JGI IMG/M metagenome (GOLD analysis project Ga0325401, IMG submission 205666) | Populus deltoides microbial communities from Bellville, Georgia, United States - Xylem-PdKOR-R2 | ecosystem: Host-associated > Plants > Phyllosphere > Stem > Wood/Secondary xylem | place...
ATCTTGTATGTTCAAGGAAATCTCCTCTAGCCATTAGGTATTTTGACACTAGATTTGCTTTGATTCTTAAGATAATGATAAACATAAAAAGGTCTAAAATTAAAGAATTTATTGTAATTACATCAAGTAGAATTATGATAATGCACAAGTTTTATTTATTTATTCTTTCAAAGCACATATTTTATGCTCTGAAAAAAAAAGGTAATTAATTTATATTTTTTTGGGATTTATTCACATCACCACAATAACACCAAATTCATTTTAATTTTAATTGTTTACTAATAAATCATTATGTTCCTTTTAGAATGTAAAATTGTTTTTCAGGGAAAGAAGGTGTAAGTGGATATTTAAAAATATAGTTGTAGTTGTTTTTCAAAATATTTTCTATTTGAAAAAATATTAAATAATTTTTTTATTTTAAAAAAATTATTTTTAACATCAGCACATCAAATTAATATAAAAATATCAAAAAATATTAATTTAAAACAAATAAAAAATAAAATATTTTTAAAATATTTTTAAAAAATAAAAACAAATATTTCATAAATAATTTGAGTAAATAATGAGAGGGTATTTTGGACATGAGAAATCATAACCTTAATGATTGGGTGGGCCATGGGAGGATTTTATATTGTAGCCCGATGTGGTTGGGTTTGGTTATCAAATATTTCCTTCATGGGATTTGATAAAAATAAAGAAAAAAATCGAGGGGAAGGATTTGTTGAAACTATTAATATACATCGGGCTTAGAATTTGACTATATATTTTAATACAGAGCTCAGTGCAATGATTTGAACAGGCATAGGCATAGGCATAGGAGAGGAGCAACGGTTTAGTAGTTATGCAGTTTTTTTTTTTTTTTAATCATAGAATAATAGTTATTTTTAAAAAAAATAAAATGAAATAAAAAGCACAACAAGTGCAATGAAAAACACTTCCATGTCTGTTAGAATTGCTTATTTATTTGGAGGTCTTCATTTCTGTCTTTCATAAGGTTTTGATCAAGCATCTATTGATGAAAAGATGTTATAAAACTTGATCACGTGATTTTTTTAAAATTAGTTTGCTGAAATTAAATATATTTTCAACTAAATAACTCATATGATAAAAAATAATATATATATATATATTAAAATAAAGATTATATGCAACAAAAAAGTTTTAACTAGACTATTCTTTTATTATAAAAGTAGTTCATTCTAAAATAAATTAATTTAATCACATGGAATTTACAAATGCATTTTTATGTCATTAACATAACATATTTCACGTGGGAAAGACTATACAATAAGCATGATTCACCGTGGATTATAATATTGAAATTATATTTTTGCCCTTATAAAAAACCATTTGAATTGGCTAACAGAAATACATTTATATTTTTACATTGTTCATTTATCATTAAACAATTGTTGAGGGGCATCTCTTCTTTCGTAAACTTTTTGTACAATTGATTTACTTTAATAATCTTAAAAATGAAATTCCACTTAACTATAGCTAGGGGCATTCTTGGTTTTTCACTTTTGTTAAGACTAGTGCAATGACTCTACCACCCTTGAAATGAAAATTCTCAAAGCGTCTTTTAGGGCCAATTCATCATTTCCAAATTGTTTCTTAGCAACAACTATTTGGTCTTAAGGCTGATCTTGTTTTTCGATACAGAAAAAAAAAAAGAAGAAAAAGGAATAGTACGCTTCAGCCACTCTTTTGCCTTCGAGTAGCGTGTGTGGCTAACTTTAGTGGTAAAAATATTTGTTCCGCTATGCTATTTGACGTGTCTCAACATTCTCTTCCTTTTTTTAGGTGGCTCGTGTGTAGTGATTATGTTTGGTTTGATACCGGTTCGATTTCCCCCCTTTATTTCTCTCTCATCTGCCTCGGTTTGCGCACTACATATGAAAAAATCACAATAGCCCTTAAACTTCTTCTCCCTTCAGATTTAGTCCCTGTTTTATTTCAAAAATCATTTCAAATTGAAAAGTTTTTTCAATTTTATCATCCTTTAGTTTTTCAATTTAGTCCAAATCTAGGATTTCATAGATTGCGATTTTTAAAGATTAACCCTATTTTAGAGGATTTTTCTCGGGTTTGCTTGGCTTTTCATGTTATTGAATTGGGGTTGTTTATATATATATATATATATATATAATAGATTAACCAAACTTATTAAACTCAATGGACTCAATGATCCAGATCTCGAATTTCTTTTATTTATTTGGAAATCTTAGTGTCGCGTTAACTTTTTTTTCTTTTTAGTTTGAAAAATTTATCCCACCCCAAGGCATTGCACCAACCACTGATTTAAGTTTACTTAAGTAATTGTTTTTTTAAAAAAATTTCACTTTTTGCCTTTAATATTTGGTTCATTGTCATTGGGCTTCTTATTTTGTTTCACCGTTGGTTTTATGGTTTTATTACTATCTCATATCAACATTACAAGTTTCATGGATAACTATAGTTGATTCAAGTCAATCTAGTGTGTCAATGTCTCATTACCTTTTAAAAAAAATATGTCAGCAATGTGTTACCATTTAAGTATTTAAAAAGTGTTTCGACCAGCACAAATCAAAATTTTAGCTTTTAATAGTTTTATGTTTTTTATAGGTTGATAAAAAAATTTAATTTATGACGTAGCTTTTGAAAAAAAAAACTAGTGAAAAACTAACAATGAAGCTTCTTTGAAAAAAAAAAGAGTAAATTTCTTTACTGGGCCTTAATGTATTACAATAATTTTTATTTTATTTTAATAAATGGTTTAATAAATTCTCTCAATTAAAGAATGGAGCTTTATCTTATTTTATTCTTCTTTTTTGTTATTATGTAATGTGTTTAATTAAATTAAATTTCATGTAATATATAAATGGAGTTTTTGCAAATGTGATGATTTTTCAAAATCTAATATGCTTAGGTGTAATGACCTAACTTTTTCAAAGCCAAAATCGGGGTGAATTTTTTTTTTTGTAAGTTGTTAGGTTCTCGATACTTTTTACAATATCATTCTGCAAATTATAAATACATTCCATTCACTAGCAAGGCATAAATCACATTAGATAATGTAAATTAACATCTCATGCAAAAGTATTTGTACGCATTCGCGCAACATCATATTTACATGCTTACAAATTTACAATTATTATATATACATATTCATAATTTCGTGTTCCTATTTTAATACTACTAACATTATGAGTTTAAATAAAAGTATCAAACGACAGCGGATATACATTAAATACATTTGTTCATGCAAAATGCATAATATCATAACATGCAAATACTAGGTTCTTTGCAAAAGATGTAGGTCCGCATAGTGGGTTTCCTAATCACCTAGTTGTTGTTATGTACCTGCTATAATACAAACATTTACAAGAATTACAAACAATTAATAATAAGAAAATAATTAATTAAGAGAAAACATTGTCGTTACTTTCCATTTATAGTGTAACAATCATAGTTCTTTCATATGTTTTTGTACATACACAACACCATAATCAAGAACGTATTATTTTTTGAAACTAACTATAACTTTCAAATCCAGCCATCCACTTCAGACGCAGTTAATCAAAGTCATTCATCAATTCAACATGCTCATCCACTTAAGATGCCATTAGCCGAAGCTAATCATCAAACACAATTCGACCATCCACTTAGGACACCATTAGCCAAGGCTAATCATCAAACACAACTCGGTCATCCACTCAAGATGTCATTAGCCGAAGCTAATCATCAATTTAACCTGGCCATCCACGTAGGATGTCATTTGCCAAAGCTAATCATCAAACACAACTCATCCATCCACTTAAGACGCCATTAGCCGAAACTAATAATCAATTCAACCCATCCATCCACCTAGGACGCTATTAGCCGAAACTAATCATCAAACACAATCCAACTATTTACTTAGGACGCCATTAGTCGAAGCTAATCATCAACTTAATCAAGTATATCGTAGGCAGTTTAACATTTACCATAATACACTAGTAATCTTTCATATTGAGACTAATTATGAGAGTTAAAATTATGCAAGGAGAAGGTGGAAGTCACTTGTTCCTCTCGTGGGGTGTCCTTATCCGGTTGAAGGTCTGATCTTAGTCACACCACCTAACACATCAATGGTCACAAATCAACACTTTTGCATTTGTTAATCACATAACTCGTCATCATATATTTTTCAAGAATACACATGTCCACATTCTAGTGTTTCACATCTTACACAATCATACAATGAAATCCTTACAAACATTTAAGTCAATTCTGGTATGAAAGTTTGTTGCAGAAAAATCATTAGTGAAAACTGGTTTGCTGTTAACGCAGAATTCGACAGCGAAAACTATTCACTGATGGCACAAAATTTGTCAGTGAAAACTGATTTGTTGGTGGCACAATGACACAGAATTCGTCAATGAAAACTGACATAGAATTCGACAGCGAAAACTGATTCGCTAGTGACACAGAATTTGGCGGCGCAATTCAATCCTACGACTGATGCATGAAATCGTCAGCACACTTAGTCTATTATTGGACTTGAAAATCATTGACGAAAACTGAGTCATTGCCGACCCAATGATCATCAACGCGATCCAGTTATGTGGTTGACGCTGAATTTATCAGCGCACATATCCTACTATTGATGTCATTGTCGACCCAGGAATCGTCAACACTATCCAGTTCTGCAGTTGACGCTCAATTCATCAACGCACATATCCTACTGTTGATACCAAAATCATTGATGAAAACCGAGTTGTTGCTAACTCAAAAATCATTAGTGTGATTCAATTCTACGGTTGACGCTGAATTCGTCAGCACACACATCCTATTGTTGACTTAGAAATCGTTGATGAAAACTGAGTCGCTGCTGACTCAGAAATTATCAGCGTGATTCTATTCTATTCAAGGTTGTTAAAAACATGTTTTTGACGCGACACAAAAAATAAAAAATAAACTTGGATTGTAAAATCATAAAATCATAAGGAAATGTTTTTTCATACATAGTTCAAGCACCTTAAAATACATGATTCAAATAAAAATTCATACATAGTTCAAGCATCTTAAAATACATGGTCCAAATAAAAATTCATACATAATTTAAGTAACTTTTCATTAACTAACAATTAACAAATTTAAAACAAACAATCTGCTGGTATGTCATGCAGACTAAAATTAGTTACATTGTCTTCATCTTCCTCACTGTTCTTAAGACATTCATCAATATTATTATCATCATTTTTTGTTAAAAAAAAGTACAATAATACATGTGTTATACATAAAAATTCCTATAATCCAGAAGCATGGATAAAGAACTCGCAAAGCTAAAGCAATAAGATGATAAGATTATATAATAGATAGGAATATGGCAACAGAAGCATGCATCCATACTACTTTGTTGGGGACATGAAGTAGAGATCACAACAGCATGGCAACATTAAAAAATCTTACACTAGTAGATATGAATATGACAAAGGCATTTTGATTTTAAAAGTTAGAATCTGGTGTCTTGCTTGGTGTGTCAAGCAAATATAGCATCAAGACAAGGAAAAGCAATTAGCTAAAAGCAACTCTGAAATATAATGTAGAGGAGCACCAAAGGCTATCAAATACAAATAAAGAGTTGCAACATCAGAGTTCATCACAACAATGATTTCCTTTTGATAACTTTAATCCAGGTGTTCATTAATTGACTTGTCGCACCTTTGCGGCGAAGCGCGGCGTCACGGCGACTCTCGATTGATTTCAGTTTTTTTTTGTTTTTTGTGAATAAAGGAGTCACCACCTAGTATTATGGTCACTAGGAACCCTGACTGGTCTTTTATAGACTCTAAGGCAAGGGACTGGTTGCGTAAAGGGAAGGTATTAGCACCCCTAATACGCCCTACCTAAGGTAAGCTGCTTGGTGTTTGGTTTGCCTTATAATTGCTATGGTGTTGGTGTTCTCTTAATTAGTTTTCCTAGGATAGGTTTGCTATGATGAATGGATTTGGGTTCAAAGTCTAAAAGCAAGAACCCTTGGCTAATATTGATCATACCTTTAGATATGTCTACAAAGTGCCAAGGAGAACCAATACAAATCTCTTGAAATCTGTGTTTGATTCAAATTAAATTTATTAAGTTAGAAATCTAAGGAGATTCCATGTGCTTTAAAAGCTCATTTTTCGCTTAGTATTTCATACTCTCACAGCTCGTAAACCGTGGAGTCAAAAATTGAAATGTCCTCAATTATAATCAAGGTTTCTTTTAAGGATGTGTGATGACTTGTTATTTCTAGAAAATTATTTTGGATATTTACCACTTAGGGTTTCTTTATCCAAATATTAATAGTGAATAATAACAAGTAATTCCCAATAATATTTTGGATATTCATCCCTTTGGAATTTCTTTATCCAAACATTAATGGTGAATAATATATAAATTCCCCCTAAAATAAGATTTTTGTATTTTTTTAGAATATTGGCCAATATCCTTTGGAGTTTTACAAACATGTTGTAAAATCTAGAAATGCAAGAAAATAATTTTGTTGTGTTTAAGAAATCCATACGAAAACACATTTTTAAAACTTCCAATATTTTTTTATATAAAAAGAACATTCAAAACATGTTAGAGTATTGGCCGTATGCAACACACAAATAAATATTTTTTATATTTTTCTGTCAAAAAACACAAACATCACAGTTAATCACAATTAAAGTCAACAAACCACATATTAATCAAATCTTAAGGCTTTAATAAATCAGTTATTAAATCCCAAAAAATATATAGAAACATGTTCTTACATTTTCATAGGAAATACAATATGATTTTATTTGTCCCTAAAATACTTGATCATATGCAAATTAAAATATTAAATTTTTGTCCTTTTGATTTTATAATTCAATAACATGCATAAAAAATACAAACACACACTTTACTATGTTTTTATCATTCACCCACATTTACATGTTACAAAATATTAAAAGTTCAAAATAAATCAAATAGTAATCTAAATATACATAGCAATGTCTGAAAATTACAAAAAAAACATAAATAAATCATCGGGAACAGTGGCGGCACGTTTTCTCCACGCGCCACCGCCACTGGCGGAGCGTGGGTTTACGAGCCGTCGCGAGAGCAACCCGAGAAACATGGGTCTGTAATAGCTTCTTCCACTCTTCATTTTCCTGCCGGCGTTGAGGACCACCATCACCTGCAAAAGAAGAAAAACACACAAGCCAGTCGATTTTAATTCTTGTTTAGATCTGTTTCACTTCTGTTTTCTCTCGGTTTGTCGTTTTCTCCTTCTTCTTCAATTGGTAAGTTTATTCTTGGTCTTCTCCTTCTTCAGATTTAGCGGTTGTCATTCGTGGTCGCTAAAGACGCAGTGGACATGGGCGTGGCTGTCCAGTTAGAGGGAAGGAGAAATGGCGTCTGTGGCTGAAGAGGGAGACTATGGGTGTGTCGCTGGTGGAAGAGGGAAGATCGGTTGGCTATGGGCTGAAAGGCGGTGCTCTCGGTGGTTGAGAGAAGAGAAACTGAGAAGGAGGAGGCTTGGTGTATGGCTGGCCAAGTCAGGGGCTCTGGTTTTGGGAGGCCTTAGCCAACAGAGAGAGATTCTGGTGATAGGCTGCAGCTGAGGATGAAAGGAGTGTGTGGTGACCAGCTGGTGTCTTTTGGAGATGGGGAGGAATGAACCGGCTGTGGGGCTTTTGGGTGGAGGAGCTAGGTGTGTGTGAGTCTGGGAGGAGAAAAAGATCGGGAAAAAGCTGGGGGGACTTTAGCGGCTGGTTTTTGGGGAGAGTAGGCGAAGAAGGGAGAGATAGCTTTAGATTTAGGTCTTTGTTTTGTTACCCTAATTTTCTCTTTTTAAAAAATTGCTTTTCTTTGTCAATTTTTCTCCCCCCAATGCATATGGCTGTAGGTTCACTTATATAGAAAATCCCTACACGTACTATTTAAAAAAATATTGCAATAATTATTGCAGAGATTATCTTCTATAACCAGCACCAACAAATCCTATATATATGGTATTTTATATTGTAGTGATTATTTTCCATAACCAGCACGAATCAAATCATATATCTATAGTATTTTATATTGTAGTAATTATATATGATTCAGTAATTATCTCTTTGACATATTACTTCCTTAATATTAGCCCTGATGCTCTATGTTATCGCCACATGTAAACCCTTATTATTTTTTATTTTTAAAAATTTATCAAAACATGAGTCAAAAATTGGGTAGCAACAGACTACAGGATATATGAAAAGCCAAAGAAACAGCAGCCACTTTAAAAATAAGTTCAGATTAGAAAACATAATAAAATTTGATTAAGCAAAATATAGAAATAGAAATGGAGGATAAAAGAATCTTTTGAATTGGAAAAATAAAATTCTAATATAAAAGTGTTATCCCATCTTGTTGAATATCATTCAAAGATATTCCTAGAAAATCTCCAATGCAAACCATAGGTTTTGGATCTTAAACCTAGCAAACTCTACAGCATCCAAGGAAGTTTTGTAGACATCAACAGGGCATTATACACAGATTGAATCTTTATGTCATTGAAAAGTAAATGGGCAAAATTTCCAAGTTGCTTAACCACATGCCTCATAAAGGTTTAGAATAAACTTACTATTTAAACGTTTCATGTTCCTACAAAACTTACTGCCACATCGACATGGGAATACCTCCACAGGTTGACCAATATCATCAAAATCAATACCATAATCCTGCAACCACATCAACCATCAATTCTTAAGACTACAGAAGGATTGCACATGTGATATAAATTTTAAAATTAAAGAGCAAGGGGCAAGTAATTTCATGATTGAGGTTTCAAAACTTGGTACATTGATATACATTTCAAAAAAAATCATCATATAAGGTATTAACAGCAATACATAGTAAGTTTGTGCAGATACTTCTTAAAAAGAAAATGGTGCAAACATGAAAAACACAAACAATGAGAACATCGCATCCAAAACAAAAGGAATTAATTTGAATAAAACTACCTCCACCCTTTTTCTCATCACCAAGTTGAGAGCAAAGTTCTGCAACAAGCTTTTCATCTGTGTTGTTGTATGCATAAACATTGATGGGAATCAATCATATATCAAGTAACAGATGGCAAAAGAAAAATCAATTACTTATATTTGAAACCCTAAAATATAAGATACCAATGGGTCCCAGGAACAAAAACAAATAACAGGTGTTGCATAAAAGAATCAAAATGGTCTGGCACTTTTTGGTATTATGGGCATGAATCGCATGATTTAGAAATATACTCGTAAAGGGAAGAAAAACTTCTCACTGGAAACTAAGGAAAAGTAACAAAATTGGTATAATAGGCATGAATCGCATGACTCCCCGGCTCCCCCCTTAATTAGCATCCCAACTAAGAAAAATAATTCAGAAGCTGCATATACCAAAAAAAAAAAACCTTAAGGTTGCAGATCACTTACCAGTAGGTAGATTGTACAAAAGTGGAATCTAGAAATTGAAAAATGGTAAGTTATGGAGAGATGGAAATTGGAGAGATGGAACACTGGATCTGGATGGTAAATTACTTAAATGTTGAAGAGATGGTTTGTTTTGAATTTGGAAATTGGAAGTTTGGATTTTGGAACACTAGAACTGGAAAGACTTTGAGAAAGAGAGGCGGCTGGCGCTAGGAAGCTAGATTTTTTACTTTTTGGTGCAGTTACTGCAATGCAGTTACTGTAGTACAGTAAGCAGTATATATCTTCCCTTTAAACACGTAAAACAGGGTGCAAAATCATGATTTTACACGATTTCAATCGATTTTAGTGTTTTCATACGATTTTACTACGATTTTATGGCTTTTCGAGTTTCCAAGCCGATTTAACACAATAACATATATTGACTCGTAAAATCATACGTTTTACAAGTCAACTCATGATTTTAACAACCTTGGTTCTATGGTTGACGCTGAATTCATTAGCGCGCACATCCTACTGCTGACTCAGAAATCATCAACGAAACTGCTTCCATAACTGGCGCATGAATTCCTCAGCACATAAAATCATGCTTTCTATGTTTTCAATTCCATCATGCTAAATTCATCAACACAAACTAATAATCAATGCACATCACACAAGGATATCATTTCCATCCTATGTCTTGACCCTCTAAGGATCATGCAAGG
>Ga0325401_1008260_pt1 | contig 10130 bp, 9 predicted proteins | sample PopdelMetagenome_FD_205666 | JGI IMG/M metagenome (GOLD analysis project Ga0325401, IMG submission 205666) | Populus deltoides microbial communities from Bellville, Georgia, United States - Xylem-PdKOR-R2 | ecosystem: Host-associated > Plants > Phyllosphere > Stem > Wood/Secondary xylem | place...
ACCAACAGGTTTAATGGACAATTCCTTAGCCTCTTGGTGAAGCCTTTGGAGTTCTTTTCTTGCACGTAATTATTGCCTGCAATTACATTGTATGAATGTAGTGGTTGATAGTAATTTCAAATAAGCATGTTGAGGTGGACCAGCTCAGAAACACCAGCAAGTTATAAATATAGTATCAGAATATGTAATAAAGCACTTTTGGCCAATATTTGAAACTCAATTCACAGAATTACGAGTTGTTCTTCCAAATTAATTTTGTGAAGAACCCTACCTGACTTATCACTCTTCAATCACAAAGAGTGTGGCGTCAAAATCCTAGATTGATCTTTGTGGCGTCCAGATCGACTTATCAAAGTATCATTCTAGTCTATCCCCCATCTTATTTACCTTATAATCACTATAATCCAGCCTAAACACCAAAAGAAAGACAACACAACCAGACCCATCCTTCATCCATTTTCATCAGATTCATTGTTGCCGGATTTCGAATCATTCACGGCACATCACAGACCTATTTCAGCTTTCCAGGATCAGATCTCAATCTTGATTGTGGGTTGCGTGACTATGTAATCATGAGGTTCGCACCACAAAGCCATTTACTTTTAAAGGGAAAATTATTTTCGAGCACTTTTACAATCAGTATCTATTATTCAATTTAGTATTGCTTGTCAACTTAATTCTCATTCAATAAAAACAAAAGCAACTCATAAAATAACATGCATAGCTCAGGAAAAACACGAGGTTATTAATTTACAAGGATTATACAAGCTACATGATATGATCCAGGAAAGGTCAAATTTGAATTGTGATGTAAAATATGCAACTATCTAGTTTTACGGCGCAACAATTATAATTCTAAATCCGACCGTTGGATCTGACTGAAATTTTATGTATAGTCTCCTGACATATTGTCTTACCTTAGGTTAAACGTTCAGGTCAATCCGAGTTAGCGAAGGCTTTGCAATACGGGTCACCAGAGGTTGTATGAATTTTGTTATTTACTTTATTTTGATTGTGGACTTCCTATTTAGCTAGGATTCTTTTCCTAAAAGGATGTGGCAACTTATTTTGGGAATATCCTAATTCTACAAAGATCTTTAACAGGCTGCAACATAATTTCAAAGTGAGGTAAGGATTCATAAATGTTTCAGAATTGTTTTCTTATAATGATTCCTTATTCATCCTAGCTACAAAAAGGAAAGAAGACTTCATAATAAATTCTACCTTCAGATCAGATTTTCTAGTCTATTTGGGACTTCTTAATGGTGACAAATCTAATTCTAGCACATTCAGGATGGTAATTTTCAGATTTTTATTATTTTTATTATTTTCTTCTTAGTCTTTGGGTTATTATTACTTATTTGGATCAATTGTAAGTGGGCTTCATATAAGTCCACATTAGGGTTTCTTTAAGTCTAGAGTCAGTATAAATAAAGGCATAAGCAAACATGAAAGGTTAGACAATTCAGATTAATAAAACTTCTTGTTTGCCGCACTTTGTGTGTATATGTGTTGGTGAGATAATCTCCCTTCAAAAGTTCTTTAAAGAACTGAAAACGACTTATCAAAGAACAACTAGCTTCGTAGCATCATCCTTATACTTCTCGTTCGCGAATCAATATTTGTTGGGTAGGGGTTTTCCATTTCCAATAGTGCTGGTGCCTTGGTACAGGTCATCTTTATATCACACTCCTATCAAACCTGATTTACGTGGCTTTCTGGAAATTGGTGTCTTTGCTCAAGTGATCACGAGGTTCGCATCACTACAACTTGGAAAGGTTGGGATTCTTGTGGTCAAACCTTTCAGCTACACTAGAGACAGGCATGATATTTATCCAAAATAATGAAAACGTTTCACCAATGATCAAAGATGATGTAGAACAATGAACAAAAAGAATTAAAGCAAGAAAGAAAGAAGCTTTAAAGAAATAAGTTAAGAATTAAAATAAGGAAAGGGAAAAGCTAGGAAGAAAAGAGAATTTAGGAAAGGAAAAATCTGTTATTTTATTCAATCATCAAAAACTCCTTAACATTTAGAAAAGTAGGATATAAATACTAAAACTCTAACTAGAACAAGCGATTGGGCTTATGACTCACTATATAAAATACTCAACAATAATTAAATCAAACCCAACAAATAAAGCCTAATTAATAAATCTCAATTAAAATTTCAAATAAATTAAACCAAAATATAAGCTAAAGTTTGAAATAACTGATTTTGGAGCCTTTGTTTCGGGTCTACTTCAAAGGAGACTCCTAGGAATTCATTCCTATGATTCTTGTCCCATCGATTATCAAATAGGGGTCCATACAGGCTGAAATATTCCCTGGTAAAGCCAATCTCCAAGTGGAGGATTCACGCTCTAGCCTCATTTCTAGATCCGGGATCATATGGGTCATACATTCCATTTCTGGTCACTTTCCGAATGGTTTAGGCTACCCTCCATCGTCTATGATCATACGAGTGCACAAACAATGTCTCGGATCCAGTGTCCCCGCTAATTCTCTAGAGCTTAGAAGAACTCGACCCCATCAAGTATAGGTCAAGGCAGCTTCGATAACACTCCTAAAGATAAGGATCAAGTTGTTGTATGTCTCTCTGATAATCCCAAGTATTTTCTGAATCTGATTGTCTAGCCTATATATTAGGATTCACTAAAGTTCACCATTCCTGGTAAGAACAACTTGTACATTCAAAGCAGCATTAGTATGTTCATTTTATGCCAAAGATAAAGATAACAGGGCAAGGGTTTCAAAAGGATCATTAGAAATTGGTTATTGTGTTTTATATATAATGAGGTCTTTTATGCCAAAAGCATAGCTAATATCAAAGTTAGTAGCAATTTAATAATATAATTATTTGATTCAATCATTTGCAACACTTTGAATGGACTAGCACTACTCAATTGTAATTTATGACTTGTTTTCAAAAGACATCGTTCAGGTTCAATCTGTATCATGAAATAATCTCCAATATTAAGTACATCATGAAACTTACTTGAATTTGTTTTATGATCTCAATATACAAATTATGAACTTTACATGAAAAAGACTCAGCTAAATTAGATATTTGAGAGTGAGGAGACATAGAAAAAGAATCTACAAACTTCTAGATTCATAACTATAAACGCTAAATGACTAAGGATGTGTAGTGGAACAAACACTATTTGAAGCCTTAGTAGATATAGTTTAAACACAACTGATGCAAACCTCGTGATCACATGGTCACGCAACCCAAACGCAAAAACACCAATTCCCAGAAAGCCAAGTTAATCAGGTTTGACAGAAGTGTGATAGAAAGATAACTTGTGATCATAGTAGATATATTTTAAACACAACTGATGCGAACCTAGTGATCATGTGGTCATGCAACCCACACGCAAGGACACCAATTCCCGGAAAGCCAAGTAAATCAGATTTGACAGGAGTGTGACAGAAAGATAACTTGTAACTAGGCAACCAGCACTATTGGAAACAGAAACCTCCACTCAACGAATATTGATTCGCGAACGAGAAGTATAAGGATGATGCCACGAAGCCAGTTGTTCATAGAAAAGTCAGTTTTAGTTCTTTAGAGAACCAAGGAAGGGAGATTATCCCACCCACACACAATAAGTGTAGCAAAAAGAAGTTTATTGATCTTAATTGTCTAACCCTTATATGTTTGATTATGCCTTTATTTATACTGACTCTAGACTTAAAGAAACACTAATGGACCCCCCTTGGTGGACTTATATGAAGCACACTTACAATTGATCCAAATAAGTAATAATAACCCAAAGACTAAAAAGAAAATAATAAAAACCCAAAAATTACCATCCTAAATATGATAGAATCATATTTGTCACCCTTAAGAAGTCCCAAATAAACTAGGAGAAATTTGATTTGAAACATTTGTGTTGCTGCCCCCTTTGATGTCCTTGATTAGCCTTGATTTCCTTGTTTAACTTGGACAAATAAGAAAACAAATTTCCTCCTTTATTGCTGATTTAATAAGCACTTTCCTTCTGAGGTTAGGAAAAGCATTAAATAATCCTCCCCCCTTTAGGAACAATATCCGGCCCACTTCCTTACTTAATTAGCAGAATAAATTGCTTTCTATCCTTGTAACATTAGAAAAAAAAAAAAAGCCCAATAAGGCTGGTATGGGCCCGGACACATCAGCCCCTTGTTCCACATGAGTTGGGCTCTTCTTGGACCTTAATTAGATGAATTAAAGATTGTTCTTCATGCTCCTTAAATGTCTCAAGCCTCTCTAGGTCCATCTTGCTTCATATGTTATGAATAAGCTCATTCAATGCTTCTTTAAGCTTTTTTGCCCTAGCTATTATAATTGGCCCAATTGGCACCTCCAATGGGTCGTTGACATGATTACGCTTGGTGTTGGGCTGATCCTCATCATCTAGTAAATTATGATTATCTTCATCTTTCTCATCACGTGTCAGGAGTAAGGGATCATGAAGCTAAACATGTTCCTCTAAACCTATGATGTATTGGACGTCAAGCATGAGGGGGTAAGGAACATGTTGTTCTAAACCTTTAACGTGCTAGATGCCAAGCCTTGTGGGTAGGGAATCAGGTATTTTAAGAAAACCAATATCACAAGACTCTTTTAAAACGATATTTACCTCTTTGGGCAATTCCACTAGAGAGTTTTCTAAAACGTTTCTCTACAACTAAAGAAGAATTAATATTTTCTTTATTAACCTCATTTTCAGACTCATTTGGACTTATAATGATAATTCCCTCTTCTTGCACACTCTCTTTGTCTATATCACTAAAGTCCTCAGGTTTGAGTTCATACATTAAAGGCATAACCAAACATGTAAGGTTACACAATATTCAAATTAATGAAACTTCTTGTTTGCCGTACTTTGTGTGTGTGTGTGTTGGTGAGATAATCTCCCTTCCTTGATTCTCTAACGAAATGAAAACGATTTATTGAAAAACAACTGGCTTCAAGGCGTCATCCTTATACTTCTCATTCGCGAATCAATATTCATTGGGTGAGGGTTGTCCGTTTCCAATAGAGCTGGTGCCTAGGTATAAGTTATCTTTGTGTGACACTTCTATATCAAACCTGATTTACTTGGTGTTTTGGGAATTGATGTCTTTGCGTGTAGCTTGCGCGACCACATGATCATGAGGTTCACATTATTTGTTATACCCTTCTGAAATTTTTGTTGTTGTTTTCGCAAAAACTAATTCCTAAGTATCCAATTTCTTCTTCTTCTTGATTTTGTAGCATATCAAGAAAAAACCAATAAACAAAAATTTTGTTTTTTCCATTCTACTATTGTCCAAATATACCAGTAGCATAAAAAAAAGAAAAAAAATAGTTAAAAAGAACGTTTATTGGTTTCTGCCGCATAAAACTAAACAAGGGAAAATTGGATCAAATCAACTCGGAAATAACTCAAATTTGACACTCTGATCGAATCAATTCAAATAACTTAAAAAAAATAATTTTCGAGTCAATTGGATATCAGTTGCTTTGGTTTTCAATTTTGGATCTAATCAGCTCTGATTCATAACATTTTTGCGTTAGTATATCAAAACTTATCATAAATAGCTCAAAGATATTCTGTCTATTTGAGTTCATATCACCCTATATGTGAAATTTTAGCTCATTCGGACATCATTTACGTTAGGTCCCAGATTCAAACTTAACTCGTCGTAAACAAGTCTGTTTTACATCAATTTTTGAAATTCGCTTTCTTTTTGTTGTTTTCATTTCTTGCAGTATATTTTCAACATATCCAACATATTTGGGTGTTGTTACATCATTTTGCATATTTTGTTTCTGTTTTTATTCGATTCTTCAGTTTCGTTCCTATTTCAGATAGATTCGCTTGCTACTCGCGAGACTATTATCTTAGTTTTATTTTTACTTGTTTTCTGGTTTTTATTGCTTAGATTCATATATAAATATTTGGATTGTGATGTTAAGTTGGTTCTATTTGGTGTTGGTTTCAGTTCTGCAAGAACCGCATGAAGGTGAGACGAGAAGTGTGAGCGTGTGAGGATATTGAGAGTGTTTGAGCGAAACACGAGCGATGTGATGATATTTGTTTTACTACTAACTAATTTTTGCAAGTACTATCATGTCAGATCAAAACAACACACCACCCCATCCCGAGGGAGAACTTAAGTTCCAAATGCAAGGCATGGCGCAAATGATGGAGAGGATGGATTTTGCAATGGGGAACGTGTGTGACAGACTTGATAGGGTGGAGAAACATGCTATCGAGGTTGGTACAAGCACCCAAGACGTGAGGAAGCTTGGGGTTGAACTGAATGGAAACAGGCAATAAGGCTAAAGTGGGCTGATTATGAGGAGGATGTTAATGATATTGGTGATGGTGGTTTTGAGGATGAGACCATAGGCCATTAGGAAGGTTTTTGGCAGTCTAGAAACTGAAGGAATTTTGGGATTAGAACTAAGGGCCAATTCAACCAAAGGGGAAATTTCTGTAGTGTTGGGGGACATGGTGTTTTGGATGTTATCAAACTGAAAATACCTTCCTTTCAAGGTAAGAATGATCTCAAGGTGTATTTGGAGTGGGAGAAAAAGGTGGATTGGATTTTTTATTGCCATAACTATTTGAAGGCAAAGAAATAAAATTGGTAGTCGTCGAATTCACGGATTACACACTAATTTGGTGGGATCAGAATGTGATTAGTACAAAGAGGAGTGGAGAGAAGCTGATAAGAGTCGTGCAAGGAGATGAAAGTGTTGATGAAAAGGCGATTTGTGCCTAACCACTACTATAGAGGTTTTTATCTAAAATTGCAGGGTTTGAATCAGGGTTCTAGGTCCGTGGATGAGTATTTCAAAGAGATGGAGATCACAATTATTCTGACCAATGTGATTGAATATAGGGAAGCTACTAGATTTTTAAATGGGCTGAATATGAACATCTCAGAATTACAACATTGTGTGGAATTGGAGGACATGGTCCATATGGCAACGAAGGTGGACAGGCAAATAAAGAGAAGTGGCAGTACACGTTTTCAGGCCAATTCGACTTCATCTTCCTCAACATGGAGGCAAAATTTTAAGAGAGAGGGGGCTGTCCACCCAAAGCCTTATGCAAAGGCCGAACCACCTAACGCCAAAAAGGATGCTCATACGGATTGGAAAGGTAAATCTGAATCACAACCTACTCGTGATAGAGATATTAAATATTTTAAGTGTTTAGGGAAGGGGCACATTGCATCTCAGTTTCCAAACCGAAAAGTTATGCTTACAAGAGACAATGAGGAGGTTGAATCTGAAAGAGAAGAGATGCCACCTTTGGTGGATTGTAGTGATGAGGAGATTGCATATCCAATTGAGGGAGGGGCCTTGGTTATAAGGCGTGTGCCTTCCAAATCAAAGAAGATGTCACATCCAAAACAAGGTATGTGGCATGATAATCGATGGAGGTAGTTGTGCTAATGGAGCTAGTGATACTCTTGTGAAGAAATTGAATCTGAGTTGTGTTAAGCATCCTAGGCCTTATAAATTGCAATGGTTGAATGAATGTGGTGAAGTGAAGGTTACTAAGCAAGTATTGATTGCGTTTTCTAGTGGGAAGTATTTTGATGATGTTATGTGTGATGTAGTCTCAATGCATGCTAGTCACTTACTCGTCCATGGCAGTTTGATCGAAAGACGATTCATGATGGGTTTAAAAATACATTCACTATTACAAAGGATGGTAAACCATCACTCTTATACCTCTTTCTCAGAAACAAGTGTATGATGATCAAATGACATTAAAAAGGGAGTGTGAGGATGGGAAGAGTGAAAATTCACGTGAGGACAATGGTGAGAGAAGACCATCAGATTTAGCTAAACCTAAATCATTAATTAAACCGGTTGAGAGTGGAGATAAAACCCGAGGAGTGAAGAAAGTAAGCTTGTGTGATGATAATAGTGTGGAAAAATTAAAGAAACAACTTAATTTTTATGCAAAAGGAGCTCAAATCAGAGATGCATTTTTCACTAACAAGCCGATGATCTTACTTGTGTGTAAGGAGGCTTATTTTAACTCTAACGATCTTGATTCTGCTATTCGTAGTGTGGCTGTTTCTTTGTTGCAAGAGTTTGCTGATGTATTCCATGAAGACATCCCTAGTGGATTACCACCATCAAGGGGAATTGAACATCATATTGACAACATGGGGCTTCGATCCCTAACCGTCCAGCCTATAGAAGCAACCTCGAGGAGACAAAGGAGCTCCAAAGACAAGTAGATGAGTTGAACATGAAGGGGTATTTTCGTGAGAGTATGAGCTCTTGTGCTGTGCTAGTGGTACTTGTGATGCGAACCTCGTGATCACGTAAGATGAGTTAGTATAAAATGACTTGTACCTAGGCACCAACACTATTGGAAACGGAGACCCCCACCCAACGAATATTGATTCGCGAACGGGAAGTATAAGGATGACACCACGAAGACAGTTGTTCTTCGATAAGTCATTTTTCAGTTCTTTAAAGAACCATGGAAGGGAGATTATCTCACCAACACACACACACACACAAAGTGTGGCAAACAAGAAGTTTTATTAATCTGAATTGTCTAACTTACATGTCTGGTTATGCCTTTATTTATACTAACTCTAGACTTAAATAAACCCTAATTGACCCCCCTTGGGTGGACTTATATGAAGCCCACTTACAATTGACCCAAATAAGTAATAATAACCCAAAGAAGAAGAAAATAATAAAAATCTGAAAATTACCATACTAAATATGCTAGAATCAGATTTGTCACCATTAAGAAGTCCCAAACAGACTAGGAAATCTGATCTGAAGGTTGAATTTATTCTGAAGTCTTTTTTCTTTTTTGTAGCTAGGATGAATAAGGAATCCTTGTAAGAAAAGGATTCTGAAATAATAATGAATCCTTGCCACATTTGGAAACTATGTTTGATGCGGATCAGCCCAACACCAAGCGTAATCATGCCAACGACCCATTGGAGGTGCCAATTACAAGAGCTAGGGCAAAGAAGGTTGTGATTGCGTTTGCTATTTGGGAAGTATTCCGATGAGATTTTGTGTGATGTAGTCCCAATGCATGCTAGTCACTTACTTTTGGGGCGTCCATGGCAGTTTGATAGGAAAGCGATTCATGATGGGTTTAGAAATAGGTTCACTATTGTAAAGGATGGTAAAACCATCACTCTTGTACCTCTTTCTTCAAAATAAGTGTATGATGATCAAATGAAATTGAAAAAGGAATGTGAGGATGGGAAGAGTGAAAATTCACGTGAGGACAATGGTGAGAGAAAACCATCAGATTCGGCTAAACCTACATCATTAATTAAACCGGTTGAGAGTTGAGGTAAAAACCGAGAAGTGAAGAAAGTAAGCTTGTGTGATGATAATACTGTGGAAAAATTAAAGAAACTACCCAATTTTTATGCAAAGGGATCTCAAATCAGATCTGCATTTTTCACTAATAAGCCAATGATCTTACTTGTGTATAAAGAGGCTTATTTTAACACTAACGATCTTTATTATGCTATTCCTAGTGTGGCTGTTTCTTTGATGCAGGAGTTTGATGATGCATTCCCTGAAGACATCCCTAATGGATTACCACCATTAAGGGGGATTGAACATCAAATTGATCTTGTGCTCGAGGCTTCAATTCCTAACCGTCCAGCCTATAGAAGCAACCCCGAGGAGATGAAGGAGCTTCAAAGGTAAGTAGATGAGTTAATGATGAAGGGGTACATTCGTGAGAGTATGAGTCCTTGTGCTGTGCCAGTGCTACTTGTGCCTAAAAAGGATGGTACATAGAGGATGTGTGTTGATTGTCGTGCCGTCAATAACATAACGATAAAGTATCGACATCCTATTCCTAGGCTTGATGACATGTTAGATGAGTTACATGGATCATGTATTTTCTCTAAGATTGACTTAAAGGATTTGAACACATAAAATAATTGTATAAGGATGATAGTGATTTTGCTAATGTTTACGATGCTTGCGAAACTTTGGCTTTTGGAAAGCTTTATAGACTTGATGGATATTTGTTTAAAGAGAATCGTTTGTGTGTTCCATTAAGTTCTATGCGTGAATTGCTTGTACGTGAAGCACATAGAGGCGGGTTGATGGGGCATTTTGGTGTTGTTAAGAC
>Ga0325401_1008261_pt1 | contig 10129 bp, 7 predicted proteins | sample PopdelMetagenome_FD_205666 | JGI IMG/M metagenome (GOLD analysis project Ga0325401, IMG submission 205666) | Populus deltoides microbial communities from Bellville, Georgia, United States - Xylem-PdKOR-R2 | ecosystem: Host-associated > Plants > Phyllosphere > Stem > Wood/Secondary xylem | place...
AGACTCTATTTCTATGGTTGATTATATTTTCCTTGTTTTGATTGATCATACTATTTATAATTAATTTTAACTTATGTATGAAAATGAATAATTAGTGTTTTTATACAATGATGACATGTAAATATTTATTTTTAGTATAAATAATGCCCTAATGTTTATTTATTTTTTCAAGTGAAGGAATGTTTACCATGTTATATTTACACTGAAATTAATCTTCCACGTTGGCAAAATATGACGTGGCATGTGACATTAGTCATCTAACATGTCAATCGTTCGTTTCAGCCAGCATATTTAAAACAGTGCGTGATTTGCCTCTTAAGCGCGAGGTTTAGGTTAGGTTAGGTTTCCATAACCTGCAACATTCTTAACAATTAATTCTCAACACACTCATTCCTTCTATAAAAGCTTCAATCCCCTCAAATAGAAATCACAAGGACTCGGCAGAGAAATGAACCAAAAACCCCCGAATTCCCCTCTCTCTGATCCCTGTAATGACACCTTCAAATTTTTTAGGAGATTTAACTGTCACTAGAGACTGGGAGATTTTTTAGGAGATTCGACTGTCTAGAATCCCTAAAGACTGTTTGCTGTCATTTCTCTGTTCCATGTTTATATGCACAGACTTGACATTTTGCTAGATCTTCTTGTTGAAGGAAGATTACAGTCATTTGATCGTATTCCAAAAGGTTTGCTTGTCTTTCATGTCGTCGTTACCAATATCAACACCCATGTGAAGATTGTTTTTCAACTGGGACTTCACGGTTGGCTTGATCTTATGACTCATGGACATTACTGAACCAACAAAGCGAGAAATTTGTTTGAAAACCAGATTCAAATAGAAACAGAAACCACATAGAGAATCTTTAGCTTTAGCAATAAATCTTTCCTAGCCTTTTCTACGAGGAGAATATTTTATCTTGGTGTATTAATTCCTGGATAAAAAAACGCCTACACTTAATGAGGAAAACTGTTCGTTCAGCTTTAAATAACTGGTCATACTAAACTAACAACTCAAATCCTTCTAAAGGTTCTTTTTTTCGAGCATACAAAGAGAGCAGATCGCAGAAGTCACCGCTTCAAGGCTCTATCTTTCAGATCAAGATCTATCATCTATATCAAAACTATGAACGGGAGGTAGCAATCCGTACCGTGCGTCGATTTAGCAAACCAATCCCTCAAGCCACTTAGCCACCCCGTAAATGGATACCGCCTGATAATAATTCACTGTTTGTATCCAGTAGTCTCTGACTTGGTCGTGAAATCCTAAGCTGCTCGCTCTAGCTGCCTGCTTCCATGGCGTGCTTGAGGACTTGGTGGTCTCAAGAAAGGTTCGGGGGGAGTTCTATTAAGAATAAAGAGGATGAATAGAAGATAATTCATCTCCATGCTAACAAAAGAGCAGATCCAATAACAATAGGGATTCCTAGTATGGAAGCCCTGCGCGAGAAGGATCCCAACCCAGAAGATTATACTGGGCAAAATGCTAACGCTGGTTTAGAAGCACCGCCTGATCATTTACGCCACCATAATCATGAGCCAAATCAATTTTGCCCCTATCGGACGGTGAAAGCAGAGGCCAGAAGCCAACCAGTTTTTCGTCAGATACTATCTTAATCGTATAATCTCTTTAATTGCAAATACGTTCGGTCTTTTCTTAGCAAATGCATTTGAACGTTATCTACAGCGATAGAATCAGAAAGAATCGCTATAATGATTCAGAACTGTACCAAATCTGTGTGATTGTGTCTTCTAAATCAAGAGGATATTTACTCCTTGTTAAGGATATAGATTTTAACAAGTTGGGATACTTATTGATAGGGAAAAATTCAAGGGACTGGCAGAGAATTTGAATTAAAAAATTAAAAAAAAATATTAAGTCAAACTCTACTCGAGCTAGAGCTCAAGCTCAATTTATTTAAATGAACATTAAAAACTAAATTTAAAATGGCCAGTTAACCTTACCTTAACAAAGGAACATTCTGAAGTGTGCCCTTGACATGTATATATATATATGTATGTATGTATGTATGTCAAGCTAGCTATTAGAGGCTCAATTGCAAGGCTTACTATAGCAGAGCTTTATAACTCCATGGCACCCCATGACAACCTTGAAGACGGGAAAGACTTTTGGACAGGCCAAAGGATTCCCCGCACCTGGTAAAACAGTCCAAACCTGCAGGCATGAAGAACTATTACAGGCCACGTAAACAGTACACTAATTAAGAGTAATCAAGTGGCAGAGTTGACCATTCCATTCCATATATAGTGATAGAAAGATGAGGCAGAAAGATAGGAGCGGTGGAAGCTAGAATTGCTACGGTTGTCCCTCCCCGTCATATGATAACAATAATAATAATATATGCTTGAAATTAATTAAGAAAGGAAAAAATAAAAACCAACCTCCGCCATAATCGCTCTCTTTGATCTTCGTTAATCTTCTCTTTTTACTCAGTCTCTTCACATCCAGCAAATCCGCTCCTATCAGACTTGTTCAGCACCAAAATGTTTTACGTTTTAACCATTTCAGTTTAAACAACTACTAAAACAATCACACGTCTCTCTCCCTCTCCCTCTCCCTCTTCCCCACTGTTATTAATAAATTTCCTTAATGTATACCTCCTCTCTCATTAACCATTCATGCTCTTATCATCTTCTTTGATGTTCACAACATGACTCTTAAGGGAGGCACCAGCCAAGCTTGTGCTTCGTGCAAGTATCAAAGGAGGAAGTGCTCCTCTGAGTGTCCTCTAGCGCCTTACTTCCCTCCTGACCAACCGAGGTTGTTCCAAAATACTCATAAGTTGTTTGGTGTGCGCAAAATCCTCAAGATACTTGAGAATCTTGATCCTCGCCAACACGAGGAAGCAATGCGTTCTATCATTTACCAGGCCAATATTCGAGACAGGTTTCCTGTTCATGGCTGCTGGGGCATCATCTGTAAACTGCATTTCCAGATTCAGCAGGCGGAAGAAGAGCTCCGTGCTGTCCTTGCGCACCTTGAGATGTACAGGCAGCAGCAGCATCAACATCAGATTGCAGCTTTAACTGAGGATGTTCCATCCCAATTAGAATTAGGAATGGCGCCTCCTCAGCCTTGCTTGGCGCAACAATACTCCTACTCTATTGCTGGTAGTAATACCGGTTACAGCTCTAATTACTTGGATTCTAATGATAATGCTGGGAACTCACTTTGGGGTCAACATCCTTATGCTACTAACTATAACATCAATTCCATGCCAATTATTCAGTCTCAGCTAGCTGCTTCACAGCCACTAGCCACCCAACAAGAAATTGTTCAAGATTATGATGAGATGCATCCATTTTTTGATTCTATTGATGACAGGCAATCGTATATTGAAACTAAAGAACCATACGAATCAAGGTGTGTTATCTCTCTTCATTATTTTTCTTCTTTCCTTCCATGGGTGGCGATTCGAAGAGAGTTGTTTCGATTAAACCTACTGTGCTAAAAGCTATTCGATCTTCATACATGTCTTAGTTTAATATCATACTGGTTTCCTGATTAATTTATGGTGAAAATTTTATGTATGTTTCCTGATTAATTTATGGTGAAAATTTTATGTATGCATGCATGCAGCTCAGAAGAATCATTGAAGGACACCGCACCATCTATGGAGCATGCTGCAGAGAATGAATTGAAGAGTGCTGCTGCATGTTTTAGTCTTACCAGTATCAATTGATTAGGAACAAGATAAGAGAACTGAGATAGCTTTTTATTTCAATTACATTACCCCCCCCCCCCCCTCTAATTAATGCCATCGAGTACATTCCACAATTTTGAGGTTTTGTTTTCTTTTCACTGTTTAGAATGAAGTTCTAGCATGCATAACTTGATTTTATTTTAGTCAATTATATAATCCCTCAACGCGTTAGTTTTCAGTGATCAAATCCATGGAGAATATGTTGATCAGGTTTTTGTGGATCAATATATTATGAACAATGACGGCAAACCCTACCCAGATTACTTCAAAATTTCTTTACTAGTATGAATTTATTCTTATACGAAACCCATTGGTTGTTGAAGCACTAAGGAATTACTAATGTGCTAATCAGGATATGAAAACATTAAGCGGCATAATTTCTACAGCAGCGGACCACCGATTTCTAAATCAATGACCGAGTTATCAAGATCTTTGAGAAGGGTGTCGTTGAATGGGCTAGTTCAAGATTTTCAGTATGTGGTAGATGGATAATATAGTGGTCGTTTTGATTGAAGGTGTTTTGGTGTAAAGTTCCATGAAACAGATTCAAGATGAACAGAAGTAAAAGCAGACTTCGTTGATTGACATTTCATTAGACAGACGATGGAGGTATTGTTAGCATCCAGCAGGGAGTGGGAACAGGATGAGAAAATACAATGGAGGTGGCTTAGCTATTTGTGCTTATTTAAACTTCATGGCTCCACTATATGACGTCCTAGTCAGGAAGGGGTGCATAACTACAGAAGGATCTAGTCAAATTATATGCTGTATCAGTATATAAACATAATATTTTTTTTTTCTAAAAAAACAGGAAAAAAAAATCAAATGCGATTATGTCAAAAGAAGTTTCAACTCTTCTTCTCATTACTGTTAGTATGTATGAGCTATATTTAGAAGAACAAGAGAAAACAGAAAATCCAAGCAACTTCATAAAAGCAGTCTTGAAAAAAACGGCTATTCTTTTTAGCAAAGAATTTTGGATTACTACATATCTCATCGAAGAAAGACTACCTTAGAACAAGTTATGAAGCTGCAACAAAATTATTATCACTCTCATCTAATGCAAGTGACAGAAACAATTATACACAAGCTCATCATTCCATGCGGTATCTTGAGGAAATAAATTGTTGACACTCACTTTGCATCAACAAGAGTCATAGAAGCCTGGTGTTGTATGAGCCACAGTATGGGCATTTGTGATATAGCCAATGGAAACGAGCAGCTCCTTTCTTCTCACAGTCATTACAGAGTATAAACTGCAATCCCTTTCACAATCCATCAAAGGATATATTTTATAACATTTCGCAAGAATAATGAGGGAAGGAGATCTATAAACCTGAGTTTGTCCAGAGTATTCATCTGGAATTTTTTCTTCAGCCAGTAATGCATCCAACATCTGAAAGTACACCTGAAAGATATTCGAACAGTTTAGTGAATGAAATTTAAGACGTCCCACAATAGTAAAGCAGCTGAATAAAACTAGCATGTGAACTGAATATTCAATGGCTTACAAAGAAGCCTGTTAAGCAGATGACCTTTCATAAGACCACAAAATTGTCAAAAATGAATGCAGAGAAATTCAAGATCATCGAGAGAGCCACAACTATGTACACACAGTTGTTTCTCCATAGAAACGCATATCTGGAGCAACAATGAAGATAGTTTCTTACATTAAAGTTGAATCAGAACTGAATACAAACTAGAGCCTTTAATGTCTTGCCTGCTCATTTGTTCGCTGATAGGAATTAATTCATCTTGGAAATTATACACACTGATCCTTAAAGTTTAAAATGATATCACTTGAACAATTTCACAGCAATTACTGAGTTGTACTGATTTATCAAACTTAGCCACAGAAACAAGAGTTTTTCATGGTTATACCACTGCCCTGGTTCTATGCTGAAATTCAGAGATGAGATGAGCCCTAGAAGACAGGTCATGCTAAATTTTGACCACTTGATCCTCAAAAGCAGTCAAATATATGTTAGAACTGCTTTAGCTTGAAGAACTTATTGTCAATAATCATGAACTTTTAAATTCAGCCAATCAGTTTCCTTCTTTTCCAAATCAGTAAATTTTATTCACAGTAAATTTCAGTTTCAGCATTGAACAAGTCATCTTTCAGAGTGCATTGATTACTTCTGGGAAAACACAATAAAGTGGAAATGATGATGAAGAATATGTTATAAGAATATGATATTAGTACTTGGGCAATACTTCAACCATCAAAAATACAAACTGCTTAAGAGAGAATGGAATATAACGAGAGAGAAAAAACAAGAAGAAGAAACTGACTACGAAAAAGAAAGAAAAACATAAGGTAACTGACCTGCATGTCTCCAAGTGACTTGCTACAGATTGGGCAGGTGTAGTGAGTGCAAGTATATTCCTAGCAGAAGCATAAGAAACACCAGTAAAATTATATAAATATACATTATTTGAAGAAAATGGCAGGTTAGCTTAGCCAGGCACCTGAAAACATGTTGAGTGCATCAAATGACCACAATAAAGGGCTTTCACAGGAGTGCTTGATGTGAAAATGTATTCATGGCAAATTGGACAGTTGTCCTCCAGACATTTTTCTCTGCATACATGAACGGAAAGAGACCTTGCCATGCAGGCATTGCAATTCATGCAGTGAAAGTAATCGATGCCCAATCCCTTCCCTACTCGGCAGAGATTACAGTAAGGGCAGTGGTAGATTTCCCTATTGAACATATTCCATGTTAAAAGTTTGACAGTTTGGACTTCACAAAAAAAACTCAAATAAAATATATAGACAGAGACCTGACGCAGGAGAGCACTATTACCATATATAATTGTCAACATAAAAGGAAGATGATGAACAATAAAAGAGAAAATGTTGGAGTAAAGATTACAAATATTGAAAGCACATTGAACTTCCTGTTTAGAGAAGAGACACAGATTGCCTAAATAGCAAGGAAAGAATGTCCTTTACTATATGTTTTGAGATTATGTGGAAGATCAAAATTTGGATAGATCTGAACATTGAAGGGGAGGGTATAATTTTGTTATGATGAATTATGATGGGATTATCTTGCAATGTAAGTCCCAAATTATGATAATATACTGTAATGAAATTCTTGTAGACTCTGAAATCTAGCCACTGAGAAAGCAGACAGAATATATTTGTTTCTTGCTGCACATCCATTTTAACATCTGCATCTCTGCTACATTTAGAAACATGGAGCATATCTGAATGGGGACCATTCCAAATAGAACTACAATTCTTTTGTGTGACAGCATTTGATGAGTGAAAATTTAAGTTTGGCATATCTGAATTAAGGTTCTGCTATGCCTATATCAGCTTTGTTGGGCATTGTTTGATATATGAAAAGTTGAGTTTGGCATTTCTTTCCTCTTCTAGATTTCAGGAATCCGAATTTATTGTGAGCCAAAGAACCCTTTGTGGTTTTCAAGGTTTAGCCTAGTGGGTTCTGGTCAGCTAAGTAGATTCAAGGTTTCATATCTTTTGCCATTCCATCTACTTGTTCTACATCAATGTCTACTAACAGGTTTATTAAATTCACCTTTAACCTGTTAGGATTTTCTATGCATAAGATTCTAATCTCATTTCTCCATTTAATCCGCCTATCCAACTAGGGCACCCGTAATATCCTCATCTTTATTCTCCTCTTGTTTAGTGACTAGTTGAAAATGATCAGACCCTATCGACTTTACTGTATATTGGTTAATAACCACCACATAACCATGTCATTGCTAAAATTGCAATGCATATACTTTGTTTTCAAGTTATATACTAGACAGGGTTCCTTATTTCTCCAACACCTGCCAAAATATTTCCTTGGCACTCTTATCATAAACATTCTCTAAATCATGAAGACCATAGGAAAGTCTCTTCTTCCTATATGTCTTATTCTTTTTTAGAGAAAAATAACCTCTGTAGACAATTTACCAAGCATTAAACCTAATTTATTTTTCAGATCCTGTGGCATCTCAGTTAATCATACTTAAGCACCCTTTCGCAGAACTAAATACAGTATCTATTAAGTTTAGTGCCCAATATTTTGTGCAGCTTTGTAGTTTGCTCATCCAACTTCTTTTTATCTAAGGGATAAGGAAGTTCCTCAAATTATCAAGTATCTTACTCGTTTTTAATATCTTATTGAATGCTTTCATCAGCCACACCCCTCCCACAGTTCCACTTTCACTTAGCTTTTCCAAACTTCTATAGGAATTCAGCCAGGACTGTTTGCTCTCCTTATCCTCATCTTCTTCAGAGCCTCCTTCACCTATGACATCCAAATGCAACATGTATATTCAGAGTTTCTTGCACCTAATGAGGTTGTAAGATCTCAAAGATTTCCCCAGAGTGACCACTATCAAACAACTAGTCAAAATAAGTTCTCTTCCTTTCCTCAATCTTGTGTCTCTGACCAAGATTTGCTGATTTTCATTCTTGATATGCTCACCATGTTTCTTCAAAAATTGGAGTTGATAATGCCTGATTCAGTTAATTTTAAGGAAGATTTCTGACTTCTAGATTATCATACATATTGCATATCTACCTTCTGGCTGAAGAAGATTTTCATAACTTTGGGGAAAAAGAAAAATTAAAAAGCTTATCATTGTTTGAAGATTACCAATTCAACAAGATAAATTATTGTCAATTTGAGAAAAGTTCAAGTTTGTAAGGATGCATCACCTTTCATCATCAAGCAATTTGCAGATCCTGCAATAGTATCTTCCCATCGATAAATTATTACAGGAGACAGTTGAGCATGTTTCTCCAATTGGCTGTATAATCAAGCATTTCATGCACATCATCTTTGTAATAGCTCTCCTGCATAAGTAATATAAACATGTAAAGAACTGAAGGAAAAAAGGCCAACAAATTCAAAGGGACACAAATAGAATGTTATTCAAAGTTTTGTCATACCTATCAGTTGAATGATCAGCCAACTCATCATGGCAACGTATGCACGTATAAATCTTGTTACAACAAGGCATGACAAGCTTACAGTTTCTTTTATAGTGTTTGCAACCCAGGATTGGTTCAGGAGAATCCCGATAAGATGGATGCTGACCTGGAATTTCTTCCCCACCATTACTTGAGATGGTTACTTCTGTATGAGATATCTTTTGATGAACAATCCAACGGCTGAAACAATATGAAGGCTGCTGTTAATATTCCATTAGCAGATAGGGGCAGAAGGGTCACAAAAAGAAAGAAAGAGAATGTAGTGCCTGAGCTTAACAGTATCTGCCAACATTGATGACTCTAATTAGCAAACATCAATAGATGTCGTTATATGTTTGCAATCATGGACACCTCCAAGTGTCATTAAGTGTTTGAATCAAGTTCTTTTTTATTAATTGTAAAGTAGCCATGTACTATTGATGTTTGACTGGCGTTAAATAATTCTTGCTTGCATCATCTTTTTTTGGTTTCTTGATGTACCAAATAGCATAAATTGGTCTGTTGCTCCAACCTAGTGCACTAACTCTTAAAAGTAATTGATCAGACAGAATATTATCTTTTTCAATCAAGGGAAGTAAAGATTCTGGTTGAAATCAAAAGCATAAGTTTTATTGGTAGTCTTTCCTCAGTATGGAATGGAGGCACTAATGATGCCATTTAAGCCATTTTTCTAGTAGACTAACACATTATGCTTATGAAGTATCATAAATTTTTTCACTATGGTAAAATTCTAAAATTATAACAATAAAGACAAGCTTAAACCCACCTCATTATCAGGTTCTGGATTATGAATGATTTCTTCTGATGATCCAAGGATGATTCGCGAGATACTCTTCTTATTGCTGCCTCCATATCGTCCTGACTCATTTTTAGAAGCCGCTCGTGATACTTGGACTTCAGAGTTAATTGAAAAGGCTGGCCTGGTTTATCAGTCTTATTTGTAAGATTAGAAACTTCATTAAATCTCTCCTTGTCACCCTCGCAAAGTAGTTTTTTACATTCTGAACATTCATCATTGTTTCGATCTCCATTATGTATATTTACTTTATCATCGAAACTTTCTTCTTCTTGCTTCTCAATATTAACACTATAAAAGTCTCTTTGTGAAAACTCAATGGTATCATAGAGATCATCACTTTGTTTGTCAAAGGCTTCTGTAGGCAGATATCTTGCAATAATATCCAGAGGATCAGGAGTACATGAAGTATTCAATTCCGTTGCCACATGAGCTCTTTCATACCCTTCCCACCATTCTCGCAACCAGTCATCAAACATTGTATTTTTTGTCACATTACGCCATAAAGACATCATTTCACGTTGTTCCTCAGGTGTTAAAGAACCAAGAAGCCAGGGTATCATATCTTGTAACGTTTCGGCTTTAATGTTCCCTAGCATGCGTCCAATGATCTTTTCTTGCTCTTGGATGGAGAAGCATTCTCTAAAC
>Ga0325401_1008265_pt1 | contig 10128 bp, 8 predicted proteins | sample PopdelMetagenome_FD_205666 | JGI IMG/M metagenome (GOLD analysis project Ga0325401, IMG submission 205666) | Populus deltoides microbial communities from Bellville, Georgia, United States - Xylem-PdKOR-R2 | ecosystem: Host-associated > Plants > Phyllosphere > Stem > Wood/Secondary xylem | place...
GTTGTTGTTGTTCTTTCTCTCCAAAGTCTATTTTTTTTCCCGTTAATTATTTCAAAAACTTTACCTTCTTCTCTCTTTCTCTCTCTACTTCCTTTCTCTTCACTTTCTCAAGATAATGCAGTTTCGTGATTTGCAAACCCTAGTTTCCCTTCGCTGATTAATGGGGTTTTCTTAGATTTTTAAGTAACATCTTGGTTTGCTCGGTTGCTAAGTAGATTGGGTTACAAAATATATCTTTTCTTTTATTTTGCTTTTCAATTTTGAGGCATTTACTGAATCATTTAGAGTGGTCTTTCAGTGTTCTGGGTTTTTTTTTTTTGACAAGGAAGAGTCTTAGATCACTTTAGTTGGTGAATTTTGACTGCGAACTTGAAAGAAAAAGGGGGGGTCTTTTTTTTTCTTTCCTTATATTCGTTTGGTGGGTTATAATATTTGATTGAGATTGTTAGATCATGGATCATGTGATTGGTGGCAAGTTTAAGCTTGGGCGGAAGATCGGTAGTGGGTCCTTTGGTGAACTTTATTTAGGTATGCAAGTTTTAGGGTTTATTTAGTAGCGTTCAAAGTGTTTTGATCACTCTTTCCTTTTTTGTCTTTAGATGGGTTTTTGATTTTTTTTTTTGTTCTTTATTTGTTTGCAGGTATTAATGTACAGAGTGGAGAGGAAGTGGCTGTTAAGTTGGTAGGTTTTACATCTTTAGCAATTATCTGCAATTCTTTCTTATAGATTGTTATTTCTTCATTCGTGCATTCCTGGATAGTAGTTAACTGTCATGTTTTGATATACTAGATCGCTGATGATCGTGTTTGTTTCCATCTGTTTGAAGTAGCAATTTATAGTTGATGATAGGGAATTTGCTGCTTCTTTTTTTTTCCTCCAAATGCTTTTTTGGTTTTGAGAAATTTAGATAGTTACTTAGATGGATTGTGAATTTTGTTATCCAAGTGGAGGACTTCTTCTTGGTGTCTTAGTAGCTAGTTAATGTTTTCCTCAATCAATTCATTATATTTATGTTACCAAATGATGCTCTCAGTGGCAATGCTAAATGCTTCCCTCTACTATGTTCTTAAAACAAAAGGATCCCTGAATAAAAAGTCGTTAAGTTTTCTGTTTTTGGCTGGTGATTCCTTGTACCCTGGTCCTACTAGCTTTTGACCGAGGTCTATTTTCACTGGTTGGAAACATCAAATATTGTATTTTAGATATTGGAAGCTTCTAATTAGTGACGCTTTTGGTCATTTTGTGTACATGTAGAAGAATAATTCTATTCATTTGATTATGTACTGTTACTGTGAGCAAAAGATATTGTAAAAAGTTTCCAGTTTGCAGTCGGTGTGTTCTTGAGCGTTGCACTTTCCATTTCCATGTTATACCATATTGAGGGAAAAAGCCTGCTGTTTAATTAAGCCTGCTCTAAGGTTGTTTTGACTGGATGTTTTAATATGAAATTCTGACCTTTTCTGTTCATTTAAATCTGAGGATCTAATCTAGTAGATTCATGTATTATGTCCTTTTTTATATATATGTTATAATATAGTGCAATTTGCACTTTTGATTTTGTAGCTGATACATATTCTTATGATATTCCCAGGAATCTGTGAAAACCAAGCACCCCCAGCTTCATTATGAATCAAAACTATACATGCTACTTCAAGGAGGAAGTAAGTTTCTTTTTTTTCTTCCTTTTTTTTTCCTTATTGTTAGCTGATATGTTTTTTTCTTCGCTTGAGCAAAAGTCAATTTATTTATTTATTTTTTTCTTCATCCTTGTGAAGCGGGTATTCCTCATCTCAAATGGTTTGGTGTTGAGGTTGATTACAATGTCATGGTTATTGACCTTCTTGGACCAAGTCTTGAAGACTTGTTTAATTATTGCAATCGGAAGTTATCTTTGAAAACAGTGTTGATGCTTGCAGATCAATTAGTAAGTATGCCCATTTTTAAGAAAGGCCTGCCTTTTTTTTTAGGATATCAATTGTTAAGAACACATGCTTTTTTAGTAGCTGCTATACTCAGTGTTCTTTCACATTCCTTAATGTAGATAAATAGAGTTGAATATATGCACTCACGGGGTTTTCTTCACCGTGACATCAAGCCTGACAACTTTTTGATGGGTTTAGGGCGCAAAGCAAATCAGGTATGTTCCTTTTTCCTTTTTATGTTCAATTTAAATAGAATTGTTAGATATTGCAAAGGTGTGAGCTTACTAGTTCATAGTCGAGGGGACAATGTAAATATGTCAATGGGAAAAACTTCTTTGCAATTTAGAGGTTTTAGATTTTAAGTTCGTTGGCAATAGGAAAAAAATGAGGCCTTTGCCATTTGAGCAGCACTTGTCAGTTTTCAATCCTCAAATGAGGTTGACTTGCTAAGTCAGTATTCAATTTGCACTCTGTTACTGAATGTCTTAGCGGTGTCAAAATCTATCTTATATCTGATATGCATATGCAGTTTGGTTTTATTACTTAACATATATCTTAGGATGCCCTAATAGTTATCACGGATTGTTTTCTTGCTACACCCTCTCTGAAACACAGGTCTACATTATTGACTATGGCCTTGCAAAAAAGTACAGAGATCTGCAAACACACAAGCATATACCATATAGGTAAAGTGTTGTTTTTCTTATGTTTCTGGATCCTGTATCAATACCATTTTTGAAACCCTGGTTTGATGATGAAATTTATTCCCCCTCCAAGCTCTTAGATCTTGCCCTTTGTTCATTGATAGCCAATTGGGGCAAAAATGAAGTATATTATGTTTTAATGTGCATGCTCATGGTTTTGTTATAATGCAGTATTCAGGAGTACCAAGGACATGCTTACCTAGGATAGAGTCCTAATAATTTGTGAGGATTCATTCTTTTGTGTCTGGGACCTAGCCATGTTATAGTCTATTTCGAAAAGTAAAAGGAAAGAAAATAGCCAGGAAAGAGTTGGCAATTTGTTGTTTTCTCCCCAGAAGAAAATGGAGGTCTTGGAACTGAGACTTTGAATTGAGAGCAGGATCAAACATGAATAGTTTACTGTGTTTCTTATCAGCTCAAGCATACTTTTGTATATCGGATGTTTTATTATATTTCAAATTAAAAAAAGGTCTGTTAGGAAGGAGCTTGCAATTTATTGTTTTTCTCCTAGAAGAAAATGGAGATCTTGGAACAGAGATTTTAAATGTTCAATGAATCTTAAGAGCAGAATCACACATGAATAGTTTACTGAGTTTCTCATGGAGTACCTGTGAATCTAATCAGTTCATGTGTACTTTGTTTGATCAGTTGTTGTTGAGTTTGACAAGTACGATCATAAAATTCCAGCTACTTTTAATCATAGAGTACTTGTGAATGGAAGCCTGACAAGTTTGGTAAATAAACAATGCAAAAAAAAAAAAAAAACTGGTTTCGTGAGTTGAATCTAGAATTAATGTTGCTGGCAAGAGCCTAGTTGTCCATGCATATTCAGCTTGCTTCTATCATCTAGGTATAAAGCTGCAATTCAGGGAAATCTTCTGCTTGGTATGTTTCCCTTCAAAAAAGGGCAGTGCTAAGAATGCTGCTGTTGGTAATGCTGCTTACTTTTGCAGAGTTGCTTGGGCAAATATCTCTTGCTATTGTTTTTATGTCTTTAAGCCTGTTTTCCTGGGAGCATTCAATGCCACCATGTATCATGTTTTTATCTGTACATGTTATCGTGCATTTTGTTGCACATCTTTCTCTGATATACTGATGTAATGATGATATCTCACCTCCTCCCCTTTTCAAGCCTCTTTCCATTGTCTATCATGATATATGTAATGAGTTTTTGTTACAGGGAAAACAAGAATCTCACAGGCACGGCTCGCTATGCTAGTGTTAATACTCATCTTGGAGTTGGTGAGTGAACTGATTGTAACTGTAAGATGACTATTGGATGTTGCTAGCACATTTTCAAATCTTTATATTTGATCTTATTATTATGCCATTCTTACTTGCAGAGCAAAGCAGAAGAGATGATCTGGAATCCCTTGGTTATGTGCTTATGTATTTTTTGAGGGGAAGGTTAAGAACTTACTCGACTTGCTTTACCCTCCTATTTGTAAATCTTAATATGTGTTTGATCCTTTTTCTTTTGGTGATTTCTCTAGTTCAGCCTTCCATGGCAGGGCTTGAAAGCTGGTAATAAAAAGCAGAAATATGACAAGATCAGTGAAAAGAAGATGCTTGTTCCTATAGAGGTACAATCATTTGCTTTTGCAAGCTGCTTGCTCCAAGCACATGTTTTTCATGGTGTAGCATATGATACACAGCCACAATGGGGAGAATTATTGGTGTACAAGGATACCAGTTTGGTGTTTAAACAATTAGTTTGCCTTAATAAATGTTTTAAATGATTATCATGCTGGTGGAATATGAAGTATAGTGGTTACTTTGCAGGTCCTTTGCAAGAACTATCCTTCAGAATTTACATCTTACTTTCATTATTGCCGTTCACTGCGGTTTGAAGACAAACCTGATTATTCATACCTGAAGAGACTTTTCCGCGACTTGTTTATTCGAGAAGGTTTGTTCATGCTCCAGAATCTTTGATGCTTTTAATTACTATTCAATTGTTATTTTTATTTTAAATATGTTGCTGGGGTTCTAAATTCAATTGTTAGTTTAGGGGTCCTGCCAAATTTTATAACCTAATATAGGTTTCTAAACTGTTGCAGGGTATCAGTTTGATTATGTTTTTGACTGGACCATATTGAAGTACCCGCAGATTGGTTCAAGTTCTAGATCACGAGTTAGTATACCTTAATTTTTTGGTGACTGATTTCAGTAGGAAAAAATATTTTTAACGAGTCTCTCTCCAATTATTCTTGATTCCGTGTCTTCTTTTAACAGCCAAGTGGCAAACCAGCTGTATACCCAGGGCCATCTGCAGAAAGAGTGGAACGGCCATCAGGTCTGTTCTGATTATTAGTTAACAAACAATTTTTTTCTTTAATTTTTTGATCCAAGTGAACTGCTGATGAATGCCTGGACATTATATCTGAAGTGTTGATGGGTAATTCATTTGTTGCTTGTTTTGCTATTCCCTAGTATAGATTAATATTTAGCATGACATTCATGGTACTATTTTGTTGCCCCCTCACTTTTGACAAAAAGAGATTCCTGGGCTACTTTCTCGTTGAGACAATTTTATTTTTATCCAGTAGGCCAGGAAGTCCGAGACAGATTCTCTGGTGGAGTTGAGGCATTTGCTCGAAGGAATAGCTCTGGACATGCTTTGCACAGCGATCAGTCCAGGCACAGGTCCTCAGATGATGCGCCATCATCCAAGGATGTGGTGAGTATTGCAAGAGAAATTATGTACCTTTTAATTTTGGTGGAGTTGGTCGCCCTTTTGCCCTGGATTTTAGCTTCACTTCTCAACTGCCTGCTACTTTTCTTCTATCCCCATCCCTTCTACAGCATCCCGATTCAGAAAGGCCCCGTTCGTCATCTCGAAATGGAAGCACTTCAAAGAGGGCTGTCATGTCAAGCAGCCGGCCAAGCTCTTCTGGCGAGCCTAGTGAGAATCGGTCAAGCCGGCTGGTCTCAAGCAGTGGTCGCCTGTCAACAGCCCAGAGGGTTCAGCCTGGGTTTGAGTCAAAATCATCTTCTTTTACTCGTGCTTCAGCCACAAGTGGTGGTCGTGGCAATGCACTTAGGAGCTTTGAACTCCTGTCTATTGGCACAGGAAAGAGGAAATAAGCGCTGGACCTGTCTGGCAAGAAGATTTACTTGTGCAAGGGGTCAAAATTCCCTTGTGTATTTGTATCAGTGTTGGGACTCCAATGGTGTGTCGCCAGTTACTGTATATTCATACCCACCATTAGGTTTCCATCACAGCAAAAGATCAGGGACTCCTCTCCTTGGAAGACTGGGACTCGTCTTGTATCCATCTCTCTGGAGGATTGGCAATACAAAGGCAAGCGGACTCAATTCTTAAAAGAGAATAATCATTTCAGGGTAGGAATTGTTCATATATTTGAGATGCTTTTAGCTCTGATAAATACTCAAATTTTTCTGGAAAAAAAAATTACAACTTCCGCAAAGAGACCGGTATGAACTCCGGCCATCCTCTCTACTATATATATACATAATCTTAGCTGTGGTTCAGGCAGAGGTCGATTCAACAATGGAGCGAAAAATGCAATAAAATGGAATTGAATTCTTTTTTATTTTCTGATGCTGAACTCATTTAAACTGTTCTGTTCAAAATAAAGTAACAAAAATAAATTAAAAAAATCGTAATTTTATAAATAGACAAAATGCTGGGCATTTAAACGAAGCTTTAATATGATGCTTTTGAGTTTTTGTCATGTTTGTCAGATTTCCCTCTGGGGTTCAAAATGAAGGGATTTCATTCAAGTACATTTTGAAAATGGCAAAAATATGATTTATTTAATATTATTTTTTCTAGCATGACGTCGTTATCCACATAACATGAACCTCATCTTTTGCACGATAGAGGAGTCTTCTAGCAAATTCTAAATACCAAAGTGTTTTTCTTTCTTTAATTTCATGGTGTGGATCTTCTGCTGCTGCTACCTTCTTCTGTCTTTTCATCTTTGCTCGACCACCAGAGTTATGTTCTTATATTTTTAATTATTTAATATTCTTATCCAATTATTTGCATAAAAACTAAAAAAAATAAACGACAATTATTTGCTCAAAAATAAGTTTTGAGGGGATTTATTTAATATTCTTATATATTTTTTTAATTTAAACAACCTTTTTTCAATCATAAAAATAAACGAACTGAAAGTAGCCTATAAAAATCAATAAGAACTCAATTTGGTGGATTTTGATGACGTTGAATAATTTCTGGATTTTAATATTTTATGCTTTTTTAATGTCTTATTTTTAAGTTTTTTTATAATTAATAAATAATAGTTAGTTTGTGTGTGTTATTATTAACCCTTTTTTATCATTTTAAATTGCTCTCTTTTTATCATATATTGTGACATAAATATAAATGAAAATTACATACATAAACGAAAATCTTATTAGTTTTTTTTCCTGAAGGAGTAAGACAATAACTCTATAAATTAATAACTAACTAAGGTTCAATTTATTAATTCGATGAGTTTCGATGTAATTTAATTATTATTTTTATTTCAATATGTGTTTCTTGGAATTTTGATGGTCAAAATAAGTTACATTATTTAGTTTAAAAATAATTTCAATAGGTTATTCTATCTTATTTATAGTTTATGTCGTGCATAAATAAGAAAAAAAAAGGTTAAAATATATTTTCGGATTCATTCTAAAAAATAGTCTACTCGTGGAATTTTGATAGAAATATTGTATTGTATTGGCACTCGTGAAAAGGATGGTATTGAAATGTGAAAAAAAATCAAAATCTATGAATTTGATTGATATACTAATTAAACAGAGCGATTTTGAATCTAATTTAATGGCAAGCCATTAATTTATTATCGCGCGCCTCGAGTAGATTATATATAAAATTAAGATGATCTGCATGAAGTCCCTGCCAGAACTGGTATTGAAATAAGTTTACAAGATCTAATTAACTGTGCTTACTAAATTAATTGCTCTGTGTGCTAATTAATTAATGCAATCAATAATTGTAAGCATTATCTGGAGTGAATAAATGACCAAAAAAAAAAAACACGATGTGGCATAATTATTTGCTTAATTATATGTACATATAATTTACTCCTAGTTAACAGCTTTAATTATATATATATATATACACACACGTTCTTACAGAGCCAACAATTCCTAAGATCGCCCTTCTATTATAATTAAATCCCATGCTAATTAATTATAAAATCAATGTTTTGATTTCATTCTTGAAAGGATATATATATTATGAGTAGATTCTAGGCATTAATTAGTTATTTTCAAAAAATAAAATAAAGATGACGGTGACAATTAAAGAAAAAATGGAAACTTCATGAAATCTTGACAATCTTTTTTGTTTAAAATAAAAGAAAAGAAATTAATAATTTACCAAACATAGTAAATAATAATAATAATTCCTTTAAAGACACAATAGTGAAAACAATGAACTCTTGTGCATTTTCATATTATGAACAGAACGATATTCCCTTGTGTTTTATAGAAGATCTTCAACAAATTAAGGCAAATATAATATATATTCTGATATATATATAAATTCTCTTTAATGCTCTGGATTGTGATCCCTTTTTAGCTTTTGCACGTAGATTTCTTCAATAAAATCACGATCCTCCTTTCTAAGTGTTCCTACTTCCACTAATTCCCTTCCTTGATTAACCCCCTCGATCCCTCCTCCCTTGTAGTTTATGATGTCGAAAATGTTAATTAGCATCAATTTACTCAAAATCTATGCTACATAGCTTTTGCAGATACAAAACACATTAATGGCATGCCTGCTCATCGTATTACCATAAATGTACTGAAACAAATTCCCTATAAATACATGCATTAATCCTGGGACCCAAGATATACTTGTACTGAATTCTCTCTCTCCCCTTTGCAAAGTCTCTTCACAGCGTCAAGTCTTTTCAGTTTTCACTGTCATAGTCGAGAATATGGCTGGATTTGGTTGGAGCTTAAGGCATGGCAACACACTTGGTTCTAAAAGGCCGTTGCTTCCTTCACAAATCGCTTGTCGAATATGTGACCATGTGTTCACGAGTGTACAAGCTCTCATAGAACATATTGAATCTCACATGGTAGAGGATGTCGAGACTGCGAGATGGAAAAATGGTCTCAGCTTTTCCTCCTCCCGTGCAGATCCTCTTGTCAATCCTTTCAGTTTTGGTCCTTCTACTCCTTCTCGTTCACCACAAACTGGTTTCCTTGGCCACAGTCGCTATAATTTTCTTTCTTCGACAGAGAGAAACCCTGCCTTCAGTCCCAGCACCCCACAAAATATTGCTTCGGCACAACCAATTATTAGAACTCCACAATCACAACGTTCATCGTTGGCTAGGAACAAGTACACAGTTGGGTCACAACATGTTCCCTTTGCCTTGCCAACACAGCCCAAGCTGGTGATGGAAGAGCCTCACAGTATTGATCGCACCAGGCCGTTTCTTCGACAATTGGAGAGACCGTTCTCCTCCGGAGGTAACCATGGGAAGAGATCACATGCGGAGACTCTGGATTTGACTTTGAAGCTGTAGTAGAGCTTGAAGAGGGAGGGATCGATACAAGGGTTTTACGGCAAAACCCTAACGATCAAGTTTGTAGGGACATGCATGTTATTTTATGTAATTTTATTTGAAATAAAAAATAAAACACTTAATCCTCCATGGGGTGATTAATTATACCATGTTTTGTTTTTTTGTTTCGTTTTAATCAATTAATTATTTTGTTAATTTCTGTCATTATGTAGAGGAGAAATTACTCCACTCCTTGTTCTCCATGCGGTTATTGGTCATAGATGCAATGAAGTATACTCTAAAATTAAATAATTTTATAAGCTCAATATATGTAACTTAATTATGGATAAAAAATATTTTTAAACATGTCTGATTTTTCAAAGAGAAGGACAGGAATTAATGTAATGATTATTCTTGAGATTTTTGGAATATATATTAGGCCAGATTTGCATTAATTATTTGTAAATTAAAATCTTCCTAGGTTATCCTATAAGTCAAACATACTCTTAAACAAACAAACTCATAATTAAAAGTTAATCTCTCCAATTAAATAAATAGATCATATTTAATCCATCAATCGATAAATTAACTGAAGATCCATTGATAGATTATCTAGCCAACTTAATTTGATTTAACCAAAGAGATCCATCAATTAAAAATAACTGGATTGGATTATATCAATGACCGTCTATAAATTTATATTTAATTTTATATTATCTAATTTCATCCATTTTATCTCATTTAATTTAGCTGAGAAAACAAATTATGGCCAGCAAATGATGTTATGATTTTTAAAATAAAAAAAGAGTTGAATTATTAGTGGTGGTTATTAGAATAATGAGATTCCGTACAATCTTCGATTGAAGATTTTGAAGGCCATCCAATCATAGCTTAATTTCTCTAAGCCATTACCGGACATCAGTTAGTGGCGTGACTAGATTATCTGTGTGGTCCTGTCCTAGATTTATTATTATTATTTTAAACAAAAATAAATAAATTTTTAAAAA
>Ga0325401_1008266_pt1 | contig 10128 bp, 5 predicted proteins | sample PopdelMetagenome_FD_205666 | JGI IMG/M metagenome (GOLD analysis project Ga0325401, IMG submission 205666) | Populus deltoides microbial communities from Bellville, Georgia, United States - Xylem-PdKOR-R2 | ecosystem: Host-associated > Plants > Phyllosphere > Stem > Wood/Secondary xylem | place...
ATTGACCGCAACTTCTGTATTTATTATCGCTTTCATTGCTGCCCCTCCAGTAGACATTGATGGTATTCGTGAACCTCTTTCTGGATTAAATTTATGGAAACAATATCATTTCTGGTGCCATTATTCGCATAGCAACTACATCGCTTAATATTATTATTAGTAATTAATAATAGCCTGATGTCAATTAAGGGATGGTGATTAAGATGATAATTGAATTTGAGATGAGTGTGGCATTGGGTCATTAATCCACCTCATAATTATTTTTCCTTAAACAATGCACGTGAAGCCAATTCTAATCATGCATGCTTAACATATTTTCACATTTTATATATGTAGGCTGCATTGCATGGTGTGACACGCTTGCATCACAACAATCACAGGAGAGGCATTTTCTGTGGGCAGCTTGCTCAACATTCCTATGAAAGAATGATTTTCTGGTGGCGTTTTGTATTATTTAAACGTGTAGATGATGATGGAGAGGAGCAAATTCATTTATTTAAGCTGGACATGCATAGGGTTTTCAAGTAACAGTAGTAAGTAAATTATAGCATGGGAATCACGGGTGAGCCATATGTCCATCTTCACGCTGAGAGTGCTATCGATCGAGCTGTATAAGAGAACAAAAAAGAAGGAAAAGGCAAAGCAAGTTTGCTTTATAGCAGGGCAACAAAGGCGTTCTGTGTGTTGTTGTCAAACTAAAATCAATCTCGAACAGTACTGTAGCTGGCTGCACGCCACCTGCTTGTGATTTACTTCCATCTTAACAATGTTACAAAACATTTTTAGCTGGCTAAAATATTTGTTAGAAAATTTAAGGAAGAAAGGAATTATAGTGGAATACAACTGATCTTTTTCGCAGGTGGTTTTTCTTGTACCACCTTGTCTTTTATATAAAAACGTGCCAGCTTGTATTTGGTCTCTCTCTCATCTCTCTTCATTCAAGGTCTCAAGTACTCTATTATCTTGATTTTTTTATTTTCCCTTTGGATATTACTTGATCATCCACCTTTTTTTGGGTATTTTTTTTCTACACACATGCTTTAATCGTTTCAAACGTCAACTATATCAAACTAGCTTTGCTACCTTTTTTTTTTAAAAATATATAATTAAGAGAGATATCACTTTTTTAGAGTTGAATTTTGACTTGAGTTTCGATACCATTTAGTTAAAAAAAAAAGATTTACTAACAAAAATACGGCAAAAACATATATCTTATTCATATTAAATTACTCTCCTAGATAAAGAAGTACGATAGACCTAGGCTTAGATTACTTAACATTTATATTTATATAAGTTTACCAATTATTCTAGTTATTTAGATAATCATATTATTAATGTTCACATGTATACATGTATCTCGCTTCATTTATGTATGGAAAACGAAGAATATATGCATCATTTGTCCGAGGTTTTTTAGCAATAATCTTAATACAAATTGTCTATTTGTACGTAATGTCATGTCAAGTTTCTGTCGAGGCATTAATTAGGACTCCTTTTGTTCTTGACATGGAATATTTATATATGCAAATCATATCATGTTGGGAGCTATGTAAATATTAATCTTTTTAATGATTGTTCTTAACACGAAGAACGTAGAGATCAATAGTTATTGATCCATGCACATGGTTGCTAGCCACGTACGTACCTCTAAGGATCGTGATTCATAAACAACACCACAGTTTACAAAGACGCTGACAGTCCAAGAGTTGATCTCAAGGAACCATGGAGGAATCAACTTAAACACATATATATCCTTGTATATGGTTCCAAATAATTAATGCAAAAAAGCCGTTCATTTTCGTACGTAGGCAACTAGATGCTCGTGGCTAATTTCAGAAACAAAACAATGCATGGCACAGCTGTATGCAGGCATCTTCCATTCCCATGGTAATTATTTTTGGCCCCATTAACCAAAAGAGATTAAAGCGTTATAATTCTGTATCTTTTCTTCTGTTGAGTAAGAATCATATAGTTGTCGAGCAGAGTAATTATCCATTTTGTGCTATATATTTCCCTTCTTATACTGATCCAAAAACATACTGTCACTTGATACCTTCCTTTTTTTCCCATTTACAAACAAGAATTTGGGACACCTCTCGACATTTTCGCTTTTTTTTACAAGACACATCTCAGCATTTACCAGCTAAAGTACAGTAATGTAAGAAGAAATCCATGCAATAACAAAAACATCATGATGGTAATCACATCTAATTACCTTTTGAAGACCAACATTACAGCTGTATGCATCTGCATTGCCCCTCCCCATCAAAACAAAGCCAGCTAGCTATATACTTGTACCTTTTGTTGCTCTTTAATTAAGAGAGATTAATGACTGAGCCGGTGGGTCTTTTGCTTCTATTAATGAAATAGTAAACAACAGAAGGACAACCGAAAGTGTCCATATGATTAACTATGTCTAATTTATGGAGGGGGCGCGAGACAAAAAGTTGTGCCCTTTTTCCCTCAAATGTAGAACCTTATGTGCTATGACACAAAAAGAATCATGTATGGTGGGCACTAGCTGTAGCTAGCAAATCTTGCTTTGTAAATTCTTTGATTTACATATTGTCACGTAGCATGCGATGAATTTCTTTACTTTAGACCAGCGGAAGGGAGGATTATGGGGGAAAAAGAAGAGAAGGATGAAAAAAACACCACACTCCCTGTTGTTTAGCTCAAAATCTAATCCCTATTCATATAATATATTAGGAATTAAGACGATGGAGGAAGAATTTCATTATAAAGTAAAGCAAAATATCCATTACACTGTTTAAAATACTCATTACTCGATAACCTCCTAATAGATATACATGTAATGTTTGTTATTATCTCTAAACAGAAAAAAACAAAGATAATTATTATCTCTTCTAGTTCTTCTTGTTTTTGAAATCACGTAAATTCAATTTAAAAATATCTCAGAGAAATATTTTTTTATATATCTCTTTTTCTAATTAAATACGTTTGTATGTCTTCTATATATATTTATTTTATCTTTGGACTCTAATCAAATGCAATCTTGAAGAATATTCATGCAATTAATTATATGTAATGTACAAAAAAAAACCACATAATCCCATATCTACTATGAATGATCGCTGCCATAAAAATGCGACATTGCCTGAAGGAAATTTTTGTATGTAAATAAGGAAGGGTTCGTTGCGTTTTTTTTACTGACGGAAAGATTTCGTCGCCAAAACTAGCCTCTGGAGGGAATATATCAGTGATTTCCAACGGATTTTTATGTTTAAGTGCCGATGGCGCTGTTTGTGTTACAATGAGAAAACTGAGTTGTTTACCTACAAATCAATAGAGTAGGTCTGTCAATATGCATATATTGAACATCACAAGCATGCTCCTTGCTCGTGCGTACGTGGTAGTTTGCTGACCAAACTGCAGATAATTAGAAGCAACACAAAAGGTTTTGCTTTTTTTTTTTGCTTTGTGTTTTACACATATGGTGATATAGATAGTCTTTTATGATATTTAAAAGGTGCAACGAACTATGTGGTTGACCATTTTGAAAATTACTTGTGCAACTTCGATGGAAATGTTGTTCAAATTAAAAATATAGGCAGTCCCTTTCAGGGTCTATACATGATCTTGTTGATACGTGGAATCCTTATCATCCACGTCCTACGAAGTAGAATTTATCTCTCGTGATGCTAACTTTTCTTTCACTGTCAAAAGCTTTAAAGCTCACTTCCTATTAGCCATGGTGGCCCGGAATGCAAGTTGAAGCCGGCCGGCCGTGATTTTCTTTCATAGATCTTTGTGTGGATTCTTCAAAGATCAAAGACCAGATACTGTATTGTTCAGTCAGATTAAATCTTATGGGAATGAGAATCAGTGACTTTATTTAGGAAAGAAAGATCCCGATCTAGACATCTCATGGAAACTACCTAACAAATTGAATCACGAAACGTAGCACAGCCAAGTCAGCAATGTGAATGTGCTCCTCACATTTCTGATCCCATTCTGAATCTTTCATCTCGATCTTATTGCTCAGGTTGGGATAGTGATAGCGATTTTGAAGGTTCTGAAGAGTATGTCGTGGATCTGTCATAAATGAATCATGTAGAAAGCTTAATAGATTCGTTCATGGAAACAAAGTTAAGCCCAATAAAAAGCTATTCATCTCAAACAATTATCCCAGTAACGAGGATTGCACTTAAATTTGATTAGGAGTTCTACATGTCCAATTCTACAAGGAATTGAGATCGAGAATGCCTATAAATTAGGCTTAGAAGATATTGTTTGAGTCAATTTCATTATTTTACTTTTTAATTTTGGCTTTCTAGTTTAATTTTAGATTTTATCTTTCTGTGTTTGTTTTTACGGGTTCGGATTTGTATCTTACGTACGCACAAGGTTCCGGCCATAATAAATAAATAAATGTCGATATGTATAGACATGCATGTATACTTGCATATTGTCATCAATACAGTACGGAAACCCGAGACTAATGCAATTTAATATGACAGAGACGATCTGCTAGAGCTGCAGGCGATTCCTCCTAGCCAAAACCGCATTACTCTTCCCAGAATAATATCCAGTTCTGAGATTTGGCACTTTGCCTTCTCAAAACAAAATGGATTTGTGATTATCCTCCTAGCTTCAATTCTGCCGGTGCTGGAAATTGTTTCAGGAATGGTGTTGGTATCGTTGTTTTCTTTTTTACAGTTCGAATTTTTTTTTTAATCATAAACGATCCTATCTAGTACTATTGCAGAAGTCTTGGAAGTGTGGGGAATCTCTTGGCATGATCCTATCCAGCTGTAAACATGGCTGCTGATAAATTTTAATCTGCCCAACATTTTAGACCCCTGAACCAATAGAATGAAAAAGATTTTTTTTAAAAAAATGGTTTGATCATGATTGGGCAGGCACGAGACGAGGGCGACTGTTGTGGTGTAACTTTTCTTGGAACCTATTGTGAATGGTGATACATCAAGCTACAGATATTTGGAATCCTTATCATATACTATCTTATTTCCAATATAAAGCGATTCCTGTCAGTATCCATGTTGTTTTCACTCCATCAAATAGCTTGGAAGCCGTCAATATTTTATTCCATCGGTCCCTCTTACAAGTTGGTGTTGGCCATGCATCTTCAGCTTTTAGGCGTGGCTCTCCATCTTCCCTGAAATTTTGGGGGTCAGTTGTTTCAGCAACATCAATGTTCTCAGGAATTTAATGTTAGTTATTAAACTTGTTTAATAAGATTAAGTAGGTTGAAGTTAGTGCTATAATAAATAAATAAGAAATTTACAGCAAAATTGGATTTCAAAGAAATTTGAAAGATAGAAAAAACACAACTGGATTTCAAAGAAATTTGAAAGATAGAAAAAGCACAACTGGATTTGTATTCTTTATAGGAAAAATAACTTTTACTTGGACATCAAAGAAACAATCTATTGTTGCATTATCTACATATGAAGCAGAATACATTACTACTACTTGTATGTGTCATGCAATATGGCTAAAAAAACTGATGGAAGATTTACAGCAAAAACAAAATGAAGCTACAGGAATCTTTGTTAATAACAAGTTTGCTATAACACTTGCAAAGAATCCAGTTCATCATGAACAATCCAAATATATTAATACTTGATTTCATTTCATTAGGGAGCACATAGAAGAAGAAGAAGTGGAGTTAGTTCATGTCAAAATTCACAAATGAATTGATGACATTTTTACAAAACCATTAAAGACTGATGCATTCTATTATTTGTAGAAGAAGCTTGGAATCATAAAGATGGATTAAACAAGTTTAAGAGGGGAAAATATTAAACTTTTTTACTAAGATTAAGTGTATTAAAGTTAGTGCTATAATAAATAAACATGAAAATTAGAAATACTATGAATCTAATGTTAGTATTGAAGAGTCAAATGTTAATTTCCTTTATCATTCTGTAATTGTTTCTCCAACACTTAAGGCTTATGGGCTATGAATGAAACCACATTTCTGAAGGAAATTTTACAGTTCCAGGGGACCTTCTGTATTGTAAAAGAAGAGAAATCTTATCAAAATAATTTTCAATTAACTTATTGAAAGTGGGAAGAAAAATCAATGCATTATGTTCCTAATTACCTTGCTGAAAGAAATCTTACAACTTTCTTGGTTTTAGGATTTGACACCCACTTTTCAAGCATGCTTTTTGTTAAGAAATATAAGGTTATTTTATTTTATTTATTAAGGGTAGAATAATATTTTTATTTTCTTTTCAGTTTAGCCTATATATAATCTCTTTGTAATTAGGTTAAACTTATTCATTTAGATTATTGTGATTACATCATGCAGTATCAATGAAACCCTAGTGATGTAAACACTATCGGAACTTAATGGAATTCATGAACCCAATATCCATCTAATCCAAGTTTGAGTATGAAATTGAGCTTATCACAATTGAAGACCGACTCTAAAGCAACAAGACTATATACCACCCAATCACAACGCCTACATCGGGAGACGAGCAAAAGAAGTATAAAATCACTAGCAAAGATTGGTCAATTATTTAAAGAGTTGAAGTTCAATCAAGAACCAAGAGAGGCAATATTTTGTTCTGAAAAACTCATTTTTTTCCCCCAAATATTCCCCATAAAGAGTACTTATACTAGAAAGCTAAGTAACCCTGGTTTTCCTAATGGGTCACACATAAATCTAATTTAAATAATACCCAAACCAAGCTAAAACTAGCCCAAACTAATTAAAATAAATAACATAAACAAGTCTAAAACTTAAATAAGTGTTTCCATATAAAACAAAGATAGATCAATAGCCCAACTAATTAAAATAAGACAAGGTCGGTTTTTCTTGTAATTGCTGACATCATCAAAGCCCAACTTCAAACAAATGATTCTCTCTCATATTAATGAATTAGAAGGCATGCCATATATAATTGGAAAGTTATGAAAGTCTAGTTTCCATCCCAACTAGAATCACATCCAAATTCAATCTATAGCTCTAGTTATGATCAAAACAGTAGCGAAAGTCAAATTGTCTGATTTGAGTCTTCTCATCCCAATCCTTGTGTAATGGCCTTAGTTCCACCAACAAGCCCTTCTTGAACATAAATCAGATTAATCAAGGCTTGCTCTTCATTATTTATTACTCTCTTGAAGTCCACCTTAACCCATGTCTCTCTCGAAGCCCATTAAAAGCCTCTTTCAACCTCTTAGCCCTAAGCCTTGTTACTAGACCAACTAGAACCTTCAATGTATCCTTTGGTGTTGCTTGGATCACATCACCTATCCTCCTCCTCTCTTATTTTTGTATTTCTCTTTATTTTTTTGGATTGTTTAACGTGGTATTAGATCTCTAATTTTCTTTTTGGAGCGATCGTATAACTTCGAGAAGATATTTCTTCAGTTTCTCCAATTTATTTATTTTGTTTTACTTTCTTTTGTATTATAGTTTTCTTTGTTTGTTGATTATGGCTACTGAAAGAGATGATTCACTTCAGTTTGTCAGTATGAGTTTGGATGGAAATAATTATTCATATTGAAGTTATGTGATGAGAAATTTTCTTAAGGGTAAAAAGATGTGGGGATATGTTAGTGGAACTTTTGTGATACCTAGGAATACTGATGAGGGTTATGCTGCTTTGATAGATGCATATGAAGCAAACAATTCAAAGATTATTATTTGGATTAACAATTATGTTGAGCATTCCATAGGTATACAATTGGTGACATATGAGACATCAAAAGAGGTTTGAGATCATTTACAAAGGTAATTTAGACAATTAAATTTTGCAAAGTAATATCAATTAAAGAATAACATACAAGCTCTTTGATTAGTACTTAAAAGTGCATTTTATCAAGGTTTTATATCATCATATTGCACTTAAAGTATCGTTAAATTTCCTAACTTAAACATGTTTTATAATAACAAGTCTGATAATATAAGATATCTTTAATTTATGGTAAATGCTTATTTCAAATACAAGCATGTTTTATAATTCAAAGGATTGATTGATTTGTTTAACTATTGAAAGTGAAAACATAAAGAGAGGACTAAGCTTAAAGAAGAGATGTTGGTTCAATTCAAACTAGAATACTATTCGGTTATTGGATCATAACTGGAGCTGTAGAACTTGGATTTAGGTCTGGTTTATATGGATGGAAAGCTAAGACATAGGCCTAAAACTTTGATGAGAGTCCAAGACTCAATTATGCCGTTTGGAAGTCCAAATCTTAACATCAAAAGAGAAGTCGAAATCTGTCTTGCAGGCCAGACATTATTCAATGTTCAGCCCATATCGCGAGTTCTAGAAGTCCAAATGAGCTCATTCTTGTTTTTTTGGAAAGCTGAGACAAATTCCTAGAACTTTCATGGAGACTATTTGTTCAAATTCTAACGTTAGCAATGACGTTTTGTTCAGACAAGAAAACAAGGATTGTTACCAAGTCAAGAGGTGGCCACCCACTCAATAATTAGTCATCAAATCAATAGTTCTGAATTTTGGCCTATAAAAGAAGGCATTTGCCATGCATTTAGGCATCTTGGTTTTCAGATCAAGATCATATTCTTGCTTTCTCTCTTTATATTTTTGTAATGCTTAAGTTTTGCTTTCATTAATCTCTTGTTTATACCTTTCATTTCCTTTATTATACTTATATAATCATGTTAAGCTAAGTTTATTATGTCAAGGTGAAAAGGTTACACTAATGGTGTAAGAATAAGTATAGTGTAAACTCAACATGGACTTTAATGTTTGATAATAACATGTTTTGTATTTGTTATCTTATTCACTCTTAATACTTTGCTTGGTAAATGGTTAATCTAGATTTATGTTGTGTAATCCTTGGTACAACAAATACTTGATCCTTTCATAACCAACTGTATGGTATAACCGACACCTGTGTTATGAAAGGAACTTGATTTGTTATTAACATAAATTAGCATCATGAATACCTGACAACATTTACAAGTATTAGCATTATTCGAATAAGATAACTAATGTAATCATGTTAATAATTTATAATCCGATTGGAACCTCCTTTGTGTGTGGTTTCTAGTTGAGTAATAAAAAGGGTTTATACTATACTTATTCGAAATACCATTAGTGGATCCTCTAACCTTGACAATTATTTTATCATTGTTTAATCCTCACATTAAACTCACATTTCAAAGTCCTTTTAAATTCTTTGATTTATTATATATATTATTTGTAATTTATATAGTTGACCTTCCTGTGGCTCGACCCCGGTCTTGCCGGGTTATTTATTACTTTGACACTTCTGTACTTGGGATAATTACATCAATCTTTTGATCGTGTCACTCTTCACCAGAAAAATATGAGTATATAGGAGTTTTATTCTACTATGACAAATCTTTGAGATCAATTGGCTCTTACAGAATCAATATAATTAAAGACATATGGTGCCTATATTGCTCATAGAGATCAGTAACGATTGATACAACTTTTAATGGCACTTCATAGTGATTTTAAAGGACTTATAGGTTTAATTTTGCATCATTCTCCACTGTCTTCTATTGACTCAATTGTTAGTGAGTTATTGACTGACTAAATACGTCTTTAGTCTTATTCTAAAAAGGGAATTCTTTCTACTTCTAATTCTTCTGTGCTAGCAACACCTTCTAAGACATTCTCTAATAATCAGAATAAGTTTTACACAAGGGTTGCCTTTGATGAGTTCAGTTTCTACAAGCAGAAAGGTCATTGGAAGGCTCAGTGTTCCAAGTTGAGACAACAAAATCAAGCTTGGAAGCCTGACAGCCGGTCACAATCTAATGTTCATAGACCATCTTAGGGCTACAAACCACTACACCACAATACTACAGTAATAGTTTCATTAGGTCCTTTTACGATCTTAGTACTCTAGCTGAGCAATTTTAGAAGTTTCTCTTCTTCTAGCCACAAGTTATGTCTACTTCTTCTTTCATAGGTCATTTGCCTTATAGTTCTTCAGGTATGCCACATTCTAAATGGGTCCTGGATTCTGATGCTTCACATCATATGTCTCTATATTCTTCATCTTTTGCTTCTGTATCCCCCCTTGCCTTCTATTCCTATCATAATTGCTGATGGCACTCTCAAGCCCTTAGCAGGTGTTGGTTATATTGTCACACCTCACTTGTCACTCCCTAATGTTTATCTTGTT
>Ga0325401_1008269_pt1 | contig 10128 bp, 7 predicted proteins | sample PopdelMetagenome_FD_205666 | JGI IMG/M metagenome (GOLD analysis project Ga0325401, IMG submission 205666) | Populus deltoides microbial communities from Bellville, Georgia, United States - Xylem-PdKOR-R2 | ecosystem: Host-associated > Plants > Phyllosphere > Stem > Wood/Secondary xylem | place...
AGAATATTAATTTTATTTCATTCAAATTAAAAATTATCATGGAATAGTTATATTATCAACTCAAAAAATATTTATGTTAGATTTAAATAAAATATAAATTTATGACACTAACTAGATATGAAAATATCTAGTTATGCCTTGACCCTTCACAGCATACTTTTTATTTTATTTTTTCATCATGTGACTTCACCGTTTGTTTAATCATCAACCACATTTGTTCTTGGGGATATTAAAGGAGAATTTTCTCTCCTCTCAAATAATTTATAGTTTTACGTACGTCTTCTGTCTTCTATCTTCTATCCTTAATTTGAAATGAGATATTCAACTCATATTTTTTTTACTTGTATTTAAAATAATCTTTCAATTATAATGATAATTTCTCAATAATAATAACCATATAAAAAAATTCACTCAAAACAATTTATTTGACGAGAATATTATATAGGATAAATTGAAATTCTTGGATTTAACTTTATGCAATCTTTAAATCCAATCATCTTGAAATCAAAAATTTTATAGACTAGGAATTGTTTTTATGCCACCGTCTTCAACCTTTATCTAAAATTTTTTATAATATCTTTACGTTAGTGATGAAACCATAGTTTTTAGACCCGATTCAGTTTAAAGCTTGAGATTTTAGTTTTGATCAGGTCAGCGGGTCGTCCGGATCAATTTTCAACAGGTTGCACCTGTGTTTTTGACCAAGTCAGGAGTCGCTAGGTCAACCCGCCGGGTCAGCCGGGTAACTTCTAGTTTTTTCTTCTCCTGTTTTTTCTTCAACCTGGTACGGTTCCAGTCCTGGGTCGGCCCGAGAAACGGAATCGGGTCTTAGAACCATGGATGAAACTATGCATATTTCAGTTTTGCACTTAAAATCGATATGCTTTTATACATTGATTATTTTTTTTAATAACAATAAAAAATACTTTAATTACTTTTAGTTTAATACGTGCAAAAAAATATATTAATTAAATGAAAAATATATATTGCATGCAACTAAGCAATTAATATGGGATATTAGCTTGAGATTGTTGTTCAAATTGATTGTTTGGTGTAATACAATATTTGCATAATAACAAAATCACTACTCTCACCCCGTGGGGTTTTTTTTTTTTTTTAAAGGAGAGTTGAGAATTTAAAGTATTATTGCAATTATTGTCATTATTGTATGTTTGATTGAAAGTGTAGTTGTGATTGCTTTTTAAAGTGTTTTTAACTTGAAAATATATCAAAATGATATTTTTTAAAATTATTTTTGATATCAACACATTAAAATGATATGAAAATACTAAAAAATATTAATTTGAAACAAAAAAATAATTTTTTTTAATTTTTTTTCAAAATACTTTTAAAACGTAAAAACAAACAGGGCTGAATAGTCACGACTGTGATTCTTCATTGCATATGTAAAAAAGATTGAGTTTTTTTAGCCACACCTTTTAAATTAATATTGTTTATAGCTCTTAAATTTTTATTTTTTAAAAAGAAAAATAATTTTTTGTTATATTAAATGAAATAAATTATACAATTTAACGTTTTTATGTTGTCTAGTGAACAATCATGCTCCTTGTATCAAAATGCAACATACTTTCATTAGAATTACAAATATGAACTACTTCAACAATTCTCGAAAATTACAACTCTACTCCACTAATAATCACCACTTTCACACTTATTGCACAATTACAGAGATTTCATCGTCAAATCTCATCTTTTAAATTAATTATTTATAAATTAATAAAATAAAATAAAGATAATACATGCTAATAAAAACATGTAAGATCTTAAGTTAAATTTTAATGTAGTAGAAAAATTAAATAATATTGTAATTGTTTCCGTAAAACATCATTTTTTTTAGTCTTTGTACAGTAATTGTTCAAAAACAAATGTAAGGAAAAAAATTTACAAAATAATGAAGATAAAAATAAAAAAATGATATAAATAGAATAAAGTGTAAAGTGATAAATATTTCAAGTGTAAATAATAAAAATAATAATTTTTTTCAAAAAAAGTCTAAAGAAAAAAAACTATTTTTTTTATAAAAAAATGAAGATAAGGAAAAAAAGGTGATGCACCCGTAACAATATAAAGTAATAAATACACAATATATATATATATATATATATATATATATATATATAAAATCTAAACAATTTACTTGCAATAAAAAAAATTGAAAAAATTTACATTTGTACTCGAAAACATAATTGTTTAGTTTATGTATAACAATAATATAGAAAATAAACAGATTGATATGTTAACACTGAACAATTGATTCGAAAACAATTGAAATTATATTATCTATTTTTTTTTATAATGCAATTAAAAAAATATTAAATTAATAATTTTAAATAATTTTAATGATTTTTTTATTTTAAAAACAACTTAAACCAAAATGCCAGAACAATGAATATAAGTTGATTGGTTAGTGTTATAGGAGAAAAAAAAAGCTTCGTTAGAATAATAATACAAAATAATTTTATAAATTATTTATAAAATAAATTTTTATCATTTTAAAACAAATAAAAAAATAATTTTATAAATTATTTATAAAATCAATTTTTATCATTTTATAACAAACGAATGACATGTATCCTCCTCTATCTCCACTTTTTTTCATACGGACTCTTAACGAGGATAAAAATGTAAAACATCCTTCAAATTGAATCCTCATAAGAAAATTGCGTCTCCCTCCATCCACAAAACCCTAAAAATATAGAGGGAGCACATAACAAGCACGATAGGGAGTGTGTGAGAGAGAGGAAGAAATGGGAGAGAGAGACGACTACAAGTTTCTGAAAATAAAAGATGCCATTTCTGCAATCAACCAGAAAGTCAATCTAATCGGCGTTGTTATCGAGCTCGGTTTCCCCAAAACCACCAGAGGAACCGGTACGGCTACCTTTTTTTTCTTTACAAAATCTCCTAATTCAGTTTTTCTTCATTTAATTAAAAAAAAACTGATTTTGAGTGGCGATGATGATAGTAAAGGCCGGACTTACGGCCGCTACCAGAAAATTATTGTTTTCATGGTTGGCGGGAGATTGATGAACTTCTCAAGTTAAGGTGTCTGTTCTGAGCCACTTTTTTTTTCTTTCAATTTTTACAAATTCTTGTTCATATTATGGACTTTTTATTTCCAGTACACATGTTTACAAATTGGTTACTGCTTGCAGATTATTTTTGTTCAGTGAAAATAGTTGATGAATCATACCCGAAGCCTGGAATTCCGGTCAACTTTTTCATGGCACATATGGAAAATCTGCCTAGTGTTGGGTCGCCTGGAGATATAATTCAACTTTCTCGTGTCGTGGTAGACATATATGATCTTATGTAGTATAAAAATACTCCAATGTTATTTTTTTTTATTATTTGCATTAGGATTACGGATATGCCCAAGTCTTTCCGCAGCAGATCTACGACCACGGAAAGCTTAGACGAAAAACTGAAACTTTTACCATCTCGTTTCCCACCCTAAGCTTAGAGGAACCTGCAGATCTGGCATGGAATTTCATGTGAAGTGTTACATTATCGATTTAGTTTGGTGAAGAAAATTTAGTTGAATTTGTTTTTAGGGAATTGAAGCTGCTTTTGTTTTATTTTTTGATAGATACTCCATGTTGTAATAGGGTGAACGCCTATCATTTGGCTTTGGTTTCTGATAATTTAAATGAAATTCTTGTCTTTTTCTAGATATTTGTTGTCTTTTAGGTTAAAACTGGTGTTATTCATACTTGTAGGACCTCTTATGAACTTAATGGTGTTTAACTTCTAGCATGCTGAAATATATGGCATTTGTTTTTGGCAGATGAAAACTCACAACGATGGTGTCTATGCTCTTTTCAATAAAAAATTTTCTTCTTTTGCATTATATGAAGGAAAAAATGGTGAAGACTTCCTACCTTATCAATGTTCATTATTTCGTCCAAGAGACCATGACTCGAAGTTTATAGCAGGCATGAGAAAATGGTTGGTTGACTTTCATGTTGATGAAGGTACACTCGAGAGTACAATTTACTGATGAGAAAAAAAAATCATTTTTGGAATATCCATATTTGCATCAATAAATTGCAGTTAACTGGTATCTTGTGTTTTGTTGAGAACCAAAATTAAGTGTGCTGATTCTCATTAAGATTAATGTTTGTAATCATGAGATTATTGGAAAAGATGTGGTTTTGGATTTTGAGGATTTCTAAACAAGTAAAAAAGTGCATGTTCTATGATTCATGAAAGAAATGAGGTCAAGGAGTAAATCATTGAGGGTTGATGTTCATGTGCATGTCAGCCCCCTAACTCCAATGACTAAGGTGATGTATAAGGTCACAAGCATTCACCAAAATTTTGTGGACTGGGCATGAGTCTAACCTTAATTCGATATGACAAACTCTTGAGTCACTGTTTTATTTGCATTCTGATGTCAGCATTGTTTTTCTACATATCCCAGCATCTTTTTAATTGGAATCATAACTGAGATGCTTGACTTGGAAGCACCGATGTATTTAGTGTGTGTGTGTTGGGGGGGGGGTGTTGAATTTGTTGAGTATTCATGCATATGGAAGCCATCCATCCTTCTGCCAGAATGCTTTGCTTCAAATCATGCCTGTTATCATCGTAAAAAGCTTTTTTAATGTTTTGTTTTTGATAGGAGTAAATACTTTCTCTTTCCTGAGAGAGATGAGGGAAGGACAGCATGCTAATTTGGTTTGCAAGGTGAGCCTAGGATTTTTTGTATCCTTTTAGGACGTATGAGTAACCAGAGTGGACCTTAATTTTTCTCCGCAATCCTTTTCATTATTCCTACTGCTGATAAATGGTTCTCCCCTTGTTAAGATACTTCATGTTTGTGAGATTGCCAAGAATGAGTGGATGGCGCTTGTTTGGGATGGAACAGATTCTCCACCAATCAGCATTAATACAAAGTGAGTTGATATGAGCTAACATGTTAGAGCTGTGGATATTTACTTTATTGATTAGTTATTTCAGAGCACAGCTATTGCCATTGGATTCTTTATTCCATCTGGGTTTTGTTAAATTATGATTATAATAAAAAAACATGGGTTTGTTCACTGCTTGTTCTCCAACTCCATTTACATTTTTTCTTTCTCTTCCATTTACATTTTTTCTTTCTCTTTCATGCCCTTTGATCATTTTGGGCTTGATTTTGAGTCTGAACTTTGGATTTTGGGTGTTTTTGGACATCGGGATTTGGTTTGGGTTTTGGACCTTGAGATTTTTTTATTTTTCACTTGGGCTTTTCTGTTTGTGTTCTGTTATTTTAATATACTGATATGGTTCTATCCAGATATGATTATTTTTTCATGTTCTTTTGTGTATCTGTCATTATTCCCTGATAGTCATTATAAGAATTGCTGATGTAGTTATTCTGAATTGAATCACAGTCCAGAGCACAAAATGGATGAACAACTTCCTTTACAGTTGGAACCCTCGCCTCCTTTGTCTAGAGATTTATTACGTACATTTCCTACTGTTGGAACGATATTGCGGGTAATCATCGACAAAGTCAATCAGAAGCATGTTCTCCACCTGCTCAATACAGGTGAATGGGTAAAGTTCATCAGCATACTCTGTGAAGTGCATGCAGGACTGTGGTGTGGTGTGTTGACACCTTTCACAAAGCTTAGATATTTGTCGAATGAGGACCATTTCGTCTTAGCGTGCCAAAGGTATTTATATGTTTGTTTATACAATACATATTTCAAATATAAGTGCAATTGAACATTGCATGTTTTTAATGGAGAATTCAAAATTGATATTGCTTCTCCTTTATGTATCCATGTAAGTAAGGTCATACAATGAGCGTTTGTCGCTGAAATTAGGGCGCATCCCATATTGGTGCTTTCCATGGTGTTCACAAATTACAGGTTTGACATTGTTGACTTCTTATATGATTCCCACGTTTGCTTCATTTTCTCATTTTCTCTATGCTTAGAAGCTCTATGATGGTGATGATTTATTCACACATGTCCTTCCCCCCCTATTCAGAGGTTGACTATGACCACATGCCATTTGCTACGTTAATGGATGTTCTCACCTATTCAGAGGTAGGATATTTGTGTGTATGCTAACTAGTTCATTTTCATGTTTTCAGATGATGTCTATTAATGTTAACTTTCACAAACAATAGTATCCCTCCCCACTGTTTGTTGGACTGTTCATCCTTAGCCAGGGGATTGTTTTGTGGTCACTCTCCTGTAAGAGAATTAGTACCATAATAAAATAGAAAATAATCACCAATAGCAACAGTAATTGCATTTTTAAACTGTTCATAGCAGGGGCCATGACCATGGCCATGGTCCAGTGCAATGTTAAAACTTCCAGCCTTTATAGTCTCACGTGAAAAAAAGAGGAAGGTATGTTACCGAGGTTCTCCCCCTCCATCCTTCTGGCTTAAAACGGGATGTTTTGGGGAGTTTTAATTGAAGTCGTGTCTGTACTACATGAACTATGCTGCCCTGGCCTTTTTTTTGTTCTGTTGTTCTTTTTTCCTTTCAGGTTAATATTTACTAGAATTAAAATTAGCCTGCAAAAGTTGGCACTTCAGATTTCTGTGGTGAAATATTAATCCTACAAACCAAAGTAGGTGATTCTAGAAATTTTTGGAGATGCACCTGGCTCTTGGTGTTTTAGGCAGTGGCAAGAGTGTTCTCTGTTTGTATTTTTCATGTTTAGGCTGTCAGCTGTTGCAATTTTGTCAAGCATTAGGCTGGCATCTCAACACATTAGAAAACACTTCTAGCACAAGCTAGTTCTTTTGGGTGATGACAGTGAGCCAACCATACATTCCTGTAAATGATAAATTCCATTTTGATGGAAAATAGAAGCTGGCTTAGAGAACTCAAAAAAGGGAATATGTGGGCTACAGACAGCTTGACACCACTTGCTTGACTTTAAACCTTGCAGGCAACTGCTAGATTCAAGTGCATAATTAGAGTAGTGGCTGCATTTCCATGGCGTGCTGAGGACTTCTCTCATCATGGGACGTACAGAATTAGACTAACACTAGAGGATCCAACTGCCAGAATTCATGCTTTCATCTATGCTGAAGATGGGGTACAGACATTCTCTTACTACTCAACCTGCTATTATCTTGACAATATTGGCATATTATTCATGTAATCATGCATGTGAGTATAATACCTTGATATATCATCTATATTTCTCAATTGATATATGATGCACCACCCATTTTAGTTGCCTGTTAATCTAAACAATACAAGTTTTAATTTATCTTTTAAAATAAATGAATATAAAATTAAGCACTCATTGAAAATAAATAATCTAAAACTTTAACATAAAACTTTTAATTTTTTGCAATTTAGAAAAAAAGATTAAAATTTTGGTTGTTTTGCATAATGGACAAAAAGTATGAGATTGGGTCTATTGTAGTGAATTTTTCTTTTTGTGCACTTTGATCAGGATAAATTACCGGGTCAGATTGTCCGGGGACATGTTTGTTAGCCCCCTTTATTTGATAGGATAAAGCACCTTTTTCACTACCTTTTTAATATATAAGATCTGTGGGTAGAAAGAATATGTACATTTCAACTAGTAACTTTTGGACTAATGCATTTTGGTCCCACTATTGTGTATTCTCTCTCCAGTTTCTCTCTTGTTTTACATGTCTTCTCAGTCTCGATTAAGTTAAACTTCTACCGTAACACAAGCAGCGGGCTTTGATTTCAGAATGGCCTGCAAGGTCATCTTCAGGCCATTTTGTGATGTAGGCAAAAATGTTCTCACAATCTAGATCCTGATCATGTTGGTATTTCTCTGCCAACAAAGGTACCTACTGTAACACAAGCAGCAGGCTTTGATTTCAGAATGGTCTGCAAACTAACTTTCAGGCCATTTTGTGATGTATACAAAAATGCTTTCAGAATCTAGATCCTGATTACGCTGGTATTTCTTTGTGAACAGTGTTATGCAAAATTCCCACGTTTCTTTTAAGGTTTAGAGGTGAATCTTTTTAAGGGAAGTCCTTCAGCCTCATTTATTTTTGGTCCCTTGAGTACCATTGAGGAAGACTGCAAGAATGACCGACTGAAGTTTCAAGGGAGAGAAGAGAGTGGAGTAGCTGACTTGAAATAGAAAAAACCTGAGTGGAAGTGATAGAGTGATTCAATGTCATAACAACTTATAAAGTGTTTAGCTTCTAACAAAACTGGAGGAATGATCCATGTAGCTGACTCTAATTGGTTTAGGATGGGGGCACAGGTAAGTTTTTTTTTCTGCATGTGATTGTGGGCAAGTTAAGTTGAGCTGGAGTCGAGAACTGAGTTTCTTTCCTTGTAAAGGCTATAGGTTTACCTTAATTTGTTTTGGTAGAAACTACAGTTTATTGCTAAATGCAAATATTTCTTGATTGAAATATGTGAAAGTAATATGTTTGTTAAAAAATGGGTAAAAAAAGATTCCTTCAAGAGCCTCAACGATATATGCTCCTGTATCACCTGTTCCTCATTTCATCCCACGGAGCAGACATATGACTATTTTCTAATGAATGATTTAAAATTCTTTAATGTGCTGGTCAAAACTGGTTTAATGTTCTATACTCTACAGTGGTTTTTGCTCCTCATGTGACCAAGCTTTATATTTTGCCATCTTCATCCTTGGTAGGAGAAATTTTTTGATGGTAACCCGTCGATTGATGTGATGACAAGGAAGCGAGACAAATTGCTTGGAGTGGCTGCAAATAATGATGGCAAGGGAACCAATCCTGCGTCCAGAAATCCACCATGGGTGCAGTGTTGCTTGAAATCCTATTACCTAGACAAAAATGACATTTGGGGAAGTAGGCAATATAGAATTTTCGGTACCAAGCTTGCAGATTAAGGAGTTTAACAGAGAGTCAGCTACTGGTTGATACGCTGGCATTTTTTTATTTATGTGTACCTAGGATTTTAACACTGTATTGAGCTATCTGTATGTGTAAATAGTTTGGTAACGGGATCATCACATACTCTGCTTAGGGCTTGTAGTGTTGGGTGGAGCTACTCCGAGCCAGTGAAGTTTTATGTATAGTATAAAATTTCCTTGTAGTAGAGTGGTGTTATTATATTCATAGTTTTGTAAGGGAGGTTCAAAATCAATAGAAGGAGAATCATGCGCACACTGTAGAGAAAGCTTGCTGATGAAATAACAAAGAGAATGACCACAGCTTGTCCAGAGAAATGGGGAAACTAGTCAGCTTGATATTCATTTTGCAGCCAGGAGAAAAAAAGGACACTAAGATCAGTTTTGGCTATTCGTTGCACAACATTACCCCGAAACCCTTGCTCATCACAAGCAGAATTCTTGTATGAAACAATGTATCTGTTGTGTAAACGAATGTTGCACGTAGCACAACAAACATGCCTGTCTGCCTATTAAATATGGCGTCAGATAATCCTGTGTTGAATACAATGTTGCCTGAAACAAAGCATGTCTTTCCACATGCGAGACAGAGCATGTCTTATTTCTGCCTCTTCCGTGTCTCTGTATGGTACAATGTTTGCCTGAAACAAGGCATCTGTTTTGATAGAGATCTAAACCCCTGTACATAACATTGCAATGTGAATTTTGGCCTCTCCCCAGATGACAACACAGCTGCAATATGAACTTTAGCTTTCCACAGATGAGCACTAACAAAACCTTGCGTTTCTGAAGATCATGGCGAGCTGCCGACTAATTGAGTGCAGCAGGTGCATGATGGATATGTTGGCCTTGCATGCCAACCTCAACAGCAGCATTCCTTCGTTGCCGTTCACGAAAATAGAGAACCGTAAGCAGACAGACAAAAAGAGTAAGTATTGCTGCATTTCCTTCTTCCAGGATAATATTCTCCACCCATGCTTTGATTTTTGGATAGACTCCAGGCAATGAATCAATTACATGTACCTAATATAGAGACAAAGAATCCTTGGACCAGTTAGTCAAAGTATTATAACAGAATTCCAAAACTCAACCAAGCCCCATGCCCCCTCCACTCATGCTGGCTTGTTTGGGGGGGGGGGGGGGGGGCCTTGGTAGAAAAGAAACAGAGGAACAATCTTGCACCAAGTTTCAATATTCTCCATATTGTACTTCTTTTTTGGGTAGCATACTAAAGATTTGTCCTGTTCTTCAAAA
>Ga0325401_1008270_pt1 | contig 10127 bp, 7 predicted proteins | sample PopdelMetagenome_FD_205666 | JGI IMG/M metagenome (GOLD analysis project Ga0325401, IMG submission 205666) | Populus deltoides microbial communities from Bellville, Georgia, United States - Xylem-PdKOR-R2 | ecosystem: Host-associated > Plants > Phyllosphere > Stem > Wood/Secondary xylem | place...
ATATAAAAAGATATTAATTTGATATATTATTGCTTATAACTCTTTAACTTAGATAATATTCCTAGAAAATACATTCGAATGCAAAAACATATTATATTATACAATAATTATGCATTTTAAATCATACCAATTGTGCTATAAAAGATACTATAGAAATTGTTTTTTTCAATATTCTCCAAATTCAAAAGGATGGTTATATGTCTATAATAATACATTTAAAATATTTATATTGTATGTATAGTTATATTTTATAAAATAAAATAGACATAAATACATGATATAATAAAAAAAAATTCCACAATTATATTTTTTATATCTCATTCTTTTTTAAGTGGTCATATTGTTATATTTAATGTTCTATATATTGTAGATAAACTTGAATTTTTTTAATTAATAAGTGATTTTCCAACTTATTTTTCATGGCATAACTAAATACTTGAAAGTTTTTTCCAACTCATTTCTATGACATAATCAAACATCAAAAAATAAATTATTTCTCAAGAATCTATTTTGAAAATCACTTTCCAAAATAAAACTATTTTCCTATAAACAAACGAGGCATAAAACTCAGTTTTATTTCATAATTTGACTTTGCTGAAATAAAACATAACAATCTCTAGAGATTAGAACTCCATACAAGATAGGACTCCTAATCTTTACATGATTAGGAAGAAGCTAAACAGGAATAAATGATTAAAGACTATGACGCCAACTTCCTAAATCAGAATATACCTGTAAGTGATTCTTAAATTACTAGAATATCCTTTATTCGCAAGAATCTTCAGAAATTACATTTCTGCCCCTGCTTACAAAATAATTCAGAACTGAAATTCAGATTCTTAACTAAGAAATCTATCATTATAACTTATACTCATCCTTGAAAACCTCTTTGTCGCTGAAGAATCATCAGACAACTTGGTTTTGATTTACCATAGTTGATAAATTTCCTTAACCATGACTTATCCCTCATCAATTCTCACCTAAAAAAAACACTCGACCTTGAGTTTGTAATGTTGAAGCTTGGAGATTTGTAGAACATGCATAGGTAGGAAAGCATGAAGGTTGTGCTGCTTGACGACTTTAATCATAACTTAAAGGCCTTATCAATTCTCCCCTTCTTAATAAAAACCTTGACCTTGAGTTTGTAATGTTGAAGTATGAAAATCTATAGAACACACACAAGTAGGAAAGCTTGAAGATTGTGTTGCTTGACTTATTCTTAATAAAAACCTTGACCTTGAGTTTGTAATGTTGAAGTATGAAAATCTATAGAACACACACAAGTAGGAAAGCTTGAAGATTGTGTTGCTTGACTTATTCAGGAAACTTGCACAAAACCAATGAGTGATTTTCCAATGTATTTTCCTCAAATTGAACAACTTCATGTTCAATTTGAACTTCCTCAAATTTCCCATGTTTACCATTAAATTCTTTGACTTTGATATCAAAATCCCTTGATTTCATAACAAAAATTTGTGATTCTGACAGAACCTGGCATACTTTGAAAGAAGGTTGATTAATCTAGGAAGTTCAAACTCTTGCATAGTGCCTTATTCAATATGAATTATCTTATGATCATTAGATGTTAAAGTCCGTGACATGAGCTTGGCCTTTTTTTTAAAAAAAAAAAACCCTTCAAAATTCTTTGTAAAAGACTCTAAATCTCTGAGAAAGTTGAGTGTTACAAACCTTTTTGAGAAGAATTCAAAGAATTAAAAATAGTTTGTGAGAGAAATAAAGAAAAAAAGGGAAGGAATTGAGCTCTATTACTATTACTAATTACTAATACAACTAAAACAACTATATGAAAAAATAAATATAAAAACAATAAATTTTAAAAACTATATATATATAAAAATTTATTAAATAAATTAAGAAAATAAATATTTTAATATCATTCAATATTAATGAAAAACTTATTTTAAAATTTTTGTATATCGGGCTAACACATAATTATTCATAAATCAATCGATAATATTATCATAAAAAGCTTTGATATTTGCAACAATGATAATTAAAATAAATGTTTGATAAAAATTTCAACCATTTGAAAAAAGTAGTAAAAATATATCTTTTTAATCTAAACTTTATTTTCTCATTAATGCATCCCTTTATTGTCTAAACAAATCATGTTTTTTTTAATTGTAAACACTGTTTTTTAAATAAAAACCTGTCATGATCTCAAAAGAAAGTTTTTTAAAAATATATCTATTTTATATGTAATTGAAGAAAAATAAAATAATGTGATAAAATTGTGTAAAAAATCTATTAAAATATTAAAAAACGGATTTAATTTTCATTGAATATTGATGACCAATATTTGTTTTTTTTTTTTGCTTATTAGGTGTATAATAATTGAAAAAGAAATTGTTATTGTTCCTATAAAAATCTATAATATTATTTAAGAACCAAAACAAGATTTAATAATAATATAAATCTTTTGTTAATTATTTTATTTATAGTGCATTTCAATCGACCTCTAAAAATATTTGAAGAAAAAACCATAGAAAGAGGCTAGATGCTTGGGTGAAAGAGATTGGGTCCACACACCTGATTCAATAGAAAAAAGGCTTGGCATGCATGACAATATTTTTTTGTTCAAGGGAGGATGTCATGTCGTCATGTCATCCGTCCTTTTATTTTTAAAAATAAAGCAGCATTGTTGTCTGCTGACCCAAATTAATAGGGTGTTTGGGAGTGTGGTAGCGGTTGCTTTTTAAAGTGCTTTTCATTCCAAAACACATTAAAATAATGTTTTTTTTTAAAATTATTTTTGATATCAGCATCAAAATGATCTGAAAACATCAAAAACATATTAATTTAAAGCACACAAAAAAAATTCAAAATTTTTCAAAAGCACTTTCCAACCGTAATGCCAAACACTGCCGAAAGCTTTAAGAGGTGGTAAGAAAATCAGATTTGAGCTTTTTGGATCCAATAACCCACAATCTATTTTCACCTTAAAATACTTGTAAACACCCTTCAGAAACTAAACAAACCAATTTGTACTCTCAAAACACCTATAAATTGTAACAAAAGCACCAAATTAAATCAAATAAAAAAAATTCTTTCTCAACTCTGATCTTTTTTTTTCAACGAAATGAAAGATCAAAACCTTCTTAAGGACACTCTCTCATCAAGAGAAACCAATGACACCAAGATCAGTCTTTTTGGTTCATGGCTAGAATATGATTGACCGACCATTTTATCTCCTCTCTAATTTTCTAGCCATCCCTCCTAAAAAGTTCATAGAATGAAAAACATAATACAAATAAAATTTAGTACTAAAATTTGAAACAAAAAAAAGGATAAAAATTAAAAATTAAAATCTATAGGAATCAAATTAAGTATTTCATTTTAAAAAAGAAAAAAAGGGCATCGGTTTTTTCTCGTGTTAAAAAGTTGATCCATGTTTCAATTTTTAAAATTGATAAAATCAAATCTCATTTTGCAAAATTGAGTATCAATTTAATGTTGGGGCAAGTTTTTAGATGACGGATAAAAAATTGAACATGAATCAAAACAAATTAATAGTCTCGAATCGCATGAACATTACGCAAGACGATGAAATTGAAAATAAAAACTTTAATGACTTGAGATGAATATTTTTTTGAGGACTGGGAAAAAAAAAGGCCAGGTGGATTGTAGTAGTCAACAGAGTGGAAGAGCTTATTTTGTTTTAGTTTCTTTTTAATTACTTTGTGTAAAGAGTAAATCTATTCATATTACATGAAAATAAGTTAATGACATAATCGAAAGTTTATTTTTGTGCTTGACTAATTTTCAGTATGATAATTAGTAGCATTGACATTATAATATATACAAATATTTTTATTTTAAAGAGTCTTTTTTCAATTACATGTAACATGAATTAAATTAACTATGTAGAAATAAATGAAAATGTTAACTAAAGATAAAATTTAATACTTCAATGGATGTTTAATTGTTCCTGAATTTTAATATTATGTGTTTTTTGGCTTTTTTAAAAGTTCTTTTAAAATTTGGATAATCAAAATAAATTCTCAATATAGTACTATAGAGTTTAGAAGTGATTTAAGTAACTTATTTTGTTATTTACAATCTAATGTGGTGCATGAATAGAAAAATAATGAAAAAATGGGATTGGATTATTTTTTAGGATTCCTTTTTAAACAACCTAGCTTTTACAAATTAATATTTCTTTTAAGAATTTCATCCTTTAATTCTTAATTATAGGTGGGATTGAAGTTATATATAAGTATTGAGAGTATATTATAATTAGTACTGTAGTAATTATACATTAGTCAATCAAAAGTTCTTAAAAAGTGCTTTTATACATGGATATGAATTAGGACTCCATAAAAGACTAGATTACTAATCAATTACTATTCCTTACTTGATTAGGAAGAAACTAAACAAGAATAAACAATTAAAGACTAAGGGGTGTTTGAGAGAGCTTTTGCATCAAATTGATGTTTTTTTTAGTGTTTTCTAATGGTTTTGATGTGCTAATGTTAAAAAAAAAATCATTTTAATACATGTTTAAGCACAAAGCTAATTTGAAAAGTATCTTACACCACAATCCTAGACACACGTTAAGACACCAACTTCCTAAATAAGAACATAGCTTCAAGTAATTCTGAAATTACTAGAATACCCCTGACTCGCAGAAATTGCAATTCTGCCCATACTCACAAAGTAACCCAAATCTGAATCAAACCCTTAACTAAGAAACCTGTTATTATAACTTATTCTTAGACTAGAAAACCACCTCCTTGTTGAAGAATCCGACAACTTGATTTTGATTTTCCACAAGAGATAAATTTCTTTGACCATAACCTAAGCGCGTCGTCATTTCAATTTCTTGTTTCTGGAACAAATTTCTGTTACAAGATAGTTTTTTATTGCATTATTATTTCTATTCTAAAAAAGCTGAAGCTTCACCGATGCTTTTGGTTTTTTTAGTGATATCATATAATGTGATTGATGCATGATGAAATAAGCTTTCGATAAACTCTGCTGAAGTTGATATAGTTGCATAACCAGAGTTAAGCTTCCCATCCAATAGTTTGTTCTTCTAGGAAATCATATCTTAATTTGGGCCAAATTTTCTACTTTTTTTGTGAAGGACAGTTTGCTTTTCATTGGTTATTGGATCTGTTTTCTTTAGCTATATTGGTGGCTGAAAGGTCAAGTTGATTCTGCCAAGTTTCTTTACTGTAGCGAGTCAGTGATGATTTTCATCATGTTGCAATAATTTTGAACTTGCTCATATTGTCCCCGATTGTTACTGGCTTTCACCTTCCCTTTGATTCGAAATTAACATTCCAAGCTCTCTTCCTTCTTGAAAACTTTCTTTTATTATTTTTTCTTACCACCACACATGGTTGCCAATGGTAAATTTTATCTCTGAAATCTTATCAAAAGATTTTGAAGCTATTATAAATCTGTTGCTTTATGTAAAGGAGTGTAACAAACTCATACTTCTGCTCAATACAAACTGTTATTTGTATTCTGAGGTGAATTTTTAGCTTGTTCTTGATGGGAATCTATGGAATAAAACCAATCTGTTAAGAACCTCTTTACTGTTTGACCATCATTTAGAATTGTTCAATTGCCTTGGTCAACTGCAACTCCTTTTAGTTGTCTTTGTTGTCACATGTTGACTCAGCCCTGATGCCGGAAGAAAATTGGACATGGCATTTGTTTTTGTTTGATTCTTATTTTTTCAGTGCTCTATTTCTGGTGCTGTTAAGGTGTTCTTTTTGGGTAATTTAGTGGCATTACCCATCTCTACTAATTTTTCTATTTTCCCTTGGTTGATTTTATATTTTCCTGTTTGTATTTCTAATCTTCACCCACATATGAGTTATGTGCTTTGACCTTGGCTGGGTGCTAGAGCAGGATCGGAGGCAATTAGAGAGAGATTTTTTCAGTGGGAAACTCTCTGGTATTGCTGCAACAAATGCTCTTGAGTTGGGTATTGATGTTGGCCATATTGATGCCACCCTGCATTTAGGCTTTCCTGGTAGTTTTGCCAGGTAGAGAGCTTGCTATACTGTGTTGGTTTTCCAAGTAACTATCTTGCTCAATTCTTTTAATTGGAAGCCTTTTTTCTTTCATTTTTAGTTTGTGGCAGGAAGCTGGCAGGTCTGGAAGAAGAGAAAGGCCATCTATTGCTGTATATGTTGCGTTTCAAGAACCTCTGGATCAATATTTTATGAAATTTCCTAAAACACTTCTATGGTCCGATTGAGTGCTTTCATATTGATGCTCAAAACCAGCAGGTATGTAGGGTTCCAAGTTCGACATTTTCTTTTGAATTAGTTTTCTTTTAAGGTTCCAACAAATAGGCAAACTTATGCTCCAGTGTTTATCTTTCTAGGTGTTGAAGCAACATCTGGTCTGGTGCTGCTCTTGAACACCCATTGAGTTTGCTTCATGATGAGAAATATTTTGGCTCTAGTTTAAGCAATGCGCTGATGTCCCTTAAAAATAAAGGAGACCTGAGCTTTGATCCGTCACGTGATTCTTCTGCTAGAATCTGGAGCTACATTGGGCATTAGGTATGTTATTTTTTCAAACATCTAGGTTTAATAGCTCTAGTGCGCAACTTATATTATTTTTATATATAAAAAAAGAGGGATTCTCTTTTATATATAAAATTGACTTTATACTTGATTTAATCTTATTTTTTTCACAATAGAGATAAATTACTCTTTGATAACCTATTGACTTGAAATCTTTGAAGCATGACCTATATGGACAAGTGATTGAAGCTAATGGTTGATTTGATAAACTTCAATGTACACAGTTATATTATTTCTTGTAACTTGCCTGGAAGTCGATCCCAAAAAAAAATCTTAGGTTTGTATTTTGTTGTACTGTTTAAGTAAATGGTTATTTTAAGTTTTCAGTGTTCAATATTTCTAGAAAATGCAGAGTGATAGACATGCAGCGTGATAGACATGCAGATAGAGTCCCACCAGATACAGAGTGATAGACATGCAGCGGAATGAAGTCCTTGAAGAGATTGAGGAAAGCAAAGCTTCTTCCATTCCAGGTAGCGAAGTTGTGATTTACTTGTTTATTGTAGACTTTTAGCTCTAAATGTAAATTTAACACTCTCTTTATGGTCTAATTCTTCACCGTGGTTCCTTTTGTTTAGATATATGAAGGTGCGGTCTATATGCACCAGGGGATGACCTATATGGTCAAGGAATTGGATATATCGGAAAAAATTGCTTTGTGCTATGAAGCCAACTTGCATTATTATACAAAAACCCGTGATTATACAGATATTGATGTCCTTGGAGGTGATATTGTATGTTTGGCTCTTAACTTTTTGTTTTTCTTCCTCTGCTTTTCAACTTGTATTTGAAAAAATCGCATGCTTTTGTTCTGCAGGCTGCAGCTTGTTGCATGGCTGACACGCAGAATATATGTGGCTGTTGAGTCTGAAACTTAGCAGATCTTTACCTATTATAGCTAGAGTTGGAACCTTGTGCCACATTTAGTTGATTACTGATATAGCTATAGTGGGGAATGCAAAGAGGAGAAACATGTGGGACAGGCTACTAAGTATCATGTCATTAGGAATGTCTTCTATTATAGCAATTGCAGCAATGCTAACAAGAAACATTGCTATATTCTCTTAATGGCATTTGCAATTATTGTTCCTGCAGTTTAATGTGATTCCCTTTGAAGATTGAATTATGACAGTAACTTCTTGTCCTCCAAACATTTAGGCCTATCCACCAAGGGCCTTCAAGAACAGCAGCTCAAGCACTTTCTTGTAAAGTAACAACTACTTGGTTTGGTTTCTATTGCATACAAAGAGGAAGCAACAAAGTCTTAGATACTTTTGATCTTTCACTACCCAAATATTCATATGAATCTCAGGTGCATTTTATGGCTGTTACAAATGGATTTGTTTGCTTGTGTCCCCTCTTTTCCTTTGATCTTTATTTGGCATTTTTGTTTCTAATGATGTTTCTATGATTCCATCTGGCATTTGGGTTTCTCATGATGTTTGCATGATTCATTCTCTTAGTCATGTATCTTTGTTTTTGTATTTTTTTGTATCTTTAATTTGTATACAGGCAGTTTGGATTCCAGTTCCTCAGTCAACTAAAAAATTGGTCGAGGAGAAACAATTTTCCTTTCGTGGGGGTTTGCATGCTGCTTCACATGCTCTTCTCAATGTAGTGCCTTTGTAAGTCTTCTACAGTAGCATCTATCTTTTTCAATTTAAAGCTGCTACCTATCTAATTTATGTTGAATGGATGCTGAGATATGTTTCTACAAAGCTTACCACCATCAAAGTGGCCTTTAAGATTTGAAGCTTATCTCATGATATTTTTTTATTTCCTTGAAACTGCTTGTTACACCAATCCTATGATCTCTTAAATAATTGTTGCAGCACTGACTGTGCAATGATGCTTTTGCATTCAGATATTTAAGATGCAACTCGTCTGACTTAGCTCCAGAGTGTCCAAACCCTCATGATAGCCGTTATTTTCCTGAAAGAATACTTGTTTATGATCAGCATCCAGGAGGGACAGGTGTCTCAATGCAGGTGACTGGCATGAAATTGAAACATCCCAGTTTTTTAATTTGTTAGGTTTGGTGTTTTGCTAGAAGAAGAGTGAATTTGAAAACTTTGAACTTTAGTTCTCAATTTTTGAGAATCACGCACCAGCATATGTTTTTGTTGATCTGAGGAGCAATAAATTTGGCTTTAAAGCATTGTTAAACACCTTTGTAATAATACCTGCATGTCCAAGGCAATCTTCAATTAGAATTACCTATCTCTTCAGTAGCCATGGGATATGTGGTTCTCTTTAATTTCTAAACATAGGCAGCTTCTTTCTGATGTTAGCCTCCAAAATAATGGAAATGAAATTTACATTTCCTGTGACTGATTTGGATATGTTTGTTTGTGCGTGATAGATTCAACCTTATTTCACAGAGCTGTTGAATGCTGCTTTGGAATTTCTCACATGTTGCCACTGCTCAGGAGACACTGGCTGCCGAAATTGTGTTCAAGTGTGCCTCAATATTTGTTTGATTTTAATGTTTTTGTGTTGTTGATGATGGGAATATTGTTAATTATCATGCAGAATAATGAGAGTAAGAGTAACATTGTCACCCTTACATGTTGCAGAGTATGGTTTGTCACGAGTACAACGAGGTTATACATAAGGATGCTGCGATTATGATTCTTGAGGTTCTTCCTTAAACTTGGAACCGAAATCTATTTTCCATTCTTGTTTTCAATGACTGAATCTATCTGTTTCATGGTCATGGTGTTCTGGATGCAGAGTCTTTCTTTGGAGAAGCAAACGACTGTTCCTAAAACCATAGCGAGTCCTGAATCATTAGCGCTTGCTAATATGGTTCTCTTACAGCCTGGGGAGGGTTTACTGAATTTGTCAGTTGTGCACATGTATCGTTGACTGTTGCAGAGCCTACTACAGTGGCAAGTAACAGTGTTTATGAAATTATGAAGGCCAACTTCATATCAAAAAAGCCAAGTAAATTAGGTTTGATAAAAGTATGATAAAGATAACTTATATCTGGGCACTAACAGTATTGAAAAAGTAAACCCCCACCCAACGAATATTAATTCATGAATGAGAAGTCTACATATGACGTCATGAAGTCATGACGTCATGAAGTCAATTGTTCTTTAATAAGTCGTTTCAGTTCTTTAGAGAATCAAGAAAGGGAGAATATCTCACAAACTCACACACAACGGGCGACAAAGAAGTCTTATTAATCTCAAGATTACGTGACCTTACATGTCTGATTATGGTTTTATGTATAATGACTCTAGACTGAAATAAACTCTAATGGGCCTTTTATGTGGACTTACATGAGATCCACTTACAATTAAACCCAAATATAACCCAAGACATAAAGAAATTAAAATAACACAAAGCCTGGTATTGTTGCCGCATATAGCAAAGAAAATAAAAGCTAAATAATCTGATTTTCCTAGTTTATAAGTTGTTATGGCTAAATAACCCTTCCTTGCATTCATAGGAGTAGTTGTTGCCACTATAAATCCTTTGTAGACTAGGAAAATTCTGACTTGATTTGCCTGGCCTCTAGTTCCTTGTTTAGTTTTGATTTCCTTGTATAAC
>Ga0325401_1008273_pt1 | contig 10126 bp, 10 predicted proteins | sample PopdelMetagenome_FD_205666 | JGI IMG/M metagenome (GOLD analysis project Ga0325401, IMG submission 205666) | Populus deltoides microbial communities from Bellville, Georgia, United States - Xylem-PdKOR-R2 | ecosystem: Host-associated > Plants > Phyllosphere > Stem > Wood/Secondary xylem | place...
AACCGCTTTTTAATCAGACACCGTTACTTGTTCTAGTGGCCTCATCTGTTCTAGAATTATGACATATCAATGGTGCAATTGAAACTATAAATAGAAGAAGGACTAATAAAAACCGATATAAAAATTAGAGAGTCCAAAGTCGTTTGCTAAAACACTTACCAAGATTTTTACTGTTTCGCAGATTTTTATCAGTTTCAGTTTCATAGTTGAAGTTCAAGTTCAGTTCCCTGGTAATTGGTATACTCTTCTTTGCTTCCCTCCTCTCCCTCTCCTTCTACACTCAAGCTTAGACGATTAATGTAATGTTTTGTGTATGGTATCATTAATGTTTGATTTGTGTTGACTGTTTGTAGTGTAGTGTTGCTGTGTGCTCTAAGAATGGCTTCTTTGGTAGCACAACTGGTGTCTCCAGTGGAAACTGGACATAAAGTTTGGCAAGACCAGGCTTTTATTAAGTGGAGAAAGAGAGATCCTCATGTCACTTTGCACTGCCATGAATCTGTTGAAGGTAAAGAGAGCGAGAATGACGACTTTTAGACTCCCTTTATCTTGCAAACTTTGGTAGTACCAGCAGACATTACTCTTCTTGTTGCCTTGAATATGATAAGTGATGAATAAGTTGAATCTTTTTGTGACCTTTTTTATGATATTGAGTCTATGATTTAATCAAATGGGGTTCAACTTGACCTGGGTTTTGATATTATTTGCTTGGTTTTCAATTTGAATTTCGAAAATTTTGGTTCTTTGCATTAGCAATTGCCTTTATCTTATGTTCTTTTGAAGCCCTAAATGTATTTTGAGTTTCATTTTTTGTAGAATGGCTTGCACCTGAGTTTGCATAAGTGCTTGTATCCGGTTTAATTCTATCAGTTTGATGGAAATCTGGCTTTGTGTTGTTTATAGGATCTCTTAGATACTGGTATCAACGCAACAAAGTGGATCATTTGGTATCTAAATCTGCTGTTTGGAATGATGATGCTGTTCAAGGGGCTCTTGATTCTGCAGCCTTTTGGGTTAAGGATTTGCCTTTTGTTAAATCTTTGTCTGGCTTTTGGAGATTTTTCTTGGCTCCTGGCCCTGACAGTGTTCCTAAGAAATTTTATGACGCTGCATTTGAGGACTCAGAGTGGAACACTTTGCCTGGTAATTACCTCTTTTTTTTCCAATGAAATCACAAAAAAAAAAAAAAAAAGAATTTTCAGGATTTTATTTTCTGGTGGTTTTCACTTTCCATGTAGTCATGATCCCACTGAAGTAGGTTCCTAGTAGATTAATCAAACATGAATAAGAACTGCAACATAAAATAATTTTATTAATTTATCGCTGATGGATTATCTGAAATGTCTATTACTTGAACATTCTTCTTCCATGTTGATATCTTGTAACTTATTTTTGCTCACTGGAACAGTTCCTTCAAATTGGGAATTGCATGGATACGATCGGCCTATTTATGCCAATGTATTATATCCATTTCCAGTAGATCCTCCTCGTGTTCCTGATGATAATCCTACTGGATGCTACCGAACATACTTTGACCTTCCTCAGGGGTGGCAAGGTAGATCAATTTGTTATGTAATAGCAGCTTTAGCTGATTATTGTTTCTCCAAATGCTTCTTTCTGCTTCCTTTTCAATATATAATTAATATAAGATCAGATTCCTGGAATTTCATGTATTTATCTGTCTGCATTCTGTTAATTGGTGTATGGCAGATCGAAGGATTTTCTTGCATTTTGAAGCTGTTGATTCAGCATTCTGTGCTTGGATAAATGGGGTTGCTGTGGGATACAGGTGTCTGATGCACACCTCTTCATTCCTCTCTTTTTTCCCTTTATTTGCAACGTGACCATAACTCTGCTTCCTGTACTTTATCTTCTTAGTGTTAACTGTTTCATTAACTTTTTTATGTTTTACATACGATTTATGTGGGCAATTTATTCAATCAAATCATGTTACATCACTTATGCTATGAATTGTACAGATTAGAAAGGAATGAGGGAAATTGCACAGTTTGATGAAGCTTTTACATAAAATCCAATAACAAATGTTTTATTGTTCTATCCTCAGTCAGGATAGTAGGCTACCTGCCGAGTTTGAAATTACAGATTACTGTTATCCATGTGGTTCTGGCAAGAAGAATCTTTTAGCCGTTCAAGTCTTTAGATGGAGTGATGGGTCTTACCTTGAAGATCAAGACCATTGGTGGATGTCAGGTATTCACAGAGACGTGCTTCTTCTTTCCAAGGCTCAGGTATTCTTTTTCTCTTCATCATTTTTGAAGTTAGCTGTTGTTTGGTTTTCGAATGAACATAATTAGGGACAGTGTTCGGAAATGGTTGGTAAACTTCATATAAAGGTTGGATGTGTTCTGCCATGTCATGTGAACGTGACTCTGTACTTGTTCTGGTGCCATGTTATGGTTTCTCTTATGGTTCAGTTTTTAGTTCTCGCTAACCATGTTGTTGTATTATTTGGTATGCTACTCTTTGTTTCTAGATTAATAAGGTTAGTGATAATTAAAACATGTTAGTTAACAGACTTCAGTCAACAAACAAGTACTGTATGGTGACAAAGGACTCTCTCTGTTTTCCCATAAACCTATAAGGATGGAAGTTTTAGCCCAAAGGGGACTTGATGTTCATTTTTCTGGCATTTCCTTCTGTTTGGATGGAGCAAAGAACCACATCAGCCTCCACTATATCTTTTTCCCAAAAGCACTTCCAAGAAAGGGTTAATGATGAGGTTTTAAAAATTGAAGGTGTCTCAAAAATGAAGCCTGTGTGCCAGCTTAGACCCTGGAAACACTAAATATCTCTAATAGTTTTTCATTATCTAACCGTACCCACCTGGAAATTTGTAAGGTGTTCATTTATGTGTATGTTTTATCTTGCTGTTGGCGAACAGTACACCTATCCGGACCACCACTATTCTGTTTCTTTTCCTATTACCTTCGTTTTTCATTATTATTCCATTTTGGGTATGTAATCTGAATTTCTATGAGTAATTTCAAATGATAAATGTAGAGAATATTTGATATGCAGGTATTCATTGCAGACTACTTTTTCAAATCAAACCTGGCCGAGAATTTTACTTGTGCAGATATAGAGGTTAGTGGTTATTGATGACATATTAACTTGCTTCTTTTTTTTTTCTTTTTTTTTTTGCTGTGATGAATTTAGGAAAACATACTTATTTCCATTAATTGGATGATATTGCATTAGTGTCGAGTTATGTTCACGTGATCTGAGTGAATTAGGAGTTAATACTTAAGGGTGCACCCCTTGTATCATATTACAAATGCGTTTGCACCGCGTTCCCAAAAAATTCAAAATATTTTTTTTTTTTTGCTAAAATTTAATATGGTTTGTATGTTTTGGATTGTTTTGATGTGCTGATGTCAAAAATAATTTTTAAAAAATGAAAAAACATCATTGACATGCATTTCGGCACGAAAAGTTATGAAAAGCAACTGCTACCATACTGCTAAGCACTCTCTACATGTTGATTTACTCTATTTGGCTCTCATCTTTTATGGAACGGTTTGATAATATTCCTGAAGTGATGCCGTTTTTGGCTGGCTGGGGAAGAAATGGGGGTTGGGATATCTAATGTTATACTTTTCTGGCCATCTTCTGCAGCTGACCATAATTTCTTATCCATGGCTGTTTTCCTCTGGAACTGTTCATTATCCTTTCTTCTTTCTTTTTGGTAGCTTGTAAGTATACCCTATTGGTAAATGGGAAGAGAATACCCTAGCATCGTCTCATTTTTGTCATGGTTCAATTGCTTTCTTAGAATTTAATGGGAAGTGATAAATGTAATATCTTTGGCTTTTGTTCTTGAACTAAATAGTCCGGGGGAGAAAAATTTGAGTTTGTTTATGTGCTTACCATTCAGGTTGAAGTGAAAATAGAAAGTGCTCTAGAAATTCCAAGAGACAAAATTTTTGACAACTTTACCATAGAAGCCGCATTATATGACACCGGAAGCTGGTACAACAGTGAAGAATCTCCTGATCTGCTTTCATCCAATGTGGCCAATTTAAAGCTCACTCATTCCCCTATGGGAATTCTAGGATTTCTGGGTAATTTCCTTGAAGGGAAACTCGAAAAGCCCAAGATTTGGTCAGCAGAGCAGGTGAGGAACCTCAATTCACAGGGATTTGCTGGAAACTTGATATGTTACACGATTTAATTTTACCATATTCTTGTTAGCTGTTCGATGAAACGATATTTTATTCTTTAGTATTCATTCAGGTAGTTGTTTGAAGCATAAGCATATAGATCACCTGAGCAAAGTGTTCTTAACAAGTTTGAAGGAATGAAAACTGTGCTTTTCCGATTTATTTTCCATATAATTTATGGGCCTTTCACATTTCAACGAGTGTTTTTAGATTTATGAATACTCACATTTTTCAAGATATTCTGGCATTTCTCCCTCACCTCACTGTTCTTCATATGACGGTCATCACCTGATGTCATGGATTTTGGTGTTTGCTTGTTTCTTCCACAGCCAAACTTGTACATTCTTGTTCTCTCCCTCAAAGATGCAACTGGGCAAGTAGTTGACTGTGAATCATGCCTAGTAGGCATAAGACAAATATCAAAGGCTCCAAAACAGCTACTTGTTAACTGGTGTCCAGTTATAATAAGAGGTGTGAACAGGCACGAACATCATCCACGTGTGGGGAAGACAAATATAGAGTCGTGTATGATTAAGGTCACACTCTGCTCTTTCCTTACTCATTAGTTTCCTCTGCTTTCTTGGTTGGCAGTTTAACTGATTATAATGGAGTTATTGTCTATTCTTCTGCTTACAGGATCTGGTTCTAATGAAGCAAAACAATATGAATGCTGTGAGGAACAGTCATTATCCCCAACATCCTCGTTGGTATGAGTTGTGCGATCTTTTTGGCTTGTATATGATAGATGAAGCCAACATTGAGACACATGGTTTTCATCTTTGCGAACATCTGAAGCATCCTACTCAGGAACAAAGTTGGGCTGCTGCAATGATGGATCGTGTGATAAGCATGGTGGAGAGGGACAAAAATCATGCATGCGTAATTTCTTGGTCTTTAGGAAATGAGTCCTCATATGGACCTAATCATTCTGCTGCAGCCGGTATATATACCTTTTTGTATATATCTTTGAGATGGTTTCTATTTGAGACACATACAGAAATCTAAGTAATTACAATATTTATCATACATATATGGTTGTCGGTTCTACTTCTGTTCCATTTTTCACATATATCATAGATTTTTAGCTGGTGTCAGATCATACTTCTTGTTTTTTGTGTGAGACTTGAGCATGTGTGCTCTATTTCAGATGTCTTGGCACTCAACAATGTGTAGACACACTAATTTTCATTTTCTTTTTACATTGCATGAATTTAAGCTTCCCATTTATTCACAAGGAAAGACATTGAAACTGTGAAATGGTTTGCTAAAAACCAGTATTGTGGCCTCCGGCAATTGAAAGTTTATATGGATAACAGATCATTTAAGTTAAATCTTTTATTAGGTTGATAGTGTTGTTAGAAGTTGGATAGTGTTGTTAGAAGACTTGAAGTTTTACATAAACGATACCTTAAATTTTTCTATTCTTTTATTAGGTTGGATTCGTGAAAGGGACCCCTCACGGCTGGTGCACTATGAAGGAGGTTGATCCAGAACGACATCCACTGACATCATCTGCCCGATGTATATGCGTGTTTGGGACATAGTGAAGATTGCAAAAGACCCAACTGAACCACGTCCTTTGATATTGTGCGAGTATGTTACCTCTGTTCTTCTATACGAGTTACATTGACCCCTTAACTGTTCTTAGATGTCTTAATTACACCGTGTAGTGCATCTGTTAATCATGGGAGTAACTCCATTTTCTCTATTTATATGTCCTTGTGGTATTCAAATTGGCAGGTATTCACATGCAATGGGGAATAGCAGTGGGAATATACGTGAATATTGGGTCGCAATTGATAGCACATTCGGTCTACAAGGCGGCTTTATCTGGGAGTGGGTTGACCAGGTTTAGAATCCTTTATACTCTTAAGAAACATGGAAAAGTATCAAATTGATGAGCGAAATCGGTTTTCTGCCATCCTTGGCTTACCTAAAATCTCTACCTCTTATTTTGAAAACCATCCACAACTTACAATAACAATCTTTTGCTCTAAGAATGGTCCACCCTACCACACAGCATAATTTTAAAATATAGAATGAAGACTAAGATGTCTATTTAAAAATATAGCTTTTTGAGATTCTATAAAAACTGCAGTAGCAGTGATTGGAAATATAAAAAAAATTCTGGTATATTTTTAGTTTTCACGTTTCTCAGGCAGAAAATGTATATAAATGAAAAATCTGAATATAAACCTCTAGGAATTTTCTTGCAACAGGCTCAGCGGATTGACAAACTTGAGAGTCATATATAATTCATACAATAAACTATGATACTTGCATGCAGACAAGGAAGAGCTGTGGCATGTTGAAATCTAAAATGTTTAGTTCCCCATGATTAACATAAGAAACTATCTTGGTATTTGTGTGATAAAGACCTTGAACATTTGTCAATTAAATATACCAATTTATTTTTGAGAAAGATATTTCAAATCTCTTCTTATTTATCAAATCAAGTATTTGCTTTTCGACTGTAGGCGTTATTGAAGGAAAGTGGAGATGGTAGAAAACACTGGGCTTATGGAGGTGACTTTGGGGATACACCTAATGATCTGAACTTTTGTCTTAATGGTCTTACATGGCCAGATCGTACTCCTCATCCTGCATTAGAAGGTAAATTTATTCTTCTCATAATGAGTCTGCATCTACTTCCTTTTTTCCAACTTGTAAGATGATATCTAGACCTAAGTTTTGTTTGAATCATGAATCGTGTCAGTTATTGTTTGCAGAAGTTAAGTATGTTTATCAGCCAATCAAAGTTTCACTAGAGGAAAGCACAATAAAGGTACTCGCATGTTTCACCGGGCTTCTGCATTTCTCATCCTTCACTGAATCTGAATTTCACTTCTAACTGGAATTTGATTTTGCAGATAACCAACACCCATTTCTTTCAAACTACACAAGGTTTAGAGTTTAGCTGGACTGTCCATGGTGATGGATATGAACTTGGATCTGGAATTCTCTCTCTTCCACTGACAGAACCTCAGAGCAGTTACAAGTTAGAATGGGAGTCAGGTCCATGGTATCCTCTATTGGCTTCATCTTTTGCAGAAGAAATTTTTGTAACAATAACTACTAGACTCCTGCATTCCACACGTTGGGTTGAAGCTGGTCATGTTATTTCATCTACGCAAATCCAGTTGCCTACCAGACAAAAGATCATGCCTCATGTAAATACTCTTCTTTTATACTTAATTGTATAATTTCATTTATCTTCAAATATTTTACAGCCATGCTTTCTGGTTTGAAAATGGCATTTCAGGTTATCAAAACTACCGATGCTAAAGTCTTTAGTGAAACTCTTGGAGATACAGTTAGAGTTAGCCAGCTGAACGTTTGGGAGATAACATGGAACATTCAGACTGGAAGTATTGAAAGCTGGAAGGTTAGTGTTGCATTTATGAATTGTCCTCAATATCATATTTAGTTCATTGAAGCTAGAAACATAAATACATGAATTTTTAGTTTTCTCTCTTCTTTTGATGTTTCCATATACAAGCGGAGCCTAGACATAACCTAACAACTTTACTACATGATTACTTCAATAAAACCCCTTTCACACATGGAAAACAATGTTGGCTTTCTCATCGTGTGCACCAAAACAACAGAATTTGAAATCGTAATCAAAGTAATCATAAACTACTTTTGAAATCCATCTTGGTGTTCATGTTGTTAGTTGACCTTACTAGGGCTACAATTTAACCCAAAAAGATCTCTCTGTTTTTGAAACACAAGGTTGAGGTGTAATTTCTTTTTAATGCATGGAAGAATTATTCTCTGATACATAGCATATGAAAAAATGATGCAGAGTCTTTTTTGGTATTTCATAGGATCTGTAAAGTTCTTATTCTTTGCTGACCATGAGAAGTTTTTGGCCACACCATGTCTTTTTTTTTCTCTCTCCCGGGATTGCCTTATAGACATGAACAAAGCTTGGAACTCTATCTAAAGATTTCCGTTTTGAATTTCAAGTTTTCAGGATACTTAGGAGACCTCATATAAATAAAGACTACATTATGGTTACCTAATAACTTATTATTTTTATTTTTTTTTGGAGGCAGAAGTTATATTTCATCATTGACCTTGCGCAGAGACAGGAGTTTTTAGCTTTTAAACAAAACTGAGTTTTAAAGGTGTGGTGATTGTAGGTTGGAGGAGTTCCTGTTATAAAGGAAGGCATAATCCCGTGCTTCTGGAGAGCACCTACAGATAATGACAAAGGTGGAGAAAAAGACAGTTATTACTCCCGGTGGAAAGCAGCTGGTATTGATAGCCTTGTATTTCAGACAAAAAGTTGTTCTGTGAAGAGCACAACCGACAATCTTGTGAAAATAGAGGTCATTTACGTTGGTGTCCCAAGTTGTGAGGAACGCTCCTTATCTGAATCTACAAATGCAACAGCTTTAATCACAGTTAATATGATCTACACAATTTATAGTTCTGGGGACTTGATTATTGAATGCAATGCAATTCCAAGTTCTGAGCTTCCTCCTTTGCCTCGAGTGGGAGTTGAATTGCACTTGGAAAAATCAGTGGATCAGATTAAATGGTATGGAAGAGGGCCATTTGAATGTTATCCAGATAGAAAAGCAGCAGCCCATGTTGGGGTCTATGAGCAGAATGTGGGTGACATGCATGTTCCTTACATTGTCCCTGGAGAATGTTCTGGTAGAGCAGATGTTAGATGGGTGACATTTCAGAACAAGGATGGAGTAGGCATATTTGCTTCAACTTATGGCAGCTCCCCACCTATGCAAATGAGTGCTAGTTACTACTCCACAGCAGAACTTGACCGAGCGACGCACCACGAAGAACTCGTTCAAGGAAATGATATTGAGGTGAATTATACTACTGGGATTTCGTTGAATCTATATCTGATTAAGCTACAAAGCATTCATGTTTTGGACTGGTCAGATGCATGTTGCTAATGCCTTCACCATATCAAGAACAGTGATAGTAAAGTTAAATTAGATTTTCTATTATGACTTGCCATTCTTTCTTCCTGTCAAATCACTCACATGTCATATCCGTATAGAAAATGCAAGTCACTGAAACAGAAGGCAAAGGAGAGAAAATGGTTTGCTTAAATCTTTCTTATAATGTTTATCCGAGGTATTACTGACCATCTAGAGTGACCATAATACTAAATTTTGTGCTGTCAATTGCCTTTTGAATTTGACACTCTATAACTATTCTCTAACCTTGACATGCTTGCATGGCCATGTGCTATTTGTGATACACTATTATTCTACTCAATCTAGGGCGCATAAAATGGTCATCAGATTTCTAAGTTAACGTTTCCTCTACAAAATTTATGTTCTGGAGAATGAGTTGTGCTCTAGTTGACATTTGTTGTTGGCGTATTTTCGCTGCTGCTTGGTTACCTTGCTAGTTTTCTTTCTCATGCTGCTATCATGTCATATGTCTTGGATTAAGTATTCAAGTTAATGTGTTTGGATTGCAGGTGCATCTTGACCACAAACATATGGGATTGGGTGGAGATGATAGCTGGTCACCATGTGTCCATGACAATTATCTAGTTCCTGCTGTGCCATTCTCCTTTTCTATCAGGTTGTGTCCAATTACTGCAGCTACATCTGGCCTTGAGATATACAAATCCCAGTTTCAGAACTAATCGAGCGCAACTTGTTTTATCACAAGAGACTTGAATCGAGAATAATAATGTAGATTTCCATCTCTAAGAATAAGATGTCATCCATGAGATCACGATTTGTTAGGTTAGACTTGCATCTAATGCAGAGCTGGTTGAGTGGTAAGCTGCACATTAATGTAGTTTCCTCAAGTTATTTTCCCTGTTGTATAGGTCCACCGATCCTTGTTCTAAGCCTTTAGCTTCAATTCCTCCATCCTAGAGTGAGTGGGTTTGATTTCAGATTCAGGACTGAAACAAAGGCAGTTGTCCTTTTTGACAAGGATAGACTCCT
>Ga0325401_1008274_pt1 | contig 10126 bp, 8 predicted proteins | sample PopdelMetagenome_FD_205666 | JGI IMG/M metagenome (GOLD analysis project Ga0325401, IMG submission 205666) | Populus deltoides microbial communities from Bellville, Georgia, United States - Xylem-PdKOR-R2 | ecosystem: Host-associated > Plants > Phyllosphere > Stem > Wood/Secondary xylem | place...
TTGTTGTTTGTCTAAACTCTTTAGTGTGAGGTGTTGAATATTCACACTAGAAATTTATAAATAACAAATTACTTATTACATATTTCAAACTCCAAACAAATCACTATCTCTAAATCCAAATTAGCATAAATTTAACCGAAACATTCACATTATATAGGATGTGCAAATTCCAGGAACATCAGCATCCACAAAATCCAGCAACAGCAGTACTACTCCTGCTCATGACCATATAAGCTTATATAAAGTAAAGTATAAGCTTAATTATAAACATGAAAATTACATTAAAGTCCCTGACTGAGATACTTTCCTTCATGATCAAGTTGAATCGATCATTAGAAAGTAATGCTCGACGGAGATCAGGAGTATAGCACATATATTAAAAAATTTATTATCTCCAAAATATTTCAGCAACATTCCAAATATTTACATAAAGTTCGCCTACGATTTCATAAAAGCCTCGAAAAAAACACAAGCTTTGCCAACACGAAAAATACACCCGTCAAAGGATGAAAAATTTAAACATGGGTTACACCTCAAGTGATAGTATAAAAGGTTGGAAGTAGAAACAAAAACTTAAAAATTCAGTTGAATACCTAAATGCATAACAAAATAACAAAAATAAAGAGAAAAAAGGCATTGTTTTCCAAACCTGTTTGATGATTGTAGCAGGAGATGTTGTGGTGGAGTCAATCACATGCAATGGCGCCAATGGATTAGAATGGGTCTTCGATGAAGAGAAGTTAACGAGAGAGAGAAGGTAGTGGAAGACGGGGAGATGACAGAGGAGGTAATCTGTAAAGGACAGAGAGAGGTGGAACGAGAGAGAAGAAACGGCTGGCGGCTGTTCTCAATGGGAAAAAATTTTTGGTTCAGGTCATGTTAGTTTTCTCTTTATACCCCTGGTTTTTTTAAAGTGGGTTTAAGTTACACCGGTCCGATCTGGTTATCTGGTTTCAATTTCTAATACCAAAACTGAACCAGTTTTAATAAGTTTTATGATTTGTAAATTGATTTAATCATTTCATGATTTTTCCTATTAAATCGATCAGTTTTCTTGCACATCACTACCGATCGGTTTTCTTTTCTTAAACACCGCTACGATGAACAGCGCAGGGATAAACGTAGACATTGCTGCCTTAATCATTGACCTAATTATGAGATGCTGGGTAATTATATTGTAAATTAAGTAGAAAGAGAATGATAAATATAATGATCAAATCGATACACCACCTTTCCACGACAACCACCACGAGTATCATATCCCATTAAGAATAGCTGGACAACAGACAGATACACGAACTATCACTTGCCAAACAAAATAACAACATATATTTAATTATTTATAGGATATTCAAGTTGATGGATCAATTTTAAACTATAACAGTCCGTAAAAATTGCGCCATTTGGATGCTTCACACAGGCTGAGCAACCTACTAAGAAAACATGAAAGCTAAGAGATGGCACCCTCATCACATCCACCGCTTCTGACTATATTATACACTTGACAGCTGTAAATAGTCCTTACAGAACGCTATTATGGGAAACATTCTGAAAGTCACAACCTATCTCCTACTTATTTTACTCATTACAAACTCTTGGACTGACGCACTGTCAGCCAAGTTACACGCAAGAACTCAACGTCTTCTAAAGATTTCAGAATTTAAGAACACCAATGAGGATGCTCCACAGCAATGTAATCGACACAATAACAACGGCCATCGATCTCAATGATCACAGCTACATCCAGGCAAGCTACACAAGATCATAGATATGATATTTCTCGTGAGGAAACGAGCAGTATAGTTTTAGTTTCCAAGGACATAACCTAAGTTTCGCTATTAATACCACAAGGCATGAATAACTGGTTCCACGCTAGGCCTTAAATGAAACTAACATTAAGAATAAAGCATGAAGCTTGTCACTCATGGACCTAGCCGATAATGACCATCACCCATGTAGTGGCCATCCATATAAAGAGCTGCGTTCTGAGGATGAAGGCCATCCATCACCATGAATTGCATATCTTCAGATGGTTTCCAATGTCGCTTCCTTTGATTAATGAACCAATTATTAATTTGTTTCTGATCCAAACCAGTTGTTTCAGCTAATGCCACCTTCTCCGTCTCCTGTCAGCCATCACAAATATGCATTAATATATCTCATGAAAAAACCACGTGCTTGTATAGTTATGTGAAGTTTATCATAGCACTAATCTAGATGTCAAGGTAGATCTTTCAAGAGAGTGGACGAGGAAAACGAGTTTTGACAAGTATCCACTCACTGAAGGATATGGCCATTTGTAGTGTAGCTCCCACCAACTGAGTAGCTTCTGCCTGGCTTCCTTTGGCAGCTTCCCCTTTTTCTTCTTCTTAGATAGTTCTTGCTTGAGACTGCCTAAATAACCACTATACTTCCTCAATAGGTGGTTCTTTAGCTCTCGGTCTTCAGCACGGGGATCAATCTCAGGTAATTCAGTCTCCCCTCCACTGTTGTCTTGATCATCTTCTGATGAGCCGACACCCTCAGACTTGTCATCTGTGCATTTGATAAACAAAAAGCCCATATAAAATGACACTTCGTTGGACTAGAACAAAAATAGGACAGAAAGCATCCGCATAAAATGAAAATGCAGACAGACAATAAAGTCATGCACAATCCTACTGCGAAGTCGATGAATTCTTGATAATTTACACCACTAATTACCCCCATATTGACTTCGATTTTTTCCTCTCATACATGCGAGAGATCCTAATGAGTTTTCTTCAACACTTACAAATGTCTCCCACTAAAATAAGGAGAGAGAAGCCTGGCCGCAAATAATACAACCTGCATTGATCCTTCACAGCTTGTAGTTTGAAAATTGGAAATGCATTTCTTTCTTGACTGACTATTGTTTAAATAGAATACACTATCCTTTCCGGATGCAATCATGTGAAATTCAACATTCCTCTCAACAACATGCTTCATTTCCATCCCACCAGTCTAGGATGACTTGGGGGAAGATGTAAAAATGGAATCAATAATCTTGTATCAGAGGAACTCGAACACTAGAATCATGTTTAATTAATACCAAAATGATTCAAATGCACCGAATAATAAATATCTATCTGCTTCAAATAGCAATCCACACTCAACACATGATGGGAGTAGTGATAAATAAAAAGACAAGCATTTTGCTAGTTGCATATGGAGAGGGTTCTAGGCCAGTAATATGAAGCATCGCACACCCACACGCAACACTAGCAATACAAAACGAACGCAGGTTTTTTAAAGGAAAACACGCCATTAAGCAGAAAAAAGATCTAGATCTTAGTATTGACTTGCAACAAAAATCACAAGAACGAAATTTGAAGATAGTGAGCACAATGAACCATACAATTAAACAGTATTAGTTGAGCTTTTGATGAAGTTGATTCTAATCACAAGCAGTGCTGAGCTCTTGCTCTCACTCTTCTTCCACTTTTTTAATAGATCTCGTAGTTCACATACGTTAAAAGTCGATGCAAAGACAACAAACATGATCATGACACGTTATCTAATTGCAACTAGACTCACAGTAGAGAAGAGCCAGTTTATCAATAGCTAGATAACCAAAGAGCCAGGGTAAAAGAGCATAAAAAATGGAGAAACTAACAAGTACATTGGACAATTATTCGCTATAACAGAAAGCAACATGAAGTATATAGTTGAAAGCTATATATATATCAGATCAAATGAGGTGGACAGATTCAATAGTTCAATACCCTTCCTAGGCTGTTTTTGCAAGGGAATGTTCTTTCCCTGCTGTAAGAGAGGATTCTAAAAATCCTGCTAAGAAAAGAAGAAATGAAGGGATCGCACCACCCGGAACAAAAAAGAATAGAATACAAACTTCCACAAACAGCACCAGTTAGAACTCAGGCTGCCAATAAGGATACTTACGCAGAAAAACTCGAGATAGACAAAAATTAATGAATAACGCGCTCTCCTTTGCTTTAGTGTAAAACAATTATATAAGCAATTAATGAAAGCCTACTTCTTCCACCCAAAAAACAAGAGGACCTTCTCTTAATTTTTTCTAGTTTGTCAATCTCTAGCTCTTTAATATATCGTCTCGATTGTTATCAAAAAAAGAAAATATAAATGTCATCAAGAGAAAAACACGCAATGAAAGAACGTTAAATTCTATTACATTACTCGTGAACTAAGCTAATGAAATGCAGTTCCATTTGAAGTTGCTTTACCTTGTATCTAGCAATAATTATGATTAGAGTTCTCTCAATTATGGTTAGTTTGCTCATTTCCATGAGAAGCTGATCATACCAATGAAAAGAATTGGCAAGTCACTACGAGTTTTATACAGAAAATGAGGTAGAAGAACAAGAAACAGTTAATCGCTTTTAGTTCCAGCAATGTACGCTGTGACTTCTCGTAATGAATTGAAACCAAAAGCAAATGGCTATCAATTCCCATGGCAACAAGAATACACAGAACCAATCTTGCCTCCTTTTCTAGTCAAGAGTCGAGACAAATTGTGGTACCGAGTAAAAATTTGATTAGCTTCGATATTGTTCAATCCACATTCAATAACACCAGCTTGAAATTTGTAAAAACAAGATGTTTGAGCAACCAGGGAGTAGTAGATTGCAAAACTACAAAATAAATCCATCAGTTCAAAGCAATCAGACTCACAATACCCATCAGATTAAAACAGGAGCCCAAGGAATTACAATGTGGTATTAAATTAAGTCATCAAAGCAACACTTATAGTTGTCTATTTCCTACCATACAGTAAGTCCAAAAAAAGAGAGGACATAAATAGGATTTTAGACCATCAAGAAATGTGAACGAAAATGTCTACTCCCTGACAACACAGGAACCATTCCTGAATTAATTAGAAGAGATTGGGGGGGGGGGGGGTCCTAAGGGTCTGTTCATAATTAGAAGGGATGGATCATTTAAGAAGTGATCAGGAAGAAGACGAAAAAGGATTGATATGTTCATAATGGACAGACCATAAACCACAAGTGAGGAATTATAGAAATGACTATTTCTTTCCTTCATCGTCTCTATCCATCTTTCCGAACAAGAAAGTTATCTGAAGCATTAGTGAAAAATGATAAAATCATTGGATCCATTCATTAGTGAAAAAACCAATAACATTATACTTCTTTTTTACAAGGACATCATACTTTTGATAGAAAGTAAGATTTCAAGATGTATTTGGAACGATTATTAATTAAATCATCTGTTTAAAAAACTAAAGAAAGGTGTTAGCAAAATAATTTAAAAGAAAAAATAAACAAGAAAAGACGAGACATGTAGAAGTATTATATATGAAAAATTGAATAAAATAAGTAAAAATTTATTCCGACATGGCCGTACAGGCTACATGGGGTAGCACTGATTGGAACAGCATCCTAGGTTCTTCAATTTACAATACAAAATCAAATACTATTCTTTTACAGAAAAGCAAAGAACAACTTGGAAATGACAGAAACAATTCTGCAAATCTATCTCGAGGTCTTGTTATAGTATATCCCAAAAAAACAAATTGACTCCTGTAGAAACAGACTTATTACTTATTAGAAGTAATCAAGTCTAGATTTTGGTAAGAAAACCCTAAATTTTAAAGGATGACTTTGTCAGACATCACAGACCCCTAAAAAGCCAGCCTATAAGAGAAGCAAACGTGTAATATATCATTGTTCAGAACCATGTAGTGCGTTTTGCCTTAGTAGCTTTCTTGGAGATTTATGAAAATACTAGAACTATTATATGTAAGATACAAAGAAAATCCAAATCCAATTACTACAGACTCGTGATTAGGGTTTGCTAATCTAGTACTAGTGGCTGTTAGGTTACTCGTACACAGTGACCATAATATCATTATTGGAAGGCGCAATCCTGGTCAGGGTACGCTTCATTAGGGATAGGAAATGTTGCCTCGTGAAAGGAGGAGATCCTGACATATAGTTTGGTCTAGGAATTTTACTTTCTTTTCCCCTATCAAGTAACGAGCAGTAAGACTATCGGTTTCTGCAGTGTAGCTAGCAAAACCAAATCAAACCCATCTCTGCAACAATGAAACCTAGTGGATTCGTCCGTTCCTTTCCATGATAGGATATAATATTTTGTTTGAAAGGGATACTTCTCACTTGAGATCATTACAGGCGTGCATAGTAGAGAGAGGAAGTACCAGAATTGAAGATTCTCAAGGGACCATGGCAGATCATATTAAGCTGAGTTTCGATTCTTCGCATGAAATCCATGGCTTCTTGTATAGGTCTTGTAAGCTCCTCACGGTACTTCACTAGCATGTCGTAATAAGCTTCCTGTTTTTCAATTCAAACAATACAGACAAGTATTTAACTCAAAAACCAAATAAAATAACACCGTAGTGCGTGTCTCTGTGTGTGTGTGTGTGTTTGTGTGGGGAGAGAGAGAGAGAGAGAGAGAGAGAGCCTATAATTAGCTAGATAAAGAGACTTCCAGCAAGATTAGAGGTTAAATAACAAAATCAATCAATCACCATGAACTGATCTAGTTCTGGGTCTTTCGAATTGTCCCTTGAAGTGATAAAAGATCGTTGTCTTGATTCAAACTCTTGACGAGCAGCTGCAAGCCGAGCTACTACTTCAGGCGGAGCTCCTACCTAAATGCATATACAGTGTAGCAGCAAGAGAGATGAGAGGAGAGAAACCATTGCTACTACTGAAATGAATTTAATTTGATGAAATGACTTTCGTTTCTTCTTCTATACATGTACTTACCTTTTGGCAGTCCATGTAAGCTTCCATGAGGTTAGAGTACTGAGGATGGGCTATGATCTTGGCTTTGATGGCTTCAACTTCACTAGAGCTTTCACTTCCTTGTTGCTGCTGGTTAATTGTTTGGTACCCTCTCAATAGAGGGTAGTGAAATTTTTGAGCATGTGAAGTGCTGGCTTCAGTTTTCACTATAGGATGTGTGTCAGATTGGAAGCACTGATCATTTGATTGAAGATGGAAAGGATTTAAAGGCATCTGGGTCTGCTGATTGCTCACTGTAGAGCCACTACTGGTCCTCCCATAAGGCGAGGAATTAGGTGCAAGAAGTTGTGAAGCATACAAGAAATTTCCCCTCGGAGTCGTGTTTTCACTCATTTGATTGTAGTCCTCCATCTCTCTCGACAAACCCAGTTGTGGAAACGGATATGAAAATGACCACTCCAGAAATCAAGTAAAGCCTAAAACCCTAAAGCAACAGCTATAAACACGAATAAACACTAGAAGGTGGAGACACCCAATCATCTAGAGCCAAAGAAAAACTACAAGTTTTTGATGTTTTGTCTAATTATATGGGTTGAGAGTCATGTCCTGGGCAAGGAAATTGTATTCTGGTGTGTTAGAGAGGGTCTTGAAGTGAATTTGCACCTAGACCTTGACATCTCGAGATGAGAAGAAAAACAAATGGCAAATCAGAGGAGCAAAAATAGAAAGAAGTGGTCTCGCATGGAGTAGAGGAGAAGGTTGAGGTCAGGATATAGCTTTTAAACCGGAATCGGCTAAGGGCTGCGTTTCTTGGGTGGGTGACAAGACTTTTTTGGTGATAGAAAAAAGAAATATTGAAAAATATAAAGGCAAGAAAGGCCAGGTGATTTGGCAAGGAGATTGTATAGATTGTTATTCACGGACGTTATATTTATTATTATTGTTATTCACGGACGTTGTAGTTTTCACCCTATTTTAGTGTAACTTTTTGGATTTTGCCCTTCCCAAACTATTCTTTTTCCTTTTTACTCTCTACAAATGGATCGAGAGGGCAAGGATAAAAATGCATGCAATTAATAAGCATCAACCACAACTATATTAATTGTTCGCGTTAGGTTTTCAATTTCTATTTCAGTTAATAGATAATATTATTTAATTTAAAATTTTTGTATTTAAAAAAATATTTAGGCTTCTAAGCAGATTTATTTAATTTATATAAAAATTTCATCATCATTCATGATACATAAACTATTTTCATTAAAAATTGGGAACGAAATGTCTATGCCATGAAAAATGTTTTTAAGAAACTATCAAGATACAATTGTGTAAACCAAATTATTTTTTGTAATGAATGGGTATAAAACATTCTCTGCTGAAATTATATATATATATATGGTATTTTTAATAAAAAATTATCATGATTTGAAAAGCAACTTCGAATAAAAACAAATCATGCTTTGATAATTTTTATTTTATTAAGTGTGAAATAAAGCAATAATTATTTTGACAGTATTGTATAAAAACTATACAAAAAACATTATGCACTTTATTAATATCAATGAATATTCATGATAAATTTTGTACTTGCAAACATATACATATTGGTTTCATACATGATATTTAATAAAATAATTGCTCACATTGTCATTAAAAACCTATAGTCTTCTTTGTAAAGTATTGTATGGTCGTATAATTTTTAAATTATAGGCTCTCACGCTGAGATTAAAAAGGGAAAAGGCTAGATTTGCGTGTCTGTTTTATTTTTTTAATTTAAATAAATGACATGTCATCTTAAGTTATTTTAAAAAATATATAGACGGTCCACTGTAACAAATTTCAGCCATCGAAGATAGTTGAAAAGGAGAGGTTTCGGTAATTTGGATCCCAGACCTAAAATCCCAACTGAATTGTCACAAGAAAAATCTAGAAAACATCATAAAAATTTAAAAATCTCATTTTAAACCTAAAATATTATTTAATCAATCTAAAAATAAAAACCTAAGCCGACGTGATGTTTTTATTTAACAATATTAAAAGATAAAATCAATTATATTAAACTTTACTCGTCGAGATAAAATTATTGACGTCAAAATTAATCTCTTTATGCTCAAAAAGTAGCCAAATGAAATCTGTTTATCTCTCTTTTCGAACTACCTTATTTCTTCTAAAAATAATCTATAATAAAATTAAAATTTAAAATCAAAACATAAATATTTAAAACTATGAGAACAAAATAATGTAAAGAAAAATTTAAAGGCTAAAATTTAAATTTACATAATTTAAAAATAGTTCATTTTAAACGGTTGATGCATTATGATCCCATTTGAGATTACGGGACAACTTATTTTTTATTAAAATTTAAAATTTTTTGTTTTAAATTATTTTTTTAATATTCTTGAATCGTTTTACTAAGTTGATGTTAAAAATAAATTTTAAAAATATAAAATTATTTTAATTTATTTTTAAATAAATAACATTTTAAAAAATAATATTTACTGGTTATCAAATATCTCGTAGCAATCACGGTGCATCGGTAGAGAAACCACTTTGGGAGCTAGCACAGTGGATGTGCTGGCTATTTTATTTTAAAAAAAAATATCTCGTTTTTTTTTAATGAAAAAGCCAAAATTTCTAGTCGCTAACTGTTATTGATCATGGGAATCGGGATGTGTCACTCGCCTATTGGATGGCAATTCATGGCCCTGAACAAATGCCTTCGGGATGATCTTTTTTCCATCTTAACACTAGTAATAATTTCACGGATGCGTTGGAAAATATAATATACTAGTTGCATGATTTTTACATAAAAAATATCAAAAAAAAGTTAAAATTTAAAAATATTAGGTATTTTTATAAAGTTATACCCAAGAATCTTGAATATGACTGTAACGTCTGACCCAAGAATAATATTTATAATATTAATAATAACATTAAACTTGCATGACCCAAGTTTAAGTGGGTTTGACTGCAATACCAGACCCAATAGTTTTAGATATGGGTCTGGCTCCAAGGTCGTGTCATAAAAGTGTGTTAATTAAATAGATTAATTAAAAAGAAAAAAACAAAGAAAAAAATTAATGAAGAAAAAAAAATCTGAATTAACTGGGTTAACCCTTCAAAGCAGGTTAACCCGTCAAACCTTGGATTCATGTCGTGAAAGTTTGATAATTAAATAGAAAAAAAAATTTGACGGGTTAACACAAAATTAACTTGGCTAACCCGTCAAACCAGGTTACCCGTCAAATTCGGAATCCGTGTCATGAAAGTTTGATAACTAAATTAAACGAAAAAAATTAATTAAAAAAGAAAAAAATAAACAAAAATGCATCAGCCTTTTCACTGTGGACTCAGTATGCAGTCTACAGTTAAATATATAAAAACAGCAAAAAAAAAAA
>Ga0325401_1008275_pt1 | contig 10126 bp, 4 predicted proteins | sample PopdelMetagenome_FD_205666 | JGI IMG/M metagenome (GOLD analysis project Ga0325401, IMG submission 205666) | Populus deltoides microbial communities from Bellville, Georgia, United States - Xylem-PdKOR-R2 | ecosystem: Host-associated > Plants > Phyllosphere > Stem > Wood/Secondary xylem | place...
GAAGAGTATGGGAGAATCACGCGGCAACTAGGTAAAATAAAAAATAATATTTATTTTTGATTTATAATTTTATGTTCTAAATTCTAATTAGTTACTATGGATGTAGGTTGCGTGATTTTTGGTACGAGACTCAAAAAAAGGCGAAAAGATATGCGAGGGACAACGGTCTTGAAGGCTGGAATGAGGTGGCAGTTTGGCGGGAATTTAAACCGCTATTCATCTCGAGAGATATGTGGGCGGCATATATTGAGCACATGACGTCTGAGCAGTTCTCACGGCGCTCACAATCTGGAGCCATCAACCAGAACCGGAAAATTCATGGTTCGGTGACCACGCACACCGGCGGCTCCGTCCCGTTCAGCGCACATGCGAAGCGGATGATAAGATTATTTTAAATGAAATATATCATTAATTAATTTGTTGTTGCTTATAAATATATTTCACTTGCAATCTTTTTTTTCCTTACAGGCTACGTCTCTTGGATGTGAGCCGAGTCCAATTGAGCTATTTGTAGAGACGCACGTGCGGAGTCAAGACCGCCAAAAGGGGGTGCAGCAATACATGGACAACCGTGCTCAGCATTTTATGATATGTTCGATCAATCAAATTATTTTGTTGGTTATTATTTTCTTGAATTGAATATGATGATTTAAAAAAAAATTCAAGAGACCTATAATAGCCGGTTGAGAGAGAGATATGGGGACGATCCTTTGACCCAACCAGATTTCGATCCGGATTTGTGAATGGAGGTCGGATCGTCTGGTGGACCCGATAAAAATCAGGTCTACGGGCTCTCCAACATGATAGCTGATAAATTACGGTCGGCCCGTAATATCTCAACCGTTGGGAGCTCTCCATCAGTATCGAGCACCCAGTCAGAGGAGTTTTTAGCCTTGAAACAACAATATGAACACCTCTCGACGGATTATGCTCAGCTCCATCAAATGGTCATGGAGATTAGATCAAAGATGGGTGATGATCCATGTGCTGCTTCTTTTTGGCCATACGGTCCCGGCAACAACCAGCCTCCTCCTCCTCCTCCTCCTCCAGCTCCGCCGCTATTTTAATTAGTTTAATTTTGTTTTTTTAAAACATTAAATTTGTAATGAATATTTCGATGAATATTATTTAACATTAATTTTACATTTTTAATGTCTAATGAAAATTTATTTGGTTATAAGTTTTTTAATTGTTAATAAATAATTTTTAAAAAAATATTTTAAATTTATACCAAAAGTATAGTATCGTTTACAATATTTACGGCCATGCCACAATAGCCGACGGAATCACCGACGGAGACGGCATCGTTCCGTCGGTATTTCACAGAGAGTTGGAAAAAAATTACGGGCCTGTGCCACAATTACCGATGGAATCACAGACGGCACTCACCGACGGAAATCACTGATGGAATAGTTTCGTCGGTATTTCACAGAGAGTTGGAAAAAAATTACGGGCCTGTGCCACAATTACCGACGGAATCACCGACGGCATTACCGTTGAATTTTACAGACGGAATATTCTGTCGGTAACTTGTGGCAGGAATTTTTTTTTGACGCGTTTATCCATCTGTATGTCCGTCGGAAATTTCGTCGGTATTTTTGTTTTTTTTACCGACAGACATGGCGACGGAATTAGAATTACTGACGCTCATGACTCTGATGGATTTGTTTCGTCGGAGATACTGTCAGTAATAAATTTACCGACGGTTTGTGTTCCTTTTACCGACGGAATGAATCCGTCGGTAAAACTGTATAATGGCGTAGTGTATTTCCATCGGTATATACCGAGGGAATATTTCCATCTGTAAAATCTATCAGAAATTTACCGACAAAAATATTTTGTTTGTATTTATTAATTTTCTGGTTGTAAAAATTTTCATTTTAAGCAAATAAAAAAATTTTAAAATTTTTAGGAACCGATTGCACCGCATTCCCAGAAAATACATGCTAAACTCTTTTGGGTTTTTTGTAATGAAATCAGAAAACAGTAACAAAGTCATGAGATTGTAATTTACCTGAAGGATGGAGGATTTGGAGGCCATTCGTGTACATAATCTTCTAAAGGATTGGAATGAAATCTCAAGAAATCTCTCCAGATATAAACTTTTTCAGTTTTAACGTTAAAAGTAGTCGATAACCTGATGCTCCTCCTATGATCATCAGAGTAATATTTCATCCTTTCATTCTCTGGTAACTTGAAGAACTCCTTTGCCATGAGTAGTGCATTATTCATCATCTTCTCCGGAACGCCATGGTTCCTCACCTGAAAACATGACACATATGTGCTGTCAGGGCAACATTTCCTAGCATTTATCTCAGCAACATCAAGGCCATTCGGTTCATAAATGCACATAAATGTAAATTATCTGGCTACCAAAAAGAAACCATAGTCTTGGCAAGCTTGACCAATCTGCATGATGATCTCGGAGCGGCGATGACTGTGCAACCCTTCAAGGTCGACAAGAGGAATGGAACCGGATCTTTCCACCTCGGAAAAATTCGGACGGTCAGAGATAGGACGGATGTAATTGGAAGGAATTTGTTTTACACATGAAGCAGCAACGTCAGTTAGAAGTAACTTCGTGGCCATTACTCAATTTGGTATTTAGTTGAGCACTCAATGCTGAATTGATGAGGATGTATGGATGTGCTGTTGCCTCTGTGACCCTATCTGTAGAAGGAAAGAGGCTGTGGGACTGGCATGGCTACGAATGACATGATATGACCACCCTAGCCAATAATGCTAGGAAGAGACAATGTAGTGGCTGATGAATCCTTTGTTGACAAGAGGAAAAGGCCCACTTGTCTTGGTTATTCGGTAAATTAAACTAGTTGCCCTAAATACTTTGTTTACAACAGGATTTTAATGGATCCTACCGTATCATTGGATTTTATAACAGTTTCCATTGAGATATGTGTGCTTTTGACAATTTTCATTGCGGTGAACCTTCATTGTAAGAACATCACCCACATGGACCGAGTTATTAAAAATTCATTTGAATTAAATAAATTTCACTATATTTAATGTTTTATCTAACTAAACTAGAAACTTATTCAAATTAAACTTCACATTTTAAGTTTTTACAAATCAACCTATCCTATCTTGATGGATATCGGTTCAAGAGCAAAAATATTTATCGTGAAAAATTAGAATCGCTACCAAAACTACAAATCCTAAAAATAAGTATTGATTTCAGAGATTTAAATAGGTGTTTAATTATATTCAAGAAAAAAATAATGTCACTCTCACAACATCATTTCATACGAAAGATTATTTATAATATGTCTTTTATTATAAATTTGTCTTTTTCCATTGACATTAATTATCATAATATTTGTTACTTCTTTTTTATTTATACTCAAACTATTTATAAAATATTTTTACGTCAATTCCCAAAATGGAAGACACATTCATTTAGCAATTCGTAAAAGAATTTGATATCATTCTTAAAAAAAATATATGCATACAGAAAGCCTCGATATCGGTCCTAAAATAAGAGACTTATCGAAAAATAAAATAAATTAAAATTATGGAATTTTGACAAATTTATTTCTACGGTCCTATTTGGTTCAAACAATTTTTTATTTAAATAGGTGTTATTTAATATTAACTTTTTTATCCTTTTTTTTTATGATACAAGGAAACTTAGCACAAACCCAATACACCATCCCTTTGGATTCAACCTAGACAAACCATAGCCCAATAGGAAATTGATGGATGTGTTTACTTGTTCTTTCATTTTCATTCTTACAGGTGACCTACCTAAAAAACTTTATTTTTATGGGTGACCTATCCAAGATGATTTCATTCTTATGAGTGACCTACTTAAGAGGTTTCATTCTTATAGGTAACCTATTCAAGTTGAAAAAAAATGGAAATGATCTTATTATAACGAGTGACCTACCGAGTGTAAAAATAATAAATTTTGGTTGTTTAGAAAGGTGACCTGCCTCAAGGTGTAGAAATGACTTAACTAGCTACAAGATTTTTTGGCACTTTCTAATTGCATGGTCAAAAATTTCCTTACTATCATGGCTCAAGGATAACTTCTTTATTGATTTGGATTCATTTGAGCCTTCTTGGATTCTATCAAGGAGTTTTTTGCATAAACAATATGTAATGCTTTGGGATTAAATAATATTCATGTATCTTTACCTAGTTTAAAATATAGCTCCAGTTTTTCTTCGCCATCTCTCTTTGTTTTCGCTTGACTCTTCAGCTCACTGGAATTTTTCTTGTGTGATTAATATGTCTAACTGCCTCTTGGTTATATAACGAGGACCTCATGCCACATATATTGCTCTCTCTGTATGTGCTACGTGAAGCTCTTTCTCAGTTGACCATTCCTTGAGAAATGATAAAATGCCTCTTAATTGTGGAATTTATATGTCATCATGCAATCATCGTTTATCTTAATGAAAAATCGATGCTTCATTTTCTCTTTTTTTAAAGGAGTTTAGCATGTCATATACTACCAACAATTATTTTGAGTTGCCATCAACTAATCTGGCTGTGTAAACCCTTTCAGTGATATAAAAAGGCATTTATGTAGAACCATTTATGAAAGTTGTATTTTTATGTTTTTGCCATTTATAGAGACAACTCAAGCCCAAAACGGAGTTTTATAGCTTTAGTTATGATAAAAACACTAGATAGTGTTTCGAGTTGGTTAAGCTAGGTAATTTTTAATCTTTGCTTGGAATCACTGTGGAGTGATGATTTTAATAAGAAAATTATAAGAATGAATATGAAAATGAAAATAAGTAAGAGTATGAGATCCTAATTAAGAAAATTCTTTATGATTGGTTTGAGAATACCAGTTGAATGAGAATTAAATGAAGATGTGATTTGGTTTTATTGTTGATAAAAACTGAATCCCTAGTGGTACAGGGGAAGTTGTGGGGGCTGAACAATTGGATGGAGTGGCAGCACGTGCACCTATTCTAGGTAGGTGATTCATCACCTTATTTTGTAATTATTAGTTTTCCTTAAATATTTTTGTTGTTTATTTAATTGATGTTAAAAAAATAAAGCAAATGAATAAGTTGAGTGATTATTATAAATGAGAATTATTGGTAATTCGTATGGAATTACTGGAATGATTGGCTAACAAAAGAGGTTAGCCGGATGCTGGGTAATTCGTATGGAATTACCGGATTGATTGTGGTAACCAGGATGAGTTAGCCAAATTTCTTAGGTAATTAAGAGAATTATCGGGTTCATTGGTTAACAAGGAAGTTAACCGGATATGGGATAATTCATATGAAATTACCGGATTGATTGGCTAACAAAAGAGGTTAGCCGGATGCTAGGTAATTCATATAGAATTACCGGATTGATTGCGACAACCAAGATGGGTTAGTCGGATTTCTTGGGTACTTGAGAGAATTACCGAGTTTATTGGTTAACAAGGAAGTTAACCGAATATGGGGTAATTCATATGGAATTACCGGATTGATTGGCTAACAAAAAAGGTTAGCTGGAGGCTGGGTAATTCATATGGAATCACCAGATTTATTGGTAACCGAGGAAGGTTAAGCAAATGTGTGGGTAATTATATGAAATTACCAGAATTATTGGTGATCGAGATGAGTTAACCGGATAATTAAGTTTTGAAGAGATTATGTGAATTAATTGATTGAAGTTAGAAGTAGTAAATTCTAAAGGTTATGAGTAAAATAATTAATATATGACTATGATATTGAGTAAATTAATTAATGTGGTTATTGGGTATACACAATGACTTGGAGATTGGAGGGGAATTGATAGATAATTGATCATTATAGTGTTGGTGGCTAAGGATACATTATAATGATACTTAACATCATAGTGACGGTGGCTAAGGGTATAAATTGATACTTAGCACTGTGATGAGGGTGACCAAGGTTAGGTTATGTGAAGGATGCTTAGTGATCATAATGTCGATAACTAAGATTGTGTGTGAATGATACATGGCAACTGTGGTTACAATGCATATGATAATAAGAAAAATGAAAGGGGTTCGATACGAATGGAAGTTTCATATGGCATTGATTAGCTATCCGGGTTTGGATAGTTAATAGTATCGATGGGGTTTCATTGGTGCCAACATTTCTTAAATTGATTAGTCGATCCCAGGCAATTGGGTGACTAATGATGTTAGTAAAGATTACTAACATTGGCATGGTTACTCCTAGTTAACTGAAAAGGATAAGTTGATTAACTATTCCGGGTCGAGAATAGTTAATGATATCAATGGGTCACATTGGTATCGATAACCATTTCGGGTGTGATTAGCTACTCCAAGTAAGGAGACTAATGATGTCAAGGGTTCTTGACATCAGCAACTTTGATGGTAAACCAGATATCAATAAGATTTGATAAACTATTCTGGGGAAGGATATCGACACGTGAATGTAATTGATTAGTCTAATCAAATATTGGGAGACTAATGATCCTAATGAGATTCGTTAGTATCGGCAATTACCTTAAAAAAATAAGAGGAAAATATTGATTAGTTATTCCAAAAGAATGAGATAAGCTAATGATATCAAGAGAGGAATATCTTAGTATCAAATGAGAATTGATTTATAAGAAGATGGTGTTTGAAAACCATTGAATTGTGTTGAGATTTCCAATATGAAATTATTCTCAGCAAATGAGATATGATATTAGATAGATATTGGTAATAGATGGAAAATGTATGTTGTAAAAGAGGGTTATGCCTAATTTTATGTATCAAAAGAAATTCTATGAAGATTATTACGTGTCATTGTTATTGCTTGTTATTATATTTTTATATTTATGTGTACACGTTAATTTCTATTTTCAGGTTCATCAGGATCGTGTCAGGAATGATATTAGTTTAGTTACCTTTTGCTTTTAACCATGTAATTATTTATAAATTAAGGGTCTTGTCTCCTAAAACTTGAAATGTTATATTAATCTGTAAATTTGAATGTATGACTTTAATCTAATATTTGTAACTCTAAGTACCTATTTAACAATGCATGTTTATAGTTGAAATAGATTCTTTCACTTGAATTACATTATATGATGTTATTGAATAAGATTTGTTGTGTTGATGATGATGAGTTAGGTTGAGATCCAGATGATTGGATCGGGATGTGAAATAAAATTGGAAGTGTAATATGATTTTGTCGATAACTTGAAACCTCCCAGTATAGGGGAGACTCTGCTGAAATTTTGGTTTAACCTGTATAAAAAAAAATTACCTGAAAATTTCTAATGTATCATGGAAAAAGATGTAGAAAATCGGGGTTGTTACAAGTTGGTTGAATTTCTTTTCTCTTAGCGTTGGGTCCTGCTACTAGAGGATCCAATAACGTTGGGCCTTGCCTCCAGCAGAACCCGATATAGTTGGATTACCGCCAGATCCAAGACACTTAATATATTCTCTATACTCTTCATATGTTTTTTATATTTGAAATTTTTATTATTATTAACCCGCTATAGAGAATAGGCCAATATGCTAGTTGTATTATTTTGCATGTAGGTTGTGTAAATAACAATTTTACCTTAATATATTAGATAATATTTCTAAGTTGTTCAACCTTGCATAATATTTTTTTTTTATTGAATCAATTTCATGTATGTGTCTATTTCTATTATCATTTGATTCAATAAAAAATTAATTTTAATAAAAAAAATTAGTAAACACAACCGGGTAAATATCCCATGTTGCGGGATCAAATATATTGATTTACATTTATCTCTTAATTTTTCCAACTTTGCTTTTAGTTATTGTTAATAATTTTTTTCATTTATTTACATAAATAATTATCAATTTATTTAATTAGATACTTGCATTAACTTTTTTATTTACGTTTATAATTTTTTATATATATAAAAAGCATTGAAATAACTTGCATATACAAAAATAAAATTGAAAAAAAAAAATTCATGACAAAACTTGAGTCAAAAAGCTAGTTGTATTATATTGCAAGTAGGTTGCGTAAATAACATGAGTGTGTGATTTGAAAAATTTAATAATGCTGGACAATTTTTAATTGGATAAAATAAAACTCTTTCTATTTAAATATATTTTTTAATAAACCAGATCAGATCAGAGCAGATCAAATCAACAATAAAAAAATGAAACACTACAAAACTAATAAAGACAGTTGATCCAATAATACAATCTCTTCATATCATCACATGACTGTGGAGACTTTCATGACGGCTCACCGACGACAATGCTGTCTCTTCCTAGCAGTATTGACAAGAGGCGCATTAAGAAATTGTCTCCATCTTTTCTTTCTTTTTTCTTTCATTTTATTTTTTTGTCTTTTTTGGATAAACAAGTGCAAAAGGAAATGGTAATTTAGTGGCTGTGGTGCTATGACTAGTCACCGTTATGTCATTCGTCGCCGTGCCAGTCCCACAACTTATTTCCTTCTACAATGGGATCACAAAGGGAAAAGGATCAACACATCCATACACCCAAATTGAACGATGGCCACAAAGTTACTTCTAGCTGGCCTTGCTTCATCATATGTAAAACAAATTCCTATCTCTGACCGTCCGAGTTTTTCCGAGGTCGAAAGATTCGATTCCTTTCCTCTTATCACCGCTACGAGATCATCAAGCAGATTGGTCAAGCATGCCAAGAGTACTATATATGGTTTCTTTTTTATAGCCAGATAATTTACATTAGTAAAATAAATAAATAAAAATTACATTTCATACCTTTATTTTATGTGCATTATGATGTTACTGAGGTGAATGCTAGGAAATCTTAACCTGACAACATATATGTGTCGTGTTTTCAGGTGAAGAACCATGGAGTTCCGATGAAGATGATGAACAATGCAGTATTTATGGCAAGGGAGTTCTTCAAGCTACCAGAGAATGAAAGGATGAAACCTAAAAATATAAAATACATGCTTGTGATTGAAAAAAAGTCACCACACCTTCAACCCAAACACACTCAATATGCACTAGTTTTTTTGTCTTGTATGAAAACTTTGACTTTCAAAAATTTTTATGAAAACATGGGATCATGTATAGTTGTTTTTGGAGAAAAAAAGGAACACATCAAAAAATTCTTTGTGTTGTAGTTTGTGAGTAAAGAGTGTGCTCAGTGTATTATTTGCATGAAGACATATTATGGACGTAGAAAAACACACAATCTTACTAACAAGAAAGACTCATTTGACAGAGAAAATCTCATGACATTATGAGTCAAATTGCCAATAAGACTAAAACATGCTGAAACATACGTGATCAAGCAAAAGACAATAATTGGTCAGGCTCTATCCTCCTATTTCATGGCAGAACTTCATCCTCTACACACTGCCTTTTTTGCACCCTACTCTTGCCGTCAGTGTTTGAGGTTTCCTTGGCATTCCACCTCTAGTGAATTTCCGATCCACTCCTTGAAGCATGATTGAGTAGAGGGTTTGTACTCATGTTTGGAGTTTTTTTCAAATGTTATCTACCTAGCTTTGATCAAATGCATGAGCCTTTTCTTGAACAAACTGCAGGTATGAATGTTGTGTCTTGTAGTGCCAACATGGTACTTGTTATTATCCATTTTTGAGTTCCCAAAAAAAATGAGAAAATACAAAAAAATATATATATATAAAAAAATATTCGGAAGAAATCAAAAAAATAATAAGAGCGAAAAAAGGATGCTGGAGTGCCAACCAAAATTTGTTGAGGAGATTCAAAAATGCAAAAGATTAAAATTTGACAGTGAGAGCCCTGTTGACAAGGAAAATTCAATTTGAAGAAGAAAAGTCCAAAATCAGATGTTTATGGACTCAATTAAATCTTATCTAACGTTTAATTGAATTTATGGAGGGTTTGATTGCAAGAAAAATTGATTTTTAAGTCAATTTAGGCTTTTATTGGATGAAATTAAAGTTCTGAGTTCCAATTATAATTTTGAAGAGTTAATTTAGTCAAATCAAGGGTTTAATTGTATAATTATTGAAGTTTGATGGTTAATTGGGGACTTAATTGAAACAATCCAAACCAAGGACCAAACCAGAAAAAACATTAAAATCAAGGGATCCAATTACAATTTATCTGGGGGACTTGATTACAAAAAATACAAAACTCCAATGACCAAATCAAAAATATACATTTTGAATAGGAAAACGGTGCCGTTTCAGATGCACTA
>Ga0325401_1008277_pt1 | contig 10123 bp, 10 predicted proteins | sample PopdelMetagenome_FD_205666 | JGI IMG/M metagenome (GOLD analysis project Ga0325401, IMG submission 205666) | Populus deltoides microbial communities from Bellville, Georgia, United States - Xylem-PdKOR-R2 | ecosystem: Host-associated > Plants > Phyllosphere > Stem > Wood/Secondary xylem | place...
GAGGGTGGCGAGCAGGCGCCGGGAGGTCTCGGCGTCGAGGCCACTCGTCGGCTCGTCGAGGAACAGCACCGGCGCGTCGCGCAGCAGCGCGCGGGCCAGGGCGATCCGCTGGCGCTGACCGCCCGAGAGGGTGCGGCCGCGCTGCCCCACCCGGGTGTCGTACGCCGCGGGCAGGGCGCGCACGAACCCGTCGGCGTCGGCCTGCCGGGCGGCCTCCTCGACGGCGTGGCGCGAGGCGCCGGGCCGGGCGAAGGCGATGTTCTCGGCGACGGTGGCGTCCATGAGGGCGATCTCCTGGGGGACGAGGGTGACGGCCTCGCGCACGGAGTGCGCGGTGAGGTCGCGCAGGTCGTGGCCGTCGAGGCGCACGGTGCCGGCGTACGGCTCGACGTGGCGGGTCAGCAGCCGGGCGAAGGTCGACTTGCCGGCGCCGCTCGGGCCGACCAGGGCGACGAGCTCACCCGCGCCGATCGAGACGCTGGTGCCGGCGAGGGCGTCGCGGGCGGCGTCGGGGTAGCGCACCCGCACCCCGTCGAGCTCGATCGCACCCCGCACCAGGGTGAGGTCGCGGGCGCCGGGGGCGTCGCGGGGGAGCTCCTCGTCGAGGAGCTCGGTGATGCGCTCGACGCCGGCGGTGGCGGAGTGCAGGGCCGGGACGAGGTCGCCGAGCGTGCGCAGCGGCGAGTAGCACTGGACCATGAGGGCGAGGAAGGCCATCAGCCCGCCGAGGGTGAGACGGTCGGTGGCCAGCGCCCAGGTGCCGCCGGCGATGACGGCCAGCGTCCCGACCAGCTCGGCGAGGTCGGCGAGCGGGAGGAAGACCGCACGGATGCGGGCGCCGACGAGCTCGGCGGCGGCGATGGCGAGGTTCTGCTGGTGGTAGTCGCGCACGGCGTCGGCCTGGCGGTTGCAGGTCTGCACGAGGGCGGCGTTCGAGAGCCGCTCCTCGGTGATGGCGCTGAGGGAGCCGGCGCGGCGCCGGCGCTCGCGCGAGACGTCCTTGACCAGTCGGGAGAAGTGCCGCGCGATCCACCAGAGCATCGGCGCGACCACGAGCGCGACGAGCGCGAGCTGCCACTGCAGCCAGAACAGGGCGGTCGTGTAGATGCCGAGACGCAGCAGAGCGCCGGTCCCGGTCGCGAACTGACCGATCATGAAGGACTCGACCGCGGCGGTGTCGGAGGTCAGTCGCGACATCGTGTCGCCGAGGCGGTTGCGGTCGTGGGCGTGGCTCGGGTGGTCGAGCACGTGGGCGAAGACCTGGGTGCGCAGCCGCACCAGGAAGCGCTGGGAGACCCAGGTCGAGAGCAGGTCGTCGAGACCGGACACGACGGCGCTCAGCAGGTTGAGGCCGACGTAGAGCACGCCGATCCACACCAGCGGCGCGAGGTCGGCCGGCACGAGCACGTCATCGACGAGACGCTGGAAGAGCACCACCTCGAGCACCGAGATGAGCGGGGTGGCGGCCAGCAGCGCGACGAGCGCGACCAGCCACCAGCGGAGCGGACGCAGGTCGGGCCAGTAGCGGCGCACGACGTCGACCACGGTCATCGGCTTCGCCTGGTCGACCAGGGGCGCGGGGTCGGCCGCGGGCCTCAGCGAGGCCAGGAGCGACGCCAGGAGCGACGCCAGGAGGCGGGCCGGACGGCCCGCCTCCTGGTCACGAGGTGCTGTGGTCACGCTCAGTCGCGGCTGCGCGAACGGGTGCGGGTGCCGCGACCGCCGCGACCACCCTTGCCCTTGCCCTTGCCGCGACCGGTGCGGGTGCGGGTGCGGCCGCCGCGACCGAGGGAGCGGGCGGGCTCGAGGGCGGAGAGGAGCGAGGAACGGGCCATGGTGGTGCCTCCTGTGAGTGGTGGTGTGCTGATCGGGTGGGTGCCGGGTCCGTGCCCGACGAGGAAGACTCTGCGCGCCCACGGTGAGGCCACCGTGAGGCCGCGGTGAGAGGCCTCTCATCGACCGCAGCGGCCACTGGCCGGAGGGTGCGGATTGCCCGACGCGGCGACGTCTCGGCGAGAATCGGACGCGATGGACGAGCGCACCTCCCCGACGAGCACGGCCCCGGCCCGACCCCACCTCAAGCTCACCCCCGACGGGCGGCGGATGCGCGAGGTGCTCAGCTACTCGCGCCGCGGCAGCCGGTTCACCCCGACCCAGGCCGCCGCCTGGGCCGCGCACCAGGCCGACTGGGTGATCCCGGACGAGGCGGTCGACCGGCCGGACTTCTCGCTCGCGCGGTGGTTCGGCCGCGAGGCGCCGCTGATCGTCGAGATCGGGTCGGGGGTGGGCGAGGCGACGGCGGCGCTCGCCGCCGCGCGTCCCGACCACGACGTGCTGGCCTTCGAGGTCTGGCGCCCCGGGGTCGCCGACTCGCTGTGGCGGGTGGCCGAGGCGGGTGCCGACAACGTCCGCTTCGTCTCCGTCGACGCCGTCTGGTCGCTCGAGCACCTCGTCGCGCCCGACTCGCTGGCCGGGCTCTGGACCTTCTTCCCCGACCCGTGGCCCAAGACGCGCCACCACAAGCGGCGCATCGTCGACCCGGCGTTCGCCTCCCTCGCCGCCAGCCGGCTCGCGCCGGGGGCGACCTGGCGGCTGGCCACGGACTGGGGCGACTACGCCGAGCAGATGCAGGCGGTGCTCGACGCCGAGCCCACGCTCGAGGGCGGCGTCGTGCCGCGCTGGGACGAGCGGCCGGTGACGCGGTTCGAGCGCAAGGGCGTCGAGGCCGGGCGTGCCATCACCGACCTGGCCTACACCCGCCGCCGGGACACGCCGTAGGGGTCAGTCCTCGAACGGCAGCCGTACGCCCGCCTCACGCAGGAGCGCCTCGACCCGTCGCCGCTCCTCGTCGAGCGGTGCCCCGGGTGGCAGCACCCCCAGCAGGTGGGTGATGCCGAGCGTGGTGCAGCACTGCTCCAGCGCCCGGTCGTACGCCGCACGCACGGCCTCCGCCTTGGCGTACGACGCGTGCCGGTCGAGGGCGTGGAACCGTGTGCCGAGCCGGCGCACCTCGGCCACCACGTCCTCGAAGGGTCGACCGTCGGGCGAGGTGGCGCGCCGCCCGCGCCGGTGGCGGGTGTGCATCGACACCCAGTCACGCAGCGGCTCGCCGCGCTTGCCCATCACCGCCCCGAGCCCCCACGCCGCGGTGCAGGCGAGCGCCAGCACCACGACGATCGCGGCGACCGTGGGCGACATGGGCCCACTCAACCACCGCCGAAGACGCTGAGCACCTGCTGGCCGCGCCACCAGCTGTAGCCGGCCTCGCCCGCGGCGCCCGGACGCACGCCGGCGACCAGCAGCACGTTGCCCTCCCGGCGCCCGCGCCGGGTGGCGGTCTCGAGCCCGGCGGCGAGGCGCTCGGCGTCGCCCCACGCCGCCTGCGCCCCGGCGACGGCCGACCGCACCCGGGGGAACGGCGCCCGGTCGCGCAGGTTGACGGCGAGCAGCCCGCCGGGGGCGAGCACCCGTGCGTACTCCTGCCACGCGCCGAGGTCGACGAGGTCGCCCGGCACCTCGGCGCCGTCGAAGGCGTCGACGACCACCGCCTGCGCCCAGTCGTCGCGCACCTCGGCGAGCCCGGTGCGGCCGTCGACCGGCCGCACGCTGATGCCGCTGCGCCGCGGCAGCGGCAGCCGCTCGCGCACCAGGGCCGTCAGCTCCTCGTCGGGCTCGAGCACGACCTGGCGCGAGCCCGGTCGGGTCGCCGCGACGTAGCGGGGCAGGGTGAGCCCGGCGCCGCCGACGTGGAGCACCCGCAGCGCCTCGCCGGCCGGGGCGGCGGCGTCGAGCAGGGACCCGATGCGGCGCACGTAGTCGAAGTGGAGGGCCGTCGGGTCGTCGAGGTCGACGCACGACTGGTCCATCCCGTCGCGGCGGACCACCCAGGCGCCCGGGACGTCGGCGGGCTCGACGGCGGGCGAACCGTCGGCGGACTCTGCGCTCACCGGCGGGTGAGCCGGGCGCGCAGCGACTCCTCGCGCCCGAGCCGCGCGAGGTCGCGCTCGCGCCGGCTCGCGACGACCGCGGCGAGGAACGCCTCCGGGCTCGTGCCCGGCGGGGGCGGGGGAGCGACGTGGCGGCTCACCTGCTCGGCGAGCCGGGCGCCCACGCTCGCTCGTGAGCCGGCGTCGAGGCCGGCCGCGCGCCCGAGGAACTGCCGCACCGCCAGCGCCAGCCCGGTCGGCAGCGCGGTCATGTCGGCGACCCGCGCCCAGCCCGCCAGCTCCGGCGGCATCGGCGTCGGGTGGGCGAGCCGCAGCCGCACCCGGTCGCGCACGACGTAGGTGCCGGCGGCGTAGTCGCCCAGCCGCTTGCCCCGCGAGCTCAGCAGCGCGGAGAAGAACGCCGGCGCGCCGCTGAAGGCGTAGATCTCCACCACCCCGATCAGCGCGCGCACGAGCGCGTGCTGGAACGTGATCGGCCCCGCGTCGTCGCGCACCGTGCGCAGCCCGCACACCAGCTTGCCGAGCGAGCGGCCCGACGTCAGCGTCTCGAGGGTCGCCGGTACGAGCAGCAGCACGACGACGAGCGTGGCGACGAACGCCGCCCGCACCAGGGCGGCGTCGGTCTGGAGCACGGCCACCAGGAAGACGAACACCACGACCACGAGCAGGGTCAGCGTGGCCACCAGGTCGATGACGCCCGAGACGATGCGGGTGCCCAGCCCGGCCGGCGGCAGGTCCAGCGCCACGGCCTCGCCCGTGACGAGGTCGTCGCTCGTGAGCGTCGCGAACTCGTGGGCACTCATGGCGCTCCCCACCTTAGGCGCGCCTAGGCTTCGGACGTGGACCTCGACGCCTACGTGCTGACCCACGTGCACACGTGGCAGCGGCTCGAGACGCTCGTCCACACCCGCCGTCTCACCGGCGCGGAGAGCGACGAGCTCGTCGACCTCTACCAGCTCGTCGCGACCCACCTGTCCGTCGTGCGCACCTCGGCGCCGGACCCGGCGCTCGTCGCCTACCTCTCCTCGCTGCTGGCCAAGGCACGCACCCGCGCGGTGGGCACCCGGGTAGGGTCGTGGCGCGGGGTGGCGGGGTTCTTCACCGAGCGGTTCCCGGCCGCGCTCTACCGGCTGCGCTGGTGGTGGCTCGGCTGCCTGGCCGGCAACGTCGTCGTCACCGCGGTGATGATGCTCTGGCTGCTCGACCACCCCGACGTCGAGCAGAGCCTGCTGACGCCGGGCGAGGTGCGCCAGCTCGTCGACCAGGACTTCGAGGGCTACTACTCCGAGTACGCCGCGAGCCACTTCGCGACCCAGGTGTGGGTCAACAACGCGTGGGTTGCCGCCCTCTGCATCGCGCTGGGCATCCTGGGGCTGCCGGTGATCTGGCTGCTCTTCCAGAACGTCGCCAACCTGGCGGTCATCGGCTCGATCATGCACCGCAACGACGCGGGCCAGAGGTTCTGGGGGCTGATCCTCCCGCACGGCCTGCTCGAGCTCACCGCGGTCTTCGTGGCGGGCGGCGTCGGGCTGCGGCTGTTCTGGTCGTGGATCGAGCCGGGAGGGCTCACCCGGGCGCAGTCGATCGCCCGCGAGGGCCGCACCGCGGCGACCGTGGCCATGGGCCTGGTCGCCGTGCTCGCCGTGAGCGGGCTCATCGAGGGGTTCGTGACGCCGTCCGGGCTGCCGACCTGGGCCCGGGTCGGCATCGGCGTCACCGCCGAGCTGGTCTTCCTGGCCTACGTCTTCGTCCTCGGTCGTCAGGCCCACGCCCGCGGGGTCACCGGCGACGTCGACGCGCGCTACCTCGAGGACCGGGTCGCCTCCCGCGCCTGAGGGCGCGCCCGGGCGACACGCTCTATCGGTGCGCGCACTACTCCGCACCGCGCAGTAGTGTGCGGTGCGTGGATACGACCCAGCTGCTCAAGGGGGTGCTCGACGCGGCAGTGCTCGCCGTCGTCGGCGCCGAGGACGGCTACGGCTACGACGTGCTGCGCCGGCTGCGCGCCGGGGGGCTGACCGAGGTGGGCGACGCCTCGGTCTACGGCACGCTGCGGCGCCTCTACGCCGCCGGCGCGCTGACGTCGTACGTCGTGCCCTCCGAAGAGGGCCCCCACCGCAAGTACTACGGCATCACCCCGGCCGGGCGCGCCCAGCTGGAGACCCAGACCAAGGACTGGGGCACGTTCGCCGACACGGTGACGGCCCTGCTCGAGACAGGAGCCCGCCCGTGAGCACCCCCGTGAGCAGCACCGAGACCGCCGTCCGTCCCGAGGTGACTGCCTTCGTCGCCCGGGTCCGCTCCCACCTCGCCGACCTCGGCGTCGACGAGCGCGACGAGCTCACCGACGGCCTCGAGGCCGACCTCGGCGAGCAGCACGCCCTCGGCGAGCCGCTGCCCGACCCCGCGACGTACGCCGCCGAGCTGCGCGCCGCCGCCGGGCTGCCGCCCGCGACCGGGCCCCGCAGTCGCCTCGCCCAGCTGACGGCGGACCTCGACGAGGTGCGCACGAGGTTCCTCGCCTGGGTCCAGAGCGACACGGTGCTCACTCGCACGGGGTGGTCCGTCGTCTCCGGCGTGCGCCCCGCCTGGTGGGTGCTGCGGGCGTGGATCGCGGTCACCCTGCTCGACCAGCTGGTGGGTCCCTGGGAGTACGTCACCCTCTGGCCCACCCTCGGAGTGCCCCTCATCGGCCCGCTGCTCCTGATCGTCGCCGTGACGGTGAGCGTGCTGATCGGGCAGGGCCGGCTCTGGCCGGGATCGGGGCCCGACCGGTCTTTCGCAGCGCGGGCTGTGCTCGTCGTGCTCAACGCCGTCGCCGTCCTGGCGCCGCTCACCTTCACCGGCGACGGCACGGGCGCGGGGGACTCCTACGCGGTCGCAGCTCCGGTCACCGGTGACCGCAAGGCCCTGGTGTCCGGCGACCGCGTCGTCACCAACGTCTACGCCTACGACGCCTCGGGTCAGCCGGTCACCGGCATCCAGCTCTTCGACCAGGACGGTCAGCCGGTCGCGGTGTCCCCGCGCGGAGAGATCAGGGTGGACCGCGACCGCGAGGTCGTCTGCCCGTGGTTCAACGGCACGACGCCGCTGTGGAACGTGTTCCCGCTGCAGCAGCGCGTGCAACGGTTCGGCACCTGCGCGAAGGCGCTCGAGGCAGCCCCGGCGCCGGCGTACGACCAGCCGCCGCTGGACTCGGTGCCGCCGGTGAGCGTGGCGCCGCTGGTGACCGCGGCGGAGCCGACGACGACGTCACCGTGAGGTGAGGGCGTCCACCGCCGCAACGCTACCCCCGAAGGTCACGGCGGTGGACGCAACGTGCTCGGCTGCCGGCCCGCGTTGCCGCAGGGGCGCCGTACGCACTCCTCCACCCTAGGCACACCTGGACGTGTTGTCGAACCTCGTGTTCGACAACACGTCGAGTTCTTGGCGCTCGGAGCGGTTCCGAGACCGACTCAGAGGACGGTCTCGGGGCCCGCGGTGACGCGGTCGAGGTAGGCGACGGCTCGGCCGAACAGCGCGGCGGACGCGGCGTCGTCGGAGGGCTGGGACGGGGCGTCGGCGGCCATCGCGCGGTGCACCGCGGCAGCGCCGGGCGCACCTGCCTCCAGGGCCACCTGGGCGCAGACCCGGGCGCAGTCGCGCACCGCCGGCGGCTCGAGGGTCCAGATGACCTCGAAGGTGCGGGCCCGGTCGGGCACCGTGGCCTGGCCCGGCAGCTCCCAGGCGACCAGGGCCACGGCGAAGCCGGGGGCGTCGCAGATCACCACCCACTCGCGCAGCAGCGGGGTGTCGTCGCCCAGGCGCACCGCCACCGGTCCGCCCTCGTTCGGCTCGGCGCCCTCCGCGAAGACGTAGGCCGCGCGGGCGACCCGCGAGAGCTCGGTCCAGCGGGGGAGAGCGGTGGTGAGGAACTCCTGGCGCTGGAACCCGCCGAAGAGGTACGCCTTCTCGGCGCGGGCACCGAACTCGTCCTCGAAGGCCCACGACAGCGCCGACAGCGTCGACTTGCGCAGCCGTCGCACGGCCAGGTGGGGGTGGCGTCGGCGCAGCCCGGCGAACGCCGACTGCACGTCGACCTGGGGGCCCTCGCCGGCCTGGCGCACGGCCTGCACGACGGCCGCGTCGAGCCGGGTGCCGGCGTCGCGCCGGCGCAGCACGTCGAGCACCGTGTCGACGTCGGCGACGGAGTAGCGGCGGTGCCCGCTCTCCAGGCGCAGCGGCACCGGGAACCCGTAGCGCTGCTCCCACACCCGCAGCGTCGCCTGGGGCACGCCCGTGCGACGTGCGACGTCCCCGATCGTCAGCGCGCTGCCGGGCACCAGGGCGTCCACCGGGCCAACCCTAGGTGGCGCGGCCGACCACGGGTACCGCCCGCCGGTGAAGCTCTACGCCGACCCCCTCCCGCGCCGGGTGCTGCAGGTCGCCGGCGACGTCGCGCTGGTGGTCGCGGTGGTGGTGAGCATCTGGCTGGGGCGCGTCGTGCACGAGGCGGTCATGGGCCTGGCGGCCCCGGGGCGCCGGCTGGAGTCGGCCGGCACCTCACTGGCGGAGCGGCTGCGCGACGCGGGCTCGACGGTGGGCGGCATCCCCTACGTCGGTGACGACGTCGAGCGGCCCTTCGAGGGGGCCGGCAGCTCCGCCGACCAGCTCGCCGCGGCCGGCCGCAACCAGGTCGAGGCCGTGGAGACGCTGGCGTTCTGGCTGGGGCTGGCGGTGGCGCTGGTCCCGGTCGTCATCGCGCTCGCGGTCTACCTCCCGCCCCGCATCCGCTTCGTCCGCCGCGCGACGGCGGGCCAGGCGCTGGTCGACTCCGGCGCCGACCTCGACCTGTTCGCGCTGCGCGCCATGACCCACCAGCCGCTGCACGTGCTCGCCCGCATCTCGCCCGACCCCGCCGGCGCCTGGCGCGCCCGCGACCCCGACGTCGTACGCCGCCTCGCCATCCTCGAGCTGCGCGACGTCGGCCTCGCACCCCCGCCGCAGTAGTCCGCGACGCGGCACGTTCCGGCCAGCGCTCCGGACAGCGATCCGGCCCGCGCTCCGAGCCGTGCCAGTTTCACCGCCTGAGCGGTGGAACTCCCGCTTCCCTCACGGAACTCCGGCACACCAGCGCCAGTTCCGGCCGGTCAGTCCGAGCGGGGGCTCGGCTCGACTGCCTCGACGGAACTCCCGCTCCCCGGCTGGAGGTCCGTGCGGGAAGCGCCAGTTCCACCGGGTACCCGGTGAAACTGCCGCACAGGGCTCAGAGCAGACCGCGCGCCTTGAGCGACAGGTAGTGGTCGGCCAGGGCGGGGGGCAGCCGCTCGGCGTCGGCGTCCACCACGTCGACGCCGAGGGCGTGCAGCAGCTCGGCCGTACGCCGTCGGCGCGCCACCGCCTGCTCGGCGGCGGCGGCGTCGTAGACCTCGTCGACGGTGCTGCGGGCCGCGGCGAGCCGGGCGAGCTCGGGGTCGCGCACGGACGCCACGACGACCCGGTGGTGGCGGGTGAGCGTGGGCAGGACGGGCAGCAGCCCCTGCTCCACCGCCGCCGGCTCGAGCGGGGTCAGCAGCACGACGAGGGCGCGCTGGCGACCCAGCTGGCCGACGGCGCCGGCCAGCGTGCCCCAGTCGGCCTCGGCGATGACCGGCTCGACGTCGGCCAGCAGGTCGAGCAGCCGGGCCGTCAGGTCGCGTGCGCCCGAGGACCGCAGACGCGCGCGCACCCGGCGGTCGCCCACCACCACGTCGACCCGGTCGCCGGCCCGGGCGGCGAGGGCGGAGAGCAGCAGGGCGGCGTCCATCGCCGAGTCGAGGCGCGGCACGTCGTCGACGCGGCCGGCCGAGGTGCGCGAGGTGTCGAGGACGAGCACGACCCGGCGGTCGCGCTCGGGTCGCCAGGTGCGCACCACGACGGTGCGGTTGCGCGCGCTGGCGCGCCAGTCGATCGAGCGGGTGTCGTCGCCGCGGACGTACTCGCGCAGCGAGTCGAACTCCGTGCCCTGTCCGCGCACGCGCACCGCGGCCCGCCCGTCGAGCTCGCGCAGCCGCGCCAGCCGTGACGGCAGGTGGCGGCGGGAGCCGAACGACGGCAGGGCGCGGACGACGCCGGGCACGTCGAGCGTGCGCTGGCGCTCGAGCACCCCGAGCGGGCCGCGCAGCCGCACGCTGACCCCGGCGGCGCGCAGGTCGCCG
>Ga0325401_1008280_pt1 | contig 10122 bp, 5 predicted proteins | sample PopdelMetagenome_FD_205666 | JGI IMG/M metagenome (GOLD analysis project Ga0325401, IMG submission 205666) | Populus deltoides microbial communities from Bellville, Georgia, United States - Xylem-PdKOR-R2 | ecosystem: Host-associated > Plants > Phyllosphere > Stem > Wood/Secondary xylem | place...
GCTATTCTACTCTATGATTGCACGTTTGTGGCACGGAGCTGTGCCTGCCTCTAAAGCGGAGGCCTATTATGCTTATCTGCTACGCACGGGCGTACCCGACTATCGCCAGACGCCTGGCAACCAGGGCGTGCACGTGCTGCGCCGGGAAGAAGAGGGCGTTGCCCATTTTCAACTGCTCACATTTTGGGAGTCGTATGAGGCCATCAAAGCATTTGCCGGCGATGCCTACGAACAGGCTCGTTACTACCCCGAAGACGCAGATTTTCTCCTGGAGCTAGAGCCGCAAGTAACTCACTACGAAGTACTAGCCCTTCCTGATGTGCCTTCCACGGCAGCCCTGCGGTGATGCTCGTCTATCAGAAGACAGGCAGCTACTCATCGCAACTTTCGCTGCATCGGTAGGCCAACTAAGAGCTTTATTGCTGGCTGAAAGTACCTAGGTCTGTAAAACGGCGCCAACGAGTGCAGGCCCTTGTGAGCGGGAACTTACGGGCCTGCGCTTTTTTACCTGTGTAGCTTTTTCACGCTGTGGTACTTAGTGTGCTGGTTGGGCTTTTGCTCCCAAGCTGCTCAGGTCAGAGTGCAACCTTTTACGGCAGTGGTGGCTCCTCCGGTAGTCATTCTCCTTTCCTTACTGATGAAGCACTCTTTCCTCTTTCTAGCCGGTAGCTTGTTACTGGCGGGCGCGGCCCAAGCGCAGACTACTTTCAGCGTCGGCCCCCGCGTAGGATTCAATATCTCCTCCGCGCACTTTCCCACTAACGAGTCGGTCTCGTACGCGCCGCCCTCGTACGCGAGCCGCTCGGGGTTCGAGGCGGGGTTAACGAGCACGCTGCAATTCGGCCATTTTGCCGTGCAGCCTAGCTTGTTATTTTCGCAGCAAGGCTACCGCAGCTCGGGCTTCTTGCTCAGCTTCGATATGCTTAGTAAATACGAGGAGGACATTCGCCTCAACTACCTAACCCTGCCCCTAAACCTAGCCTTCACCCTAGGGCGCGACGGGCAAGGCCCTCAGATCTTCGCTGGTCCCTATGCTAGCCTGTTGGTGGGCGGCCGCTATAGTCAGCAAGCAAGCGGCTTTGACGAAAATACGGGCAAGATCAGAGGGGCCAATCAAACAACTGATTTCCGTAACTGGTACGCACGGCGTATCGATGGGGGCCTGCAAGCTGGCGTTGGTTATCGCTTGAAAGGGTTGCAACTGCAAGCCAGCTACCGCCTAGGGTTGCGCAACGTAATGGTGCCACGTGAAGGAGCCTATGGCCGGACGTATGATCGGCCTGACCACTACAACCGGTCGCTCCAAGTGTCGCTCAGCTATTTAGTTAGTACCCGGAGCTAGGTGCCAAGCGGGTTGTGCCCAACTGATAATTATTGATTATCAAAAAAGCTCCTCATCTGAGGGGCTTTTTTGTTGCGGGGATACCTCACAGGCCTAGCTTTTCTGCCCGTTAGGCTACTTCGAATTATCTTTTTTGGTGTTGGGCTTCTGCTACGCTGCATAAGCTTCGCTGCGAAAAATTGCCCATTCGCTGCACAAAAGGAGCTATTCAGCAGAAATCTCGGCGGCTTCCTCGAGCAGGATGTAACCTTGTGTCATCAATCGAGCAGCGAGCATCACTGCACGAACGAATCTTAACTTCCTCGCCCCCTTCTATCCATTTTCCTTCTTCCTTTCCCTCTTATCTTATGGCTTACTCTACCACTACCCCCGCCGGCCAAACTGTACAAGAAATTATCAACTCTCTACCTGGCCTGCTGGCCGTGGCCGTAGTAGACGCGCAATCGGGTATGGCCCTCGCATCGCACTCAAACTCACCCAGTCTGAACCCAGAAACCGCCGCCGCTTACAACACCGAAGTGGTTAAGCAAAAGCAAAAGGCTATGGCGGCCCTCAAGCTCACGGGCGAAAAGATCGAAGACATTCTGATGACGCTCAGCCACCAGCTGCACCTGATCAAGCTCTCGGACGACGGCAAGAAGTTTATCTACCTCGTTGTAAACTCGCGTGATACGAACCTAGCTATTGCCCGCGAAGTACTACGCCAAGGTGCCGAGTTGCTCCAATAGTCAGGCCTTCTCCCAAGCGAATATTAGCATACATGCAAAAAGCCACCCCCAAAAGAGGTGGCTTTTTGCATGTATATACCCAAACTAGAACACAGTTTGGCGCTTGTTCTTTCGTCTATTCTCGCGTGGTGGTGTGCAATGCTATCTTGCTTACGATGAGCTGTTTGTACACTTAGTAGTATCTGAAGGTGATTCTACAGCAAAAGGAGTTGCAACGCTTGGCAAAGCAGGGTAGGAGAGTAGCCAAACTACCCGGAAGAGCTAGGTGCTACGCTCAAAACGCACCGCGGCCCGGCAAACGACGAGTCATTTACCGGGCCGGGTAGTGACCGGCACCACACTAGGTGGGTGCCGTAGCGTGCTCCGTCTTTAGTGCCTAACGACGCGCACTTGCTGAGTACCGGAGGCCGTGGTAAGGCGCACCAGGTACACCCCCACCGGATAGGCCCCTAGCGACAGGCTCACTTCCTGCCGTTCGCCGGCAGCCACTGGCCCGCCATCCTGCTGGGTCAGCATGCGCCCGGCCAAATCATATACGGTGAGCGTATAGGCTTCCGCGCGCGGCAGCTGGAAGCCCACGCGCACCTGATCCGCGAACGGATTCGGTGCGGCTTCTAGCCGCGCGGCGAGGTGGCCCCGGGTGGCGGTAGCCAGCACCGCGTTAGCAGCTAGGGTCGTGCTGGCACGGCTGGTCGGCGAGAGCACCTCCAAAGCCGAAAGCTTGGCCGCATCGCGCCCCCCGTCGCTCTCGTAGGCTGACAGGTCCAGGTTGAGTACGCCATCGGTCACCACCACGGAGAAGGTCTCGGTCGTGGCGGTGAAGGGCGCTACTTTGCGCAGGATGTCGTAGTTGTCCAAGACGAGCTGGTTCTCGGCGCGCACGTCGAAGATACGCTGGCCAGGCTGCGTCCAGTAGAGCTCGGCAAAGTGCAGTATGACCTGATACGTGCCATTGGGTACGCGCAAGCTGTAGCCGAAGGCGCCTTCAAAGCGCTCAGTCTGGTACAGCGCGTCATCCGTGGTGCCAGCAATGGGCCCACTGTTCGCCCCCGTGCGGCTTGAAGAGAAGAACTGATCGGCGGCGAACTGCCCTAGGCTCGTATTGACAGCGGGTCCGCCAGCGTTGAGGCGATAGAGTACCTGCATGCTGGGGGTGACGGTCACCGTCACGGTGGCCGTGGTACTCAGCGCGGGGTTGCCATTATCGGTGACGCGCACGGTCAGCGAGAAGGGCGACGCCGCGGTGCGCACCGCAGCGGCATTGGCCACTTGCAACTGGTTGCCCACGAAGGTGAAGGCCCCGTCCGTATTGCCCGCAGTTAGGGCATAGCTCAGGGTCTGGCCCGCATCCGGGTCGGAGGCTACCACGGTGCCCACCAGCGTACCCGCTACGCTACCTTCGGCCACCGAGAAGCTCTGGTTGGCGATGACCGGCGCCTGGTTCGGTCCACTGCTGCGCGAAAGTACTTCCAAAGCCGAAAGCTTGGCCGCATCGCGCCCCCCGTCGCTTTGCAGGGCCGACAAGTCTAGGTTCAGCACCCCGTCGGTGACCACCACGGTGAACGTCTCGGTGGTGGCGGTGAAGGGCGCTACTTTGCGCAGGATGTCGTAGTTGTCCAAGACGAGCTGGTTCTCGGCGCGCACATCGAAGATGCGCTGCCCAGGCTGGGTCCAGTAGAGCTCAGCGAAGTGCAGTACCACCTGATACGTACCGTTGGGCACGCGCAAGCTGTAGCCAAAGGCGCCTTCAAACCGCTCGGTCTGGTAGAGGGCATCGTCGGTGGTACCCGCAATCGGACCCGAGTTGGCGCCCGTGCGGCTCGGGCTGAAATACTGATCGGCCGCAAACTGACCTAGGCTCGTGTTCACGGCCGGACCACCCGCGTGCAGGCGATAGACTACTGTGGTAGTGGGGATTACTTGCACGGTGAAGGCGACGGGAGCGCTGTTGTCGCTTACGGCTTGGCCGCTGAGCTGGGCGGTGGCATACACACGATGCGGCGCTTCGCTTAGCGCAGTGGGCTGGGTCAGGCTGAAGCTGCCGCCCGTGGCCGTGGTGGTACCGATGCTGGCATTATCTACATATACCGTCACGATGCTGCCGGCTGGGGCGGTACCTTGGTAGGTAGGCGTCAGCGTGTTAACCGTGCTGTTATTGACTGGGGCGGTAATAACCGGAGCCACCGTGATGGGTTGAGTGTAGGTAAGGCTGAACGGGGCGGCGGCCGCGTTGCCGTTGCCGGCCGCATCGGTGGCTGCGTTGGCCGGCACGCTCACTGTCACGAGCCCACTGGCGGCGGGCGTCACGCGGAAGGTATAACTGGTGCCGCTGCCGCTGAAGGTGCCACTGGTGACGGTGCCGTTGGTAAGGGCTATGTCGCTAGCAGTGAAGCCCGTGACGCTTTCGGAGAACATCACCGCGAAAGGAATCGGTGCGGTACCCGTACTGCCGCCCGACGGGCCTGCGGTACTGCTAATAGTCGTTGTGGGGCCGTCGCGGTCGATGAGGTACGCTGGGCTGGTGAGCCCGGGGTTGGTGACCACGGGCGAGATGCCAGTATTATTCTGGAATTGTAACTGCACGCTGCCGGTGGTGCCGGGGCTTAGCGTGCCGGTGTTGACGGTCACGGTGTAGCTCGCCCCGGAGCCCGTGACGGCGGCCACGCTCGCACCCATTAGGTTGGTGCTGATGACTGTGAAGTTACTCGTACTCAGGCCCGCTACTGCATTGGCAAAGGTCACGGTATAGGCGACGGTGCTTGCGTTGGTCGGTGAAGCGCCGGCTCGCTCGATGGAAACCACCGTGGTCGTAGCGGCAAACGTGATGTCTTTCGTGGCCGGTGCGCTGCTGAGACGGCCGTCATTCACCACAAACGACACCGTGCGGGTCGCCGTGTTCGGCACAGCCGCCGAATTTCGGTAGGCAACGCTGCGCAGGATGGCTTGGTACTGGGCCACCGTAGCCGTGCCTGACAACTCTAGTGTACCAGTGGCGAAGGTATAAATGCTGGATACCCCATTGCCTAGAGTGGCACTCAGCAGGTCTTGGCTACTAACGAAACCGCCACTGATTCTTACCGTTGCCGAGGACAGCGTCGTGTTGTCTACGTCCGCCACCGTGAGGCCATTATCGACGGTCACGGAGCCTGGACTTTGCGTGAAGATGGTAGCGCCGATAGTGGTCGTGACCACGGGTGCATCGTTCACGGGCGTTACCGTCACGGTTACAGTCGCGGTAGCGGTGCCACCGTTACCGTCCGAAATGGTATAGTCAAACGTAGTCGTGCCAGTGAAATTGGGGCTAGGTGTAAAGCTTACTACGCCGCTGGCCAAGGCCACAGTGCCACTGGCCGGTTGCGTCACGGCCGTTACCGTCAGTGTCTCGCCGAGGTCGGGGGTGCTCGTGTCGTTCGCCAACACCTCGACTGCCGTGGGGCCGCTGTCCTCGCTTACCGTTACGGCGTCGGGGTTGGCGGTGGGCGGGTTGTTGAGGGTGGTAAAGGTTTGGCTGTCACCGTAGGCCGTGCCGGCAGTATTAGTAGCGTAGGCGCGCACCGTGTAGGTCGTATTGCCGGGCAGGCCCGTTATCGTCTGCGAAAAAGCGCCCGCGCCGGTGTTCGTGCCAATGGTGACCTTCGTATTGCTGATCGTTGGAGTGCCCGTGCCTTGCACGTAGACTACGCCGCGGTCGGTGATGCTAGCTCCGCCCGTGGCGGTTACGTTGCCCCCCAACACGGCGCTGGTGCCCGTGATGCTGGCGGGAGTAGCCGTCGTGACGGTTGGCACGGCGGCGGCCGTCGAAAAGCTCACGACCGTGCCGTAGCTGGTGCCGATGCTGTTAATGGCATACGCCCGCACGTAGTAGGTAGTAGCGGGCGTGAGGCCCGATATAGTTTCTGAGTAAGAGCCCGTGCCGGAACCATTGGCATCCTGCGTCACGCCCGAGCTACCAATGGCGGGGGTAGTGTTGGTGCTGCTATACAACACGCCCCGGCTGGTTACGGCTGCGCCGCCATCGGCCGTCACGTTGCCGCCTAGCACGGCGCTGGTAGCGGTGATATTCGTGGTCACAGCGGTCGTTACCGTTGGAGCTACCACCCGCGTGCCCGTTACCCGGATGTTATCAAAAGCAAAGTCATTGATAATGTCGCCGCTGTTCAGTACCAATTGAAAGTCCAGCGTCTGCCCGTTTAGGCTGCTGGGCAACGTAAAATCAAAGTCGGCCATTGTCGGACTCAGGGCCGTGCCGGTCGGCACGCCGGTGCTCGCCGTGGGGTCGGTGTCTTGGCGTAATACGCCGGGGCTAACTCCTAACGCACCCGTCGAGGTGCCCCTAAATGAGCCAAAAGGCGTCCAAGTGCTGCTGCCTGCCGTGCGGTAATACAGTTTGAAGTACTCGCTCGTGGTCCAGGTTGCGTTTCGTGCGTTGCCGGCGGCCGTGCCACCGGTGTTGGTAGCTCCCAGCCGGACGGTAAACTTCAGATTGACGTAGCCGTTTGTGTTCACCTGCTTGGTCGTGAACACACCTAGCTTCGGGGTGCTTGGGTTGAGGCTGTTACTCGTGGCGGTGCCGTACCAATAGTAGCTGCCGCTGATACTGCTGAAGGTTGTGGCCGTCACGGCCTCCGAGTAGGGGTTGACGTTGGTGCGCAGCCAAGCGCTGCCGTTGGCGGCCACGTAGGTGTTAGAGGCGTAGCGCGTGCCTTCCCCATTCGTTTCGAGGTCGTCGGTGTAGGGCAAATTGCTGGCCGCATCAAGGACGGTCGTCACCGCAATGGTGCGCGTAACGGGCGAGGAAGTCAGGTTGGTCGGGTCCGTAACCGCAATGCTGACGACGCGGTTGCCCGCCGTGGCGTTGGTAGCATCAACGTTCTGGTACCGCACCGAGCGGAGCGCCGCTTGGTAGGCAGCGACGGTGGCTGTGCCCGTCAGCGTTAGCACGCCTGTTCCAGTATTATAAGCACCCGTAATGCTATTTTGATTAACAAAGATCAGCATGTCTTCCGACGAGTCGAAGCCACTAGTAAACTCTACTTTGGCGCCGCTTAGCGTAGGGCTGTCGTTGTCCGATACAGTAATGGTGCTGGTAATGACCGTGGCTGGTGCGCCCTCATTGTACGGCAGCTGTGTCGATTCAATACCAGCTACCACCGGCGCCGCGCCGCTGGCTGCCGTGCCAAACACTCGGATATTATCGAAGGCTACTTCGCGGCTGGTGCCGCTGGTTGACACGACTACCCGCGTTTCCATCGTGTTGGCCGACGACCCCACGTCGAAGGTGAAATCTCTCATCACATCCGTGATGTACAGTGGGTTGCTGCTGTTGCCGATAGTGCGACGTAGGTTACCAGTAGTACCTCCCGTAGCTAGGTCCGTGAAAAAGCGCCCAATGGTACGCCACGCACCCACTCCGTTCAGGCGCACCTGCACCTGCACCGTGTCGGTGGTTCGGTATGCGCCGTTGTTGACGCCCGCATCGTAGCGCGGCGACATCAGCGCAACGACCACTTGCAGGTTGGTTTGGCCGGTTACATTCAGGGTGTTGAGCTTCACGGAGCCGGGGGCGCGGTAGGTGCCATTTCCGCCTTGGGTGCCCTCGGCCGCCCAGAAGTAGGTGCCATCGAGGTTGAGGCCAATGCCCGAGCCGGCGACCATCGGCTTGCTCGGCCATACGTCACTCGTGGTACCCGAGGCCTGGGTGGTGGGCAGCGTATTGGGCGGGCTGGTCGTGCCCGGCTCCGTCACCCGTTGAAAATACTGGTTGTACTTCTGAATGGTGCCTGTGCTGGTGCTGCAATACGCGTTGCCAGGGCAGCTCACGTTGTTGTCTTGCGGGAGGACGGTAGCGGTGTAGTTTACCGCTTCGCCGTTCTCAAACGACTGCTTTTGAAGCAGCGTCTGAGCTCGGGCTCCCCAGGTAGCCAGCAGGAGCGGCAGCAGTAAGAGGGGTTTCAGAAAGGAAAAGTGTTTCATAAGAGAATTGGGATAGGAAAAAGAGCAAGAAGCTAGGTCGGGAGGGGGCCAGGGCACTACCAATCGACCTAGGCTGCTGCTTGGCGGCGAATGAATGGCGTAAGACGCGGTTGCGACGAATAGAAGCAGCCTCCCGCAGTACAATGGGTAAGGCTAGCTTGCGCAGAAGTCTGCGGTAGGGATGAATGAAGTAACTGAAAATCTGTAAGGTGCTGCGCGCTAGGTTGTAGAGCGCAGCTAGGTGGTAGAGCTCGTGTTATCTACTGCCTTCAGCCCGGAGGCGCTGTGGGCGGCGTGCCTAGTACTTCGCCCGGCTGCACTCCTAGCCCCGCTAGCTGCCCTCCGCTGAAATAGCCTTCGTCCAGGGCTACCACGTCTAGTTGGAGCACTTGCCCGTCGCCGCAGGCTACTAGCAAGGCCTGGCCGGGCGCAGCCAGCACCACAGTGCCGGGCGGAGCGGCTACGGTTTCGGGTCGGAGGGTAGTGCTTAGCACGCGCAACACTTGTCCGCGCAGGGTAGCTAGTGCCCCCCGGTTCCAGGGGTTAGCGGCCCGGACCAGGCGAGCAATGGCTTCGGCCGGCTCATCCCAGCGTACGCACAGGTCCGCTAAAGTGGGACGAGGCCAGTAGCGGGCCGCCGTCTCGTCCTGGGGCTGGTCGGGCAGGGGAGCCGTGCCGCGCAAGCCGGCCAGCAGTTGCCGACCCGCTTGCACGCCAGCCAGCGCTAACTGCCCCCGGTGCAGCCCGTGGGTGTCGTGCGGACTGATGGGTACGGGCAATGCTACCAGTACCGGCCCCGTATCGAAGTCGGCGGTCATGCGGTGGACGGTCACGGCGCCGGCTGGCTCGCCGTTGCGCAGTTGCCAGAACGTGGGCTCCGGGCCCCGGTAGCCTGGCAGGGCGGCAAAATGAAAATTGAGAAAGCCCTGGGGCGGCAATGCTAGCACTGCCGCCGGCACCCGCCACGGAAATGTGAGGACTAGCACCGCTGTGGGCTGCGTGGTAGTTATCCATTCGGTCAGCTCGGTGGCCAGCGCCGTCCGCGTCAGTGGGTGCGCCGTCAGCCCCCGTTGCGCCAGCAGCTCGCGCACCTGCTCCGAGCCCTCGCGGCCTGTGACTGGCACGGCCACGCTCGCTACTACATCCTGCGCTAGCAAGTCTTCTAGCAGGGGCCAGCCTAGCAGGCTGCTAATGATAACGGCCACACGCATGAGGTAGCTCAGTAATGTAAATTGGATAGCCACTAGCACCGCCCAGCTAAAGCTAGGCTACCTCGTGCGCCATACCCTAGCGGGAGCATGACTGCCAGAAGGCACATGAAAGGCCCCGCGCTAGTCGAACGAGGGGAAATAGCCTGTGAGGGCAATGACATAATTGAGCGCGACGTAGGGCTGGCGGTTTTCGTGCCCTAGGCTTCCGCCCACATTTGTAGTGGTAGGCGGTAAGGCCGTGGCCATTGGAGCATTGGCTGGGCCGTTGCAATAGAGCGGCGCTACGCCCGGCCCCGGTAGCCCCGCACTAGCGGTAGGCCGTTCGGCTTCCGTTGCCGTTTGCAACGTGGCCGAAAAGCTGTGGGTGTGAGCGGGCAGTTGGCCCCTGGTCAGGTTCACCTGCTCTACCCCACCAATCTGGCCCTGGAGGTAGTTGCTGCCACCAGCAAGTTGGCCGGCCCCTACCACGACGCGGCTACGCAAATCGGGCAGGGCGAAGGTGGTGGTGCCGTTGCCGCCGTAGGTAGTGCCTATCAGCGAAAACAGCGGCGCGTACTGGTTGATGGGCAGGAGCTGACCAGCGCAGATCGCCCAGCCTTTGGGCGCATAATCAATAGCAATGGGGCGAATCTCGCCGATATATGGTTCGTCCATGAGATGGTAGCGTAAAAGATAAAAAGCTAGGTAAGCAACCTGTTGAGGCTAATCCCGCGGTGGAAATAGGCCTTCCACGGCCATGATGTAGTTGAGCGCCAGCGAAGGCTGAAGGTTAGGGTGCGCTTGGCCGCCCCCTGCCCCTGCCGTGGTACCGGTCAGGGCGACCACGTTCAGCGTGGCGCTTGGCGATGAGGATGGGTTGTAGGAGCCG
>Ga0325401_1008283_pt1 | contig 10120 bp, 8 predicted proteins | sample PopdelMetagenome_FD_205666 | JGI IMG/M metagenome (GOLD analysis project Ga0325401, IMG submission 205666) | Populus deltoides microbial communities from Bellville, Georgia, United States - Xylem-PdKOR-R2 | ecosystem: Host-associated > Plants > Phyllosphere > Stem > Wood/Secondary xylem | place...
CCGTGCACACCGGGTTCGTCGACCGGCTGCTGGCCACGTTCCCCGACCCGGAGAAGGAGCGCGCCGCGATGGGCGCGCGCCAGGCCATCGGGCGGATGGTGACGCCCGAGGAGGTCGCGTACGCGATCGCGTACCTGGGCAGCCCGCGCGCCGGCTCGACCACGGGCACGGCGCTCGACGTCGACGGCGGGGCGACCCACCTGCGCGCCCGCCCGGTGCAGAAGCGTGGCTGAACCGGCGCCGTCGGCGGTCCCCGCGCAGGACGAGCTCGACCTGCCCCTGGCGGGCGTGACGGTCCTCGACTTCAGCCAGTTCCTCGCCGGTCCCGTCGCCGCCCTCCGGCTGGCCGACCTCGGCGCCCGGGTGATCAAGGTCGAGCGTCCCGGCGTCGGCGACCTGGGCCGCACCCTCGCCTTCGGCGGCCGCATGGCCGGGGCGAGCTCGATGTCCTTCCACGCCATGAACCGCAACAAGGAGAGCATCACCGCCGACCTCAAGGACCCCGCCGACCTGGCGCGCGTCCGCGACCTGGTGGCCGACGCCGACGTGCTGATCCAGAACTTCCGGCCCGGGGTCATGGAGCGCATCGGCCTCGACCACGAGTCCGTGGCCAAGATCAACCCCAAGATCGTCTACGGCAGCGTCAGCGGCTACGGCGACGCCGGCCCGTTCAAGGACCGCCCCGGGCAGGACCTCCTCGCCCAGTCCATCGCCGGCCTGCCCTGGCTGAACGGCTCGCGCGACGACCCGCCCGTGCCCGTCGGGCTCTCGGTCGCCGACCACCTGGCCAGCTGCCACCTCGCGCAGGGCATCACCGCCCTGCTCGTGCGCCGCTACCGGACCGGGCGCGGCGGGCTCGTGCAGACGAGCCTCTTCGAGTCGCTGCTCGACCTGCAGTTCGAGCTGCTCACGACCCGCCTCAACGACCCGACGGTCGCCGTGCAGCGCAAGGGCCCGCGCTCGGCGCACGCCTTCCTGCCCGCCCCGTACGGCATCTACCCCTGCTCCGACGGCTACCTCGCCATCGCGATGAACCCCGTCCCGACCATCGGCCGGCTGCTCGACCTGCACGTCCTGGCCTCCATGACCGACCCGAGCGCGTGGTGGGAGCGGCAGGAGGAGATCGAGGAGCTGATCGCCGAGCGGCTGCGGACGGACACCCGCGACGCGTGGCTCGCCGTCCTCGACGCCGAGGACGTGTGGTGCGCGCCCGTGCTGACCCTGGAGGAGCTGATCAGCCACGAGGGGTTCGCGGCGATCGCCATGACCCAGGAGATCAGCGCCGGGGACCTCACGCTCACGACGACGCGGAGCCCGATCCGCGTCGACGGGCAGCGGCTGACGAGCTCGCGCCCGGGGCCGGAGCTCGGGCAGGACGACCGATGACCACACCGTCGACCACGCTGCGCGGCATCACCTGGGAGCACGCCCGCGGCTACGACTGCCAGGTCGCGGCGGCCGTCGAGTACGAGCGCCGGACCGGCGTGCGCGTGGAGTGGGAGGCCCGCTCGCTCCAGGCCTTCGCCGACGCGCCGCTCGAGCACCTCACCGCGCGCTACGACCTGCTCGTCATCGACCACCCGCACGTCCCGCTGGCCGCGCAGGCCGGGCTGCTCGCCCGGCTCGACGGGGCCGGCCACGACGAGGAGCTCGCCGCGCTGGCCGCCGACTCGGTCGGCGCCAGTCACGCGACGTACGCGTACGCCGGCCACCAGTACGGGCTCTCGACGGACACGGCCACCCAGGTCGCGGTCCACCGGCCCGACCTGCTGCCCGACGCCCCGACGGACTGGGACCAGGTGCTCCAGCTCGCCGGCGAGGGCCGCGTGCTCTGGCCGGCCAAGCCGATCGACGCCTGGTCGAGCCTCTGCACGCTCGCGGCCGGCCGTGGGACGCCGGTCGGGTCCGTGCCCGGGGTGTTCCTCTCGCCCGAGGACGCGGCCCCGGTCCTCGACCTTCTGCACCGCCTGGCCGACCGGGTCCCGGACTGGTGCCTGTCCGCCAACCCGATCCAGGTGGCCGAGGCGCTGGCCGCCGACGACGGCGAGGTGTGGGCGTACGCGCCGCTGCTCTACGGCTACAGCAACTACTCCCGCGCCGGCTACCGCCCGCACCGGCTGCGCTACGCCGACATGCCGGCCGGGCCCCGCGGCCTCGCCGGCTCCCAGCTCGGCGGCGCGGGTGTCGCGGTGTCGAGCCGGGCGTCCGACGTCGACGCGGCCCGGGCGTACGCGCTGTGGGTCGCCTCGCCGGAGGTGCAGTCGGGTCTCTACTACGACGCCGGCGGTCAGCCGGGCTACGGCGCCTCGTGGGACGACGACCGGCTCAACGCCGACTCGCTCGACTTCTTCCGCGGCACCCGCCGCACGGTCGAGCAGGCCTGGGTCCGCCCGCGCACGGCCGGGCTCATCGAGCTGCAGGACACGGTCTCGCCGTGGGTCACCGAGGCCCTGCGCGGCGAGCTGAGCGACGAGACGCTGCTGCGGCGTGCGAACGAGCTGGCCGCTCGCCTGCTCGTCGCCGAGGACACGACGGGTGAGGACGCATGAGGACCGAGGACCGCTACTTCGAGGACTTCCGTGTGGGCGAGAGCCGCACGTCGGTCGGGCGGACGATCACCGAGACCGACGTCGTCATGCACGCCGGGCAGACGGGCGACTTCTTCCCGCACCACATGGACGCGGAGTGGATGAAGACGCAGCCCGCGGGACAGCGGATCGCCCACGGGACGTTGATCCTGTCCGTCGCCGTCGGCATGACCGCGACCGACATCAACCCCCAGGCGATGTCGTACGGCTACGACACGATCAGGTTCATCAAGCCGGTCTTCATCGGCGACACGATCACGGTCACCGCGGAGATCACCGAGCTGAGTGATCACAAGAAGAGGCCCGAGCAGTACGGCTACGTGCACGAGCTCGTCACCGTGACCAACCAGCGCGGCGAGACGGTCATGGTCCTGACCCACCTCTACCTGACGAACAAGCGCGGATGACGCTCCCCGAGCCGGAGACGCTCCCTGAGCCTGTCGAAGGCCCACGCAGTGGTTAGCGTCCCTCCCCCGCTGACGCTGCTCGGCCGCGACTTCGACGGGTTCCGCCGCGCGGTGTCCACCCACTCCGCCGCCTGGCCCGTCGGCACGGTGGATGCGACCTGGCTCGGCCTGCCCGAGCTCGAGGCCGCGGTCCTCGGCCCCGAACCCGCCGACGCCGACCTGCTCGTCGTCCCCGCCGACTGGCTCCCGGCCCTGGCCGCGAGCGGCCGCATCCAGACGCTGACGGCATACGCCAGCGGGAACCCGCCCGAGGGCTGGCCGGACGCGTGGTCGCCCTCGTTCCACGACGGGATCACGTGGGGCGACGACGTCTACGGCCTGCCGTTCCACGACGGCCCGCAGCTGCTGTTCAGCCGTCCATCGCTCCTCGAGGCGCACGACCTGCGTCCGCCGTCGACCTGGTCGGAGCTGCTGGCCGTGGCCGGCGCGCTGCACGAGCCCGACGGCATCGCCGGAACGGTGCTCGCGGGTGCGCCGGACGGCCACAACAACGTCTACGACCTCGTGCTCCACCTGCGCCGGCTCGGCGGCGACCTGGTCGACGCGGACGGTCGGATCGCGCTCGACACCGACGCCATGCGGGCCGCGCTGACCTTCCTGCGCGAGGTCGTCACCACCCTCGTCAGCCCGGACGCCGCGCGGATGGACAGCAACGACAGCGGCTTCGCCTTCGCAGCGGGCGACGTGGGCGTCGCCGTGAACTGGGCCGGGTACGCCGCCCTCGCCGCGGCGGGCTCGGTGGCCGACGACTTCGCGTGCGCCGTCGCACCGACCCACGACGACGGCTCGCCGACCGTCACCGTGAACGCCTTCTGGGTCACCTGCGTCAGCGCGGCCTGCGCCGACCCGGACCGCGCCTGGGACTACCTGCGCCACGCGGCCTCGGCGGCGATGGACCTCGAGACCACCCGCGCGGGCGCGTCCGGGGCGCGACGCAGCACCTGGGCCGACCCCGAGCTGCTCCGCGCGCACCCCGAGCACGCGCTCTTCGAGCGGGCGCACGACCACTCCCGCCCGCTGCCCCGCGTGCCCGAGCTGCCCGCCCTCGTCGGCGTGCTCAACGAGCTCGTCGACGCCGTCGTCTGGCGCGGCGAACCGCTCGGACCCGCCCTCACCGCCGCCGACTCCTCCGCGGCCGCCCTCGACCATCCCGCCCCCGTCCGTCCCTCCAGGAGCACCCCGTGACCCGCATCGTCTCCGTCAACGTCGTCGACCTCCGCTTCCCGACCTCGCTGTCGCTGGACGGTTCCGACGCCATGAACAAGGACGCCGACTACTCCGCGGCGTACGTCGTGCTCCGGACCGACGAGCCCGGACTCGCGGGCCACGGCTTCACCTTCACCATCGGGCGCGGCAACGACGTGTGCGTCCTCGCCGCGGAGCACCGCGCCGCGCCGCTGGTCGGCCGGGAGGTCGACGCGCTCGTCAGCGACCTCGGCGGGGTCTACCGCGAGCTGGCGTCGGACTCGCAGCTGCGGTGGCTCGGGCCGGACAAGGGCGTCGAGCACCTGGCCATGGCCGCGGTGATGAACGCCGTGTGGGACCTCGCCGCGCGCGTCGCCGGCAAGCCGCTGTGGCAACTGCTCGTCGACATGGACCCCGAGGCGCTCGTCGACACCCTCGACCTCACCTACCTCAGCGACGTGCTGACGCGCGACGAGGCGATCGCCATGCTCGCGTCGTCGGTGCCCCAGCGGGCGGAGCGGATCGCTGACCTCCAGCGCACCGGCTACCCCTGCTACACGACCTCGGCGGGCTGGCTCGGCTACTCCGACGACAAGCTGCGCCGTCTCGCCACCGAGGCGCTCGAGCAGGGCTTCCGGCACGTCAAGCTCAAGGTCGGGGCCAACCTCGAGGACGACGTCCGCCGCTGCTCCATCGCGCGCGAGGTCATCGGCTGGGACGCCAACCTGATGATCGACGCCAACCAGGTGTGGGACGTCCCGCAGGCGATCGAGTGGGTGCAGGCGCTCGCGGAGTTCAAGCCGCTGTGGATCGAGGAGCCGACCAGCCCCGACGACGTGCTCGGCCACGCGGCGATCCGCAAGGCCGTCGCGCCCATCGGCGTCGCGACCGGGGAGCACGGCATGAACCGGGTGCTGTTCAAGCAGCTGTTCCAGGCCGAGGCGATCGACTTCTGCCAGCTCGACGCCGCCCGGCTCGCCTCGATCAACGAGATCGTCCCCGTCTACCTGATGGCCCTCAAGTTCGGCGTCCCCGTCTGCCCGCACGCCGGCGGCGTCGGCCTGTGCGAGCTCGTGCAGCACCTGTCGGTGTTCGACTACGTCGCCGTATCGGGCACGACCGAGCACCGCGTGACCGAGTTCGTCGACCACCTGCACGAGCACTTCGCCGACCCGTGCATCGTCTCCGACGGCGCGTACGTGCTGCCCTCGCAGCCCGGCTACAGCGCCGAGATCCACGAGGCGTCGGTCGCTGAGTACGCGTTCCCGGACGGGTCGTTCTGGAAGGGCCGCCAGGCGGCGGACGACGTCGTCGACGCGTCGGGGTCGATCCGGTGATCATCGACACCCACCTGCACGTGTGGGACCTCGACCGCTCGCCCTACGCGTGGATCGACCGGGGCGTCCCGCCGTTCAACCGCACCTACACGTTCGACGAGGTCGCTCCTCAGCTCGCGGAGAACGGCGTCGACGCCGTGATCCTCGTGCAGGCCGACGACGACGCCCGGGACACCGACCACATGCTCGAGGTCGCGGCTGAGCGGCCCGAGGTCGTCGGTGTGGTGGCGTACGTCCCGCTGCACGAACCGGCCCAGGCCGCGGTCCGCCTCGAGCAGCTGCTCGAGAACCCGTACGTCGTCGGCATCCGCAACCTCACCCATGACCGGCAGGACCCCGACTGGGTCCTCCGCCCCGACGTCGACGAGACCCTCGGCCTCATCGAGCAGGCCGGTCTCCCCTGGGACCACGTCGCGGTGCTCCCCCGTCACCTCGAGCACGTGGCCACGATCAGCGAGCGCCACCCGGACCTGCGCATCGTGATCGACCACCTGGCCAAGCCGCCGATCGGCGAGGCGTCGCGCGAGCCCTGGTGGAGCCTGATCGAGGTCGCCGCGCAGAACCCGCTCGTGCACGCCAAGATCTCCGGGCTCTACCCCGGCGCCGACCCCGCGTCGTGGACCGTCGAGGGCCTGCGGCCCTTCATTGACCGCGCGCTCGACGTGTTCGGGTCGAGCCGCCTCATGTACGGCGGCGACTGGCCCGTTTCGGTTCCGGCAGGCGGTTATGGCCCAGTCCTGAAGGGCTTGAGCGAAACACTCAACCACCTGAACTTATCCGAGAGCGGAAGCGTTTGGTCGAGTGTAGCTATAAACGTCTACGATCCGCAGCCACTCAATCTAGCGGGTTTACGGTCGCCGCAGGCGTAGCGCTGATCCCGTCCTCCACATGCTCTCTTACTGTGATGCCTTCGGCTGCGATCTCAAGTAAATGCTGGAAGTGCTCGCGCGTGCGGCTTCCCCAATTATTGTTGAGCACCCAGGTATGTTCGCCTACCTCGATCCAATCCTCGACGTGCCATCGCTTTCGACTGTCGTCCGACCGATTTAATTGCGTCACGATAGCCGACCACAACGAGTCTGCCGTTTGATAAGTTCCTTCGACGCGGAGCGTTTTACTAGCCGGAAGAACTGCGCTGATCTCCTCCATAGTTGAGCCTGTAGCAAACATGGCCTGCACGAGTCGCAGCATGGCCCATCGCTTCGGGAGGGGATCGCTAATACCCGCAGGCGTCTCGACAATAAATTTCGTTCGATCGGCCGCATTCAAAAGGCCTGATGATTGCCGGACGGCATTCTCCTTCTCCCGCACACGGACGGTGTACACGGACGCTTCGGGTAATGGAATTAAGTACTGAACGTCCAGCAGAATGCGCTCGTCGAGCGTGTAGGGGGTCAGTCGCACGCAGCGAATATCGAAATCATGGAACTCATTCAACCAGAGGACTGTGGTCGTGATCTCCTGACTAAAATCTTCAGAAGCTAGTACGATCCCGACCTGGCGAGGCACCTCAGGTTGGTCGTCGTCATCGACTTCAAGCCAGGAAAGCAGGTCGGCTCGAGCCTCAGGCTCCGAATCTCCCAATAGATTCCGGACCTTCCGGTACCTGGCGAAAGTCCGCACCAGCTGCGAGAAGGTCATTGTGGAGACCATCGCCGCATAGCGTAGAGCTTGTAGCTCCATATGCCCACCGTCGGCAGTGCGCTTCAACTCCACGACAACAAGTCGGCAGTTCTTGTCAACACACAGCAGATCGATTCGGCGGAGCACTCCGTCGAAGTCTCCGAACTCCTCCGAGATGACTAGTAAGTTCGGGTCGATTAGATCAATCTGATCACGAAGCGCAGCCTGCAAGTGAGCTCGCTCTTGGATTCCTTGAGTGGCGAAAGTTGTTCGCTCTAGTCTCACCATTGCTCCGGGTCCGAGTGTAGTCCCGTGCTTCAGTTTCGTGACGTCGTACAGCACGCAATCTCCTTCTGTTGCTTCCTCACCTCAGGAATCTGAGGACTTAGCAGCCCTAATTCCCTGCTATCCAGGGGACGGCCTGCGGTCTGCCAGCGCCCCTGTCAGCGAACCCCCACCATCCGCCTGCTGATCCAGCGCCGCCCCAGGAGCAGCAACACCCCGACCGCGATCGAGGCGACGCCGATGATCAGGAAGTACGGGGTCTCGGACTCCGGGTCGTAGAAGCCGGCCAGCGTGCCGGCGGTCGCGGTACCCACGGCGATCGAGAGGAAGTACAGCGCGATCATCTGGGTGTGGAAGGCGGCCGGCGCGAGCTTGGTCGACAGCGACTGCCCCACCGGTGAGAGGCAGAGCTCGGCGAGGGTGAAGAAGAACAGGATCAGCACCAGCCAGAGCAGCGGCGTGCTGTTGGCGGCGCCGTTCGCGTACGGCAGGAACAGCAGGAACGCGACCCCCATGAAGAGCGTGCCCAGCGCGAACTTCACCGGCGTCGGCGGCTGCCGGTCCCCCAGCCGCGTCCACAGCGCCGCGAACACCCCGGCGAAGACGATGATGAAGATCGGGTTGATCGACTGCACGAAGCTCGGCGGCATCGTCCAGCCGAAGACGTCCCGGTTCAGCCGCTCGTCGGCGTATACGGCGACGACCGTGCTCTGCTGCTGGAACAGCGACCAGAAGACGGCGCTCGCGACGAACATCGGGATGAACGAGACCACCCGGCTGCGCTCGTCGGTGGTGATCTTGTTCGAGGTCAGGATCACCGCGAACAGCGCGACCGTGGCCACGACGGTCACCCCGACGACGATGGCGGAGAGCCGGTCGGCGGTGATCACGCCGACGAGCGACAGCACCACGACCAGCAGCACGACGACGAGCGCGGCGCTGCCGTAGCGGACCTTGCCGCGCCGGTCGAGCGGGTTGGCGACCGTGCGGCCGGCGCCGGCGAGGGTGCGGCGGCGGAGCAGCAGGTACTGGGTGAGGCCGAGCGCCATGCCGACGGCGGCCAGCCCGAAGCCCCAGTGGAAGCCCTTCATGCCCTGCAGCAGGCCGGTCAGCAGCGGTCCGACGAGGGCCCCGATGTTGACGCCCATGTAGTAGATCGAGAAGCCGGCGTCGCGCCGCGTGTCCTCGGGTGAGTAGAGGTCGCCGAGCACCGAGCTGGTCGTGGTCTTCAGCGAACCCGAACCGAGCGCGATGCACACCAGGCCGATCCCGACGCCGCCGAGTCCGGGGACGAGCGCCAGCGAGATGTGGCCGAGCATGATCACGACCGCGGCGACGAGCAGCGTGCGTTCCGCGCCCAGGAGCCGGTCGGCGACCCAGGCGCCGAGGATGGCGGAGAGGTAGACCAGCCCGCCGTACGCGCCGACGATCGAGGTCGCTGCGCTCTGCTCCAGGCCGAGCCCGCCCTCGGTGAGGCTGTAGTAGAGGTAGTACACGAGGATGCCCTGCATCCCGTAGAAGCTGAACCGCTCCCACATCTCCACGCCCGCAAGGTTCGCCAGGCCCAGCGGGTGGCCGAAGAACGTACGCCCGGTGCTTGGACGGTCCTGCTCGACGACAGTGCTCATCCCGGCAGCGTCGCACGCCCCGGCGCCGCCCGGCGGGCCCACCCGCCCGACTCACCGGAACCGTCGGACCCCGCGGCTACGGTCTTCCCCGTGCCACCCTCTCGGCCGGACCACCGCCTCGACCTCAGCCGGCTGCCGGAGCCCGTTCTCGACGCCGCACCCGAGCTGGTCTCGCTCTACTGGACGGCCTGGGAGACGGCGTGGACGCACGTCGTCGAACAGCCGGGCGTGCCGCGGTCGCCGTACATGGACGAGGGCTTCGACCCCGACGTCATCTGGATCTGGGACACCTGCCTGATGACGCACTTCTGCAAGTACGCGCCCGAGGACTTCCCGGGCATCGAGAGCCTGCAGAACTTCTACGGCCCCCTGCACGACGGCGCGCCCTCGGCGCTGCAGATCCAGCACCCCGACAACCCGCCGCTCTTCGCCTGGGCCGAGGAGGAGTACGTCCGCCACACCGGCGACCTCGAGCACGTGACCCGGCTGCTGGACGCGGGCTACCTGCAGCGCCACTTCGCCTGGTTCGACACGGTCGCCCCGGGGACGGTCCTGCCCGTCTCGGTGATGCCGACGACGATCGAGCGGCGCCCGGAGGGCTACCGCTGGGGCGCGATCCAGAGCGGCATGGACAACACGCCGCGGGCCGGCGAGGCCACCTGGTACGGCAACTCCCGGGGCGGGATCCTCTGGCTCGACGCCATGGCCCAGCAGGCGCTCTCCGCGCAGAGCATCGCCCGCCTGGCCCGGCTCGTCGACCGGCCTGCGTTGGCCGAGGAGTACGAGGCGCGGCACGCCGCGCTGTGCGCCGAGCTCCAGCACCACTGGGACGACGAGGACCGGACCTTCTACGACCGCGTGGAGACCGCGCCCTTCCCGTTCCAGCGCGTGGTCACGCCGGCGGCGTACTGGCCGCTGCTGGCCGGGGCCTGCAGCCCGGAGCAGGCGCAGGCGCTGGCCGACCTCCTCACCGACCCGGGCAAGCTGGGCGGGCCGGTTCCGTGGCC
>Ga0325401_1008284_pt1 | contig 10119 bp, 8 predicted proteins | sample PopdelMetagenome_FD_205666 | JGI IMG/M metagenome (GOLD analysis project Ga0325401, IMG submission 205666) | Populus deltoides microbial communities from Bellville, Georgia, United States - Xylem-PdKOR-R2 | ecosystem: Host-associated > Plants > Phyllosphere > Stem > Wood/Secondary xylem | place...
TTTCATTTTTCAAACCTAATAAATTAAATAACAAATAATACTAAAATGTATATAATTTAACGGGATACAAAAAAATGATTTTGAGGCGGGCACTGCAGTAGCGTAGCAAAAGGCCTTAACAATCAAAAAATAGGTTAAAGATATGGATGGATGGATAGACAACAAGAACTCCTACGTGCTACGACAAATACAATTTGGAAATATACACAAGACCAAATCCCTTTTGTAGTTGTAGAAGAAATATACAACAAACAAATTAAACAAACTGAATGCAAATTAATGGGGTATTGGATTTGACGAGATCTTTCTTATTCATTGTGTGATTCTTTTGCAGTAGTTTCCTACCAAAAACTCTCTACTTCCAATTCTCTTTTGGCTCTTGATAAAACTTCATCTGTTGATGATTGATTCATGTAAGACCCCATGAGGTTTCCAAATCCTGAGAAACCAAAACTTCCTGGACTTTGCAGCATCTCTAGGGTAAAAGGCATGTCACCTTCGGATGTTGCTGTAGGTGGTGCCCTTTGATTTCTTATAGGGTTGTTAGAAACATGGTTAACTGTTGATGGCCTAATTGCCATTGCTGCATTGTTGTTGCCATTGTTGCTGTGGTCTTGCAATGACCGGCTGCCGCTGCCGCGAGCAGCGGGGACATCATGGTTGTGCTTTCCTTCATAGGTAGTGATCACTGCCCTAAGGTCATGTGATGCTCTCTCAACATGCTTTCTTACAGGACATCCTTGGAACGTGCACTTGTAGTAGCTCCTGTGAAGCCACAATCATACCAAATTTAGAGAAACAAAGTCATAACATGACATAACACAAAGAAAGAAATTGAAGGCTCGTGGTTTTGTGACCAAAAAGCTCACAGCCTTTAAGGCTTGAAATTGTAACAAGATTACATTAATTAATACCAAGATTAGTTTAATTTTCCCATCTAAGAAACTTTATGCCAAACAGTATCTTTCATCAAAACTTGTAAAGTAAGCTTTTTTACCTTGGATTTGGATTTCCCTTGACCACTTTCTGCCCATATTTCCTCCACCTGTACCCATCATCAAGGATATCAATGTCACTGGTGGTTTGAACTACAACTCTTGGTTCTCTTACTGTTCTGCTGCCAGGTGCTGAAATTCCTTCATTGTCGCGCTCTCTTTTCCTGAAATAAGCAAGACAGGATTAATAATGACACCAAACATTCCAAGACCTCCCTCTAATAAACAAAACACGCCATCAATATGTTTTGAAGTTTTATTTTCTTAATTAATCAAGAACTTACCATCTTTTGGCCTCAGGTTCATCCTCATCCAAGTCATCACCACCTACTGATTTACTCTTTTGTGAATCAAAATCATCATCCCCAATTGAAATTGATGAATTATCAGGAGTGGCAACTGATGAATCCATTTGTCCATTACCATGAGTAACATATGACTGATCTTGAATCTCATTAGAGTTACTATTAGGAGCTGGAATCATTGCAGGATTAGATCCTGTTGATGATGATCTCCTAGTAGACTGAGGTTTAGGATGGTTATGACTACCCTTGTAAACTATCTCTGTAATTTGTCCATCCAAGGACCTCTCGACTTTCTTCTTTGTTGGACAATTGGGGAACGTGCACTTGTAATAACTTCTTGGATTTTCACTTCCTTTAACTTGTTTTTGACCATACTTCCTCCAATTATACCCATCATCTGATCTTTTCTGCTCCCTAACAGACTGATACTGTTGTGGTTGATTACCGTGATCAGATTGGAACCCATTATTGCTTTGAGGGTTTGCTTGAATTGCAGCGATCTCAGGGGAGAAACTCTTCATGGAATTAGAATTGTATTCCATTTTTACCATATTACTCTTCCCTGAAACAAACTCATCTTGCTTGGCAGGTTCTTGAAAACCCCAAGTTTGTTGCTGTCCCTGAAAATTACCAATAACTGTTAAAACAACACAACCACATAACCAAAACAGAGAAAATTTCACCAAAAAACTTGATACTTACAGGCTGAACTGTGGAGTTTGAAGATTGAAACATGGCAGATGAAGTTGTGGATGTCCTTGCTGGTTGCTGGAAAGAGAAATCAGAGAAACTCCTGTCTTCTTTCTTGACATTTTGCTGGATATTACCAGAACTACTCTTCCAGTTCAAACCCTGACCTGGAAATGTCCCAGTTGTTGGAGATGGCAAAATCTGATCACAAAATAAAAAACAAACAAAACCCATCAGCCGAAAATCCCATCAAGTGGACAATAAAACAATCTTTAGCTTCAATCACACAAAAAACAAACCAAAAAGCTCAAAACTTTATCATCAAGCAATGATCTTTATACGCAACCATTAGACCAAAACATCAAAAAGGAACACAAAAACTTACATTAGAAGGGTTTAACAAGACTGGAGAATCCAAGAGCTCAGTAGGGCTTAAACCAGGAGGAATAGCAAAGTAATAAGAAGGAGAAACAGGGGGAGGGGATAAAGGCAAAGAAGGAGGAGGAGTAGACTTAAACTTAGGCACGCCAGAGCCAGTTCTCTCAGCTATCCTATCAGCCAACTTACTATTACCTGTGTTATTATTAATGGGTTCTTCATCATTTGAAGCAAGAAGATCAGTGAAAGAAGAAGAGGTCATGAAAGGGTAGTGATTAGAACTATTAGTGCTGAAAGAAAAATAGTTGTTACTGCTTTGTGGGTGTGAATTCCCAGACGTGTCTAAGCTCCCTGAAGAAGCAGCCATGGAAATATATGAAAAACGACCGAGAGAGAGAGAGAGCTAGAAATTCTGATCGAAAGAGGGAGCTAGGTGATGATATAGGAGAGATTGTGGCGTTGAAGAAGAGAAAATGGTCACGTATTGCACAAGCAAAGGGACTATGTTGTCAATGGGGAGGTTTCTAGGAAGGTACAGGGAGTTTCTGACCAAAGAAAGATTTAAAAAACCCTTTTATAGTCCCTATAAATTTCATATTTTGTGATATCAATCCCTCACATTTGTGATCCTCAATCCTATTGATTCATTACTCATTTTGGGAAAGAAATTTAGTTACCGTTAATGCATAAATTAATCTAATAATCTATTTTTTTAAATAAAAAAAACTCACAACAATCATCTAGCTAGGTGAAAGGGAAGGTTTGCGTCTTCATATCATATGATAGAACCTTAAATAGAACATTAAATAGAAACTAGAGGTTTGATATATTTTCACGTGAAATGATGAAGTTTTTATACTTTAATGTTTTATAATTTTTTTTTCTTAAGTGAGGGAGTTGGATAAAATAGTTTGAATCACCAGCAAGTAGAGGGGTGAATGTGACAAACATTAAAAGTTAAGGGTTTTGATTTGATGAATTGAGAAACGTAAAGGGCTCAAACATGACTTTTAGCCATTTTTGTGTGGACGGGGGAGCCTTTGGTCAAAATTAGTGGGTTTGACTGGATGGCGGCTGGCTGACACTGGGATATTTGTGGATTTATCCTCTCTCTATTTTTTTTTTTATTTTTTTTTTGGGAAACTTTTTTCCTCCATTTCTGGTGGTATTAGGCTTTTGTTAGGCACGGAGGCTAATGAAAAATAACATGTGATTTTGGGTTAAACACTATAATTAGGCAAATTTTTCAAAAAATTTTAGTTTAATTTCATAATACCGTCTATTATGCCAACTGATCAGATTTTAAATATAATTTATATTTGAATTAATATATTTATAAATTAAAAATTTATCTTGTGATTTAAAAAAAATAATAATCACAATCCTATATCACATGATTATAGATAATATAGGGAGAAAGCGCACGAGAAATTATATTATATTTAAACTATAATTACAAATATTTATAGTATATACTTTTTGGTGACTCACTTAACCAACATTTCAAAAATGTCTTTTATTGATGACATTTGTAATGTTCATTAATGCATGTTTATTTTGGAAAATTAATGATGTCTTAAAGCTCCGATGTACTACACAAGTGAATAATTGGAAATAAATGTGTTTTTAAATGATTGTTTCTCTTAATTAATTAGTAAGGTAATTAAGAAAGATTTTTTTTCCTTAACCCATGTATTGATTCATGTAAGATCACCGAATTAAGACTTAAATCACTTCAAAATGACACAAACTCTAGTGTTCTTGATGAGAAGTAAACATGCATGGGCAAATTAATTAGTTTTACAATAAACTTAATTTGACATTAGAATTTGGACAAAAAGAATTTAAGAGTCTTGGTCTACCATCCACTTAATTTAACCCTTGAGTTGTCTTGATTTTTTTCTTCAGCTTGTTCTTTGACTGTTCCAATTTAATTTGTCAATCCTCCATGTGATCATATCCCTTTGATATTTCACATCATAGATAACCCCATAAAATATAATTAGAGGCCTTAATACATCACTAATTACCATCCCTTTATCAGTAAACAGTGCCTTAATCCTTCTGTAGAATTAACAATTTATTTCTTAATTACTTATGTTGTAAAAGAATCAATGAAGTTCAAAATTGTGATGTCATTACAACAAGTAAATTAATTAATTAATCCACTTTTAAATTTTATTTTGACAAGAAATCTTTTCAAGTTAAAATAACATTATTTTTATTCATAATGACATGTTTTTTTTATTTATTTTATAATATTTCACAACAATTTTAATTAAATTTATTTTTTTAAATAACAACTAAAAATATTTTGATGTATTTTTAAATAAGAAATACTTTTAAAAAACATCAAATACTATAAAACTAAATACACACTAATATGAATGACTATTTAAGACTTGATCGAAAAAATGTAGTTTTAATATAAAAAACAATTTAAAAAATACTTTCATAGTAAGATCTAATTTTTTTTATTTAAATAATTTAAAAAATGTTTTCATGATCCAAAAGATTTACTTTTGATATATGAAAACAAGTTAGAAGTTGTTATTATTTTTATTTAAACTCAGTGAAAGTATGCATGGTAACCAACCTAGCTTGTCAATGCTTGAAAATCAATACAAGAATTCTACATAAGATCAAATAAAGAAGAACAAATAATAAATAGTTTCAAACTCAGCCAGCAGCAATCTGCAGTCTGCAGTCTTTTTTTATTCTGGTTTAGGAGAGAAACCTCAAGAACATCAACAATGTTTTCCTCGACAAGAAAGGCTGCATATATTATTAATCAATACAACCAACTAGTAGTTCAAACACGTGCATTACAGGAATGATAGGGTTGCTAGTGTTCCTCTCTAAATTCATTGTATGGAGTCTCAGAACTACTCATCGTATCTACCTTGTCTGCTTTTAAGGTTTTGCCCCTCCAAGTTGGGACTTAAAAATCGGGCTTCCCCCTTGTCTTCAACTCGGCACAAGTCTCGGGCTATAAATGGAGATAATGGGTCAATGTTGATTTATTTTTTAAAAATAAATTTAAAATAATATTATTGTAATTCAAAAGGTTTTTTATATAAAAAAGCTTTAATAAATTGATATTTAACTTTAACTGGGTCAAAACCTGAGTCAATAGAGTTTTGGATCGATTCATCGGACCGGTCGGATCTTAAATCTGTCGCATCCAATGCACGATTAGATTAACTGTTGATTGGTGTATCTTGGTGGAGGCATTTAAGTGCATTTCTAGAAGAGGTGTGCTAAAGTCTTGTAGATAACGTGTTAGTATAGGGCAGGAAGGGACAGCTTTCTCTTCCTTTTTAGATTTACAGAACTGTCCAAAAACTTTTCTTTGTATTTATCCTTCCTATTTGTAGAGGAAAAGTGGTAGGGACTTTTGAGGTCTCGAGATTGAGAAAATGGAATATGCTACACTTGGGAGTTTTGAATTCATTTTTCTGGTGCTCATCCTACCTTCCCTTTGTATCTCTCGGTTGGTTGGGATAATAAGTAATTTTTTTTAAAAAAAAACTGATTATTTTCTTGATAAAAATATATTTTAAAAACAATTATTAATTACCTGAGGTGTTTGTGATTTCAATTCAGAAACCAACAAGGACAGTGGACTTTGAATTCTCAAAAAACTTCACTAAAAGAAGAAGAGGTACGATGATGGGGCTAGGAATTGCTCAAGGGGACTAAAATGAAAATTTTCAAAAAAAAAAAAACAAGGGAACAAAGACGTAATGTTGAGAGACACATAATTTATTAATCTGTCAATCTGGTTGGTCTTGCAGGGCTATCAAAATTTATTATTTCACAAAAAATTGGATGCAAGAGTCTCGTTCTTGAAAGGATTACACTTAACATTGCTAGTACAGTTCAATAATTCACAAAATAGTCAAGTTTTATGAAAATGAGACTATCCATGAAGCCCTCTGAATTCAATGTATAAGGGTATAAAAGGCCAGTCGTTGGGCATATAGATGTAAGCATGACGACTATCCATGGGAGGTCATGACGATGCCAAATTAAACAAGCTTTCTTCTCAAACACCTTCCATGTTAAGGGGTCTCAAAATAGTTCTCTGTGCCAACTGATATTTATTGCTTGCATGACATGGCTGTTTGGAGTTGGGGAGTGTCGTTTGACTTGTCTTGTAGATTGAACAAATGCAAGAAGTTGAATCATATGCTTGTTAGAAGCTTGATTCTATCTTCTTGCATGGCCAAAAAGCTATAAAATTTGGCTAAATGAAGAGTAGTAAATACATTGAGAAACACAGGAAAACAATACTGCAATAATTTGAAGCCACCCTTTTCTATTCACACCTCCCACCTTTCCTACCTAAAAGGAAAAGGAAAAAGAAAAACATCTGATCCCTTTCTCTTTAAGAATCCGTTCATTCAATAGAATAGAAAAAGGGTGTAAAAGCACAGGCACAAGTTGATGAAAAGACCTTTTCCATTCACTTAAAAAAGATGTATATTCTCCTTCACAGTCTATGGAGATTCAAGACTTTGCCCAAAATGTAACTTCCATCCCTTTGGATCCATTTCCACCTGTCAAGTGTCAACCATATGACAAAGTGGGATTAAAAAAAAATCATCAGCAGTATGATTTTAGCTTATTGGTGTTGATATTTTGTCAGGTTCGTAATAAAATGAAGAACAAATTTAAAATTTCATAGGCCAACTGATCATTGTCAAGGTAGGGGTCACCTTCTCTAGAAGCAGGCAGTCAGTAATCTACATAGGATAAATGGCAAAGAGATTCCAAGACCAAGTCTTAGCAAGCATATTAATGGTAGTGGAGTCATTTGAAAAGGTAAAAAATTCTCTCTTGAACTTCATATTATATGAAATGTTGACTAGCAATACAAACTCAAGGCATTTAACACTCTGATAAAGAAAGAAGGGTACCAGCTCATACCTGGAATGCCTTATCTCTCCAAAGAAATTTACAGCTCTGGGCTTTGATGTAATCAAGAAGGGATTTGGGAAGCAATGGTTTGAAGGTAGCATGTAGCTTCACCTTGGTTATCCCTCTGCAAGCTAAGAGAGCAGCTGCCAAGCCATTTGGAGTTAAGCCTCTCAAGTGTAGCATAGTCATGTTCTGCAGGCGATTGATGCTGGCTAATGCCGAAAGGCCAACATCTGTTACTTAACAGTACGACAAGTTTATCTGCAACAAACAGAATGAACAATTGCCACTAGCCTATTATATCAGATTTCAATGTTCCAGGAGATCGGATAAATGCCATACCTGTTTGAGGTTTTGGGAACAATGAGCAACTGGGTGCATTGCATTATTATTGATATCGAAGCACTTCTTAATGTCCAACACCACAAGTTGCCTACATCCAACAGCAATAGCTGATATACCTTTAGATGAGACATGAGGACATCCTCTTATCTCAAGTACTTTTAACCTTGAACATCATGATAATGATATTGATGAAGCCTCAGTAAATTTATCATTATAAGCTATGTTAATGACTTCCAGTTCAGGACATCCACTCCTGAGCACTTACTGAAGCTCAATTCCTAGACCGAGTTAGGCCAACTTCCAAATGGCTCTAATGCCAGAACATTTAACCACACAGCAATCCAGCTTAACTGATTTCAGCACCGAAAAGTTCTGCAAACATTTTGCTAGATCTGCAGTAACCTGAACCATCATCAAGTATTAATAATGAACCTCTATGTGACCAAAAACTTCCAGGAGATATTTTAGATATTGGACTCACAGTAGGACCATAAGCTAGAGTAAGTTCTCCTAGGTTTTCAGCATCGCTTATCAGAGATGACAAACTCACATGACTGATGTTCTGGCAGTTTACATATTAAGTGTCTGCGAGATTTATAAAATTAGAGAAATTGTCGATTGAATATTAAACACCCTGCGCGAAATGGGCGAGTGAAATGGACTACAGTAAGAATTCCCGCCTAGGAATTCAATAAACAGAAAACAATTTCGACTTAATTCATTCAATTCTGGAATTCACATGTTTCGCTCCTACATGAGTTGGTAACAAACTCAACGTAAAAAAAGAGCATCAAACAGCATCAAAATTTGCAACCCTGCAAACAATGCAGTACTAATTTATAATGAAAAGGTACCTCGAGTGACTTGCAACTCTGTTGAAGAGTTGAGAGGCCATCATCATCAATACCAAGGCATCCCTCAAGGACTAAATCTTCAAGATGCTGCAATTGCAAAATAGATGGAAGACATTTCTCTGTAATCTGCAAACAAACTCACAATCATTTTAGAGTTCTCAAAACTGCCTGCATTGCATTTTAATTACCACAATTTGAAAGAAAACTGTTAGGAGGCTGATTAGAACACACAAAATTAGCGAGGCAGTAATCCACCATATAATACTGTATAATTAACTAAAGTGGTAAATTCCTTAAAAAGCGCCAATCAATTGTACAGTGGAGAGGAGACTTTACCAAAAGATTCTCTCTTTGTAGCTACATTTGCACGGACTTTTTATATCGCGTGCAACTTTTTTGACCAAGTTTTAGTCAACAAACATTAAACCTCTCTAGAAGGTATTATCCACCATAAAACATAGCTGAAGAAACAAATAAATAAATTCAGACAAACTATCACGGGGCATAACCTAATTCTTGAATCTTCTGAGACAACTTTTCAGGAATGCTGACCATCAAATATTGTCCCACTGGGATTAGAATTTTCCCAATCATAGACTTGATTAGTGCTCTAAACAGAAACAATGCGTCGGGAAACAGCAGCAGGGTTCAAATCATCAAAAAGCCAAACTTCAATTTCAACCCCAAGTGGCAAGAAATCACATTGCTGACAATTAAATTCTTATCAGTACTTAAATCCAAGTCAAAGGAAACATTGTGACATCATATTGGAAGTAAAAACACCACAGTTACATAACAGAACAACATCAAAAGCATGTACTGTCCTAATAATAACTTCAACAAAGATCAATTATTGAAGGAAGTAAAAACAAACAACAATTCAACAAGATGCCTTCGGATTTTTCTTTCCTTCATGTTTCTCAGAAAACAAACAGAGAACAGAAACCAAGATAGACAAAGAAACACATCAAATTACCTGTAAGTAAGAGAGATCCAAGCTCCTAATATCCTTACATTTCGAAGCAAGCAATTCCACACCAAGATCACTAACCTTCAAACACCATTTCAAGAAACCAACCTCAACTTTCTATACCCAACAGCAATACAACCAATCCCCATTTCAGTAATCAGCTTACACCTAGCCAACCACAACTTCTCCAAATTCTTAGCCTCAGCAATTGCAGCAGTAGCCAAATCATTCAACTCTACCCCATTAGACAAATCAGTCTCAACCAAATTGAAACACCTTGAAACCAAACTCACCAACCCAATATTAGTAAAAAACCTTGACCTTGACAGGTTATAGAACACAAAACATCGTTACATGACAAAGAAACAACTTTCAACATGCTGTCTTCAATGCGAGGACAAAGAGTTAGATCAAGATGTTCAATATGAGGGTATCTATGAAGGGCTCTTGATAAAAGCTCAGCTCTAAGCGGCTTAAGAGTCTTCCTATGGTGAGCTTCAATGGAGTAAAAAGCTTCGCAAGTTAAAGAAAAAGACTTTTAGCAAAAGGGTCATTGTTAAGATAGTCAAGGATTGTAAAGATGATTTCTTCAGTGAGAAAACCTAAGGGGTTGCTAAAGGGCGGCGCTTGCATAGTGGTTTTCTTGTTTGTTTTCATGG
>Ga0325401_1008286_pt1 | contig 10118 bp, 4 predicted proteins | sample PopdelMetagenome_FD_205666 | JGI IMG/M metagenome (GOLD analysis project Ga0325401, IMG submission 205666) | Populus deltoides microbial communities from Bellville, Georgia, United States - Xylem-PdKOR-R2 | ecosystem: Host-associated > Plants > Phyllosphere > Stem > Wood/Secondary xylem | place...
AAATTTGGAAACTAAAAAAAATATAAAATCTCCCTAAGCATCACATGCGGTCATTGAAGCAATTGATTTTTTTACAACCCAACACACAGCAATCGTACTCTTGGCAATGATTTTTTTAGTTGGAGCACATGCGGCCATTGAAGCAATTGCTTGCTGTTCTGCACACCACCTCCTGGAAGAGTGGACCATATTGTCTGAAATGGTCTGCCTTTGAATTTGAAATGAAAGGCAAGGTCAATGCGGCCATGTTGGAAAATACAGGGACATAAAAAATCATTGACAAAAACAGTGCTCTTTCTAACAGAAGGTGCAAAAATGGCTGACAACTCCAACAAAAGCCACGCCGATGCTTAACTATGTGTTTGGTAAATTTAATATAAGCGTTTTTGTAAGCATATATTTGTATTGAAACTTTATTAAATTATAGGCATCAATATATTAAAATTATTCAAAAACATTTAAATAAACATATACGTAGTTCTCTTCACTAGTATTCAAACTAGACGCTTCTGCCTTTCAAGATTTTATGAGTTTGTAAAAGTGTTTTGGTTAAAATAAAGAAGATGGGGAAAAAAGAGTTAATTCAATAATTCTCGGCCAACTTTCGGAGCCCATAATCTTTGACCTAGCATGTAAATTTGAACAAACAAGTTTCGTATTTACGTATCATCTTTTATAATTTCCCAAGGACCATCTTTTTTAGGCTTTGTCTATAATTTGTCCAAGGGTTTCTTTTACTCCGGTCTTTGCTTATACTTCAAGTTTAAAAGGGAGTGATTGCCTTGCTGAGGTGACATGAGTCTCATTTACTTCTAAGCTCAACATTCTTTGGTTCAGCTACACGCTGAGCCCAAATACATGTGAGTCTAGCAAGATGCCAGACCAAACACTTTTGAGTTCAGCTACGCATAGATCTTTTTGGGTTCTATGTTGGGTCACGAAGATTTGTTTGTTTATTCTTTTGTCTTTTAACATAAAATGTTAAAAGTCAAGAATGATTATCTCTCTATATCCCTAGGTGTATAAAAGTCTTCTAAGAGCCTATTATATTTCTATCAACATTAATAGTGTAAGAGATATTTATCCCTTATTAATATTGTGTAAGGGATATCTATCTCTCAATAATTTTATGTAAGAGATATTTATTCCTTATTAATGCTACTTTCAAACCACTGAGGTAAAGGGTACACACTTTTTTTATTCTCTAAAATATTCATACTCTTATTTTCAAAGCATTTATCATACATAACTAAGAACAGACACTCTTGTTCTTATAATTAAAAGCTCATTCTCTCATTTATTGTAATCCCTTATTAAAAGTAATTAGCTTTATCACCAAAGGGTCTTTGAATCTCACTAAAATGGACTATTTTGTAAGTGTCATGTCTTTTATTACCAACCATTAATTTCGTGAACTATGGAGAATGGAATATTAAAGTGAACATGTGATTACCCCTTATTCATCTCAAAAAACCTATTTCCTAAGCATATTAGATATTTGGAACATCACCAATTAGTGAAAAAGATTAAAAAAAAAAGCCATCAATAATTAGTTTCTGATATCCCTAATCATTATCAATAATAGACAATCAAGATATGTCTGAGATGGAATGCATCACGAACTCCCTACAGTTGTTGGCACAACTACTCTATTAGAGCATCAACAACTCTTCAATCAGGTCTGACTCCTCACTAAGGTGGTTCTAGCCATTCAAAGGAATAATCAAACCAAATGAGCTTGGTACAATAACTTGGAGCCAGCCTCCATCATGGGTTTCAATAACCTCTGTGTTAAACTTTTATCATTGTTTAACTCTTTTATATTAGTCAAAAACAACTTTGCAAAACTATAACATCACTCAATCATGAGGATGGTGTACATTTTTATGATCCTGATAATGGTACAAATTAAGTTTTTTTTAGCATGAAGGACTACTTTAATGATCAATAATGTTCCAAATTAGCTTGGAATGCATGATTTACTATAAATACTAAACGTGCACTATTTGTAAGAGAGTAAAAAAGCTATAAAACCTTTTTATTGCTTTAAGTTAGAATATAATCTCTCCTATTTGTCCAAAGACTTGGTGAGAAAAGCAAATACAGGCTGCATATTTTGTCAACTTCACAAATGTCGTGTCTTGAGAGCTTAAAAGCTTTCAACAAGTACAAATGGAATGTTGGTTCAAATCCTAAAACATGTGAAGTATTTATGGCAACTATCCTAGGAAAAGTGAGTCAACTACCCATAAGATATCTACCGGAGAAACTCTGTTTCTCCTTACTTATGGAACTAAGATCATAATCTTAGCTAAAATTGGATACCCAAGTCATCGAATACCTTAAAGGGTAATGACAATATACCATAGTCATTGACTAAACATATAAGTTTTTTATATATATAATTAACATATTCAAAATAACAATGTTTTTATTTTCTCTAGGTAATGTCTTAAGGCCTCTCATCAACTCACTTTGGAAGGGATTGATAAAAAAAATCTTCTTAGTGCGATTGCACAACTCTCCAAGGAAGGGATCAACTTGGTCTCATTAGGAAATAGCCTTGAAAACCTTCTAATGATGAGATAGACTTGGTCTTCTTAGTGCGATTGCACAACTTACCTTAGAATGGATTGACATGACCTCTCTAGTGTGATTGCACAACTCACCAAAGATGAGATTGACTTGGTCTTCCTAGTGCGATTACACAACTCACCTTGGAAAAGATTGACATAAGCTCCTTAGTATAATTGCACAACTTACCAATAATGGGATTGATTTGGTTTTCCTATTGCAATTGGACAACTCATATTGAAAGGGATTGACACAATCTTTCTAGTATGATTGCACAACTTACCAAGGATGGGATTAACTTGGTCTTTCTAGTGCGAATGCACAACTCACTTTGGAATGGATTAACATGGTCCCTCTAGGGAAATAGCCCCCAAACTCTCTAAAGGATTTAACTTGGTCTCCTTAGTACAACAACATCAATTTTAGTGTAATGCCTAAGAGCATTTCACCAACTCGTTAGGGATTCATTCAAACATATAAGGATATACTTGCAACCGAGATTTCCTCTCTATTCCAGGTAGAGGGTGAATCCTACTGAATCCTATTAATGATAGGTAAAGTTTTACTAAATCCTACTAAGGTTAGGTAATGTTCAAAGCTCAATTTAAGTTCAAAGATTAAATCTTGCCAAAATTTAAATTATTTTACTAAGTATGGGTGTTAGATCCATACAAACAATCTAAAGGATTCACTCCCAAATATTTTTCTAAGTATGAGCGTTAGACCCATACAAACTTTTGAAATTTTTTCTAAGTAAGGGCATTGGACTCTATATGAAAGTTACTATGAAGCTTGATATAAGTTTATAACATAGAATGAAATATTAAAAATAAAGTTCATAAAATAAAAGGAATATACAAAGGATAAACCCCATAGGACTAGAGTTGTTTACATGGCTATGGAAAGATGGAGGGCTACGACTTAAATATCTAGGCCAAACTCATCGACAGGTATTCTCCACGTTAGGCAGTTGCAACCATAATAGAAAACACGTCAGTAAAAGTCTGGAATAGAGACTGGATGGAAGGTAACTTTAAAGCCCACTTGCATTCCTCTTGATTGATTGAAAAAGTATAGGCTGGACATGGCAAGGAAGATCTCGTCCCTAAACATCATGGACAAAGTAATAGACCATCCTAAAAAATAACTAAAACTCCATAGAAGAGTTCCTCAAAGCCTCAAGTCGTGCCTGAGAGCTCTAGGCTTCTTCCTTGATAGTAAGAAGTTCAACCCTCATACCATCTTGAGTGACCTTCACCTCAAAGATTCCTTATTTTAAGGCATCCAATTTCTTATAAAATCATCTAAAGCTGTCTTTCGGTATAACTTAGCTAAAGAACAACACCTTTCATGTTATTCTTCATAGAGACATAGGCCATCTTAAAGTTCTTTTGTTTAAACTCCACAACAACTTTCTCCTTCCTTAACCATTGAAGGGCATTCTATTCTTCCTGACATTTGGTAATAGCCTTCCTTACATGGTTCCTCTCGGCCATGTAGTGTCTCTTTGAATAGGCACACATTATGAAAGTTTGCCAAAGATAATATAATTAGAAATAAAAATGATGAAATAAAATAAATAATGGTTATAACTCTCATTAGACGTCAACAAGATATCTGATGGAATGATGAGAACTCTCTTTAGCTGCTTTACCACCTTGAGGCTAGCCTCTTGAAGGTCAGACCTCTCACCAAAAATGACTTTTATGGCTTGACTTTCCTCCTCAGTTAGGGTGAGGAAAGTGAAGGGATTTTTATGAAGGATGAGTTTAGTAAAACCATCCTCAAATCTCTATTCAGCTTCTACACGAGCATCCTAGGAATAAGTCCCAATAAATATAGCCTATACAGCCTAAATTAGAGGTGGAGACAGATGGATTCTCATCATCGAAGAAGCCTCTACAATTGATGCTAGAACATTAATCTCTATAAGGGTAGAGACTCTCTTTCTACTGAAGTGGGCAATAACACCTGCAATTACTTTAGAAGGGTTAGACCTGCTTAACCCCCATCTAGGGAGCACAACTACCCCTAGCTTTAATTTTTATAGGATTTCTAGCTCTCGTCATTGTTTCTTTAAGAATAGAGTCCTTAGGAATAGTAAACTTATATATGTTGATGGGGTCGTGCTCTATCTCTTCTTCAATCATAATTTCACTCATCTCAAGATATGAGAACCCCTTTTTTAATACAAATAAGCTTTCCTATATAGACCCAGTTGAAGTTTCTCTTGTTCTTTAATTGTTAACCCTACATAAAAATAAAGTAAAAAAATGAACTTAGAAACATGAAAAACAAATGATAAATAAGTTGCATACTTTATAGCGTGGTCTAGTAGTTTCCCTTTATTCATTTTATTGATACCATATTTGGTTGGGGTTGAAACCTATACAACACGTGATTCCTCCTCATCCAAACTCAAATGAGGCTTACTATTCACCTTAGAGGGAGGTACCATCAAATAATAAAAGCAACCCCAGATTTGTTGTATCCTATCTCTAGGGTTGACTAACCCATTATACATTAGTATTAGTCACCCCCTCTATGTTTTGACATCTCAGGCTTGCCCTATAGAGTCCTCTTCATAGCTCTTGCGGGTCTGTTGGCAAAGGTAAAAAAAACTAATGTCGGTCATTGCCACCATTGGTCCTGGTGACCAGATGGTAATAGGTCTTAATGAGTTTAAGAGTAGGCTTGATTCCAACAAGCTTAAAGAATTTATCAAAGGCAATTAGGATTATCCATCTATTAGGATATAATTGGCATGGACCTAACTCGTAACACTTGAATGGTTCCCTTACAAACCTGTTGAGAGTGAAAGTATACCACAACTTATACATGCATATAGGGGCTTTAATTTCAAATTGACATTAGGAAAAGCCCAAGATCAATTGGCTGATACACTCAACCCTAGTAGGAAGTTGAGTTATATACTCTCTTGGCTGCCGACCATGATAAATGCCACCACCTATACACTTTAAGGTGTTAGAGGAATCATCCTCAGGGGCCTGAGGCAATCTTTATCCATTTTAGAGCCATACGCAAATATACAAAAAAGAGAAAAAAAAACAAAGAAAAAGGAAATAGAATTTTTTTTGAAAAAGTTAAAAAAAACAATATATCAATGGAGAGAACATGAAATACACCCAGAAAATCACTGGTTGGGAAGAATCAAAATATACAAGGTTGGAAAAATTAATAGTCCAATATGGACTAGTGAAGGCTTCTAGAATTGAAAAAATTGAATTTGGTAAGAGAAATTCAAAATTAAATGTTTAAGAACTCAATTTGAAATTTTTAGGGTTTAGTTGAATTTATTGAGGGATTAATTACAAGAAAAATTGATTTTTGAGTTCAATTGGGGGTTGAATTGGGAATTTTAAGAAGCTAATTTGGTCAAATCAAGGGTTAATTGCATAAATATTGAAGTTTCATAGGCAATTAGAGACTTGATTAAAGAAATTCAAAACCAATGATCAAACTGTAAAAGGCACAAGACTTCATAGATTGAAATCAGCAAAATCAAGGGTCAAATTGAAGAAAAATAGAAGTTTATTGATCAATTAAAGGTCAAAATACACAAATCAAGAACCAAGAACCAAATTTTTTTAAAAAAATAACATTTGGGGTTAACAATTGAGTTTGACATGAACGAATTGCACGAAACTGAAAGTTGGAAGACAATTACAAGTTCAATTAAAAGAAATCAAAAGATGATGGATCAAATTGAAATTGGCCAAATATCAAATTAAAAACCATAATTTTAAGGTTTAACCTAGACTACATGTCACTCAGATTTAATGAAGCGATTGAGTGACACATCGTTCGACCATTTTTCATCTTCTTCTTTTAGCAGTTTTTAACTTATCAAGTAAGCATTTTTAGGTGAATGAATATGGCATCTCTGACTACCCCAGGGGTTCTAACCACCACCATTCAATTGAGAAAACCTCCTATACAAGGATATGCTACTCCGATCAAACATTTACATCTCGTTTCTTCAGTGAACTCACTAACATCTTGTCCCTAATCAATTATCATTGTATTTGCAAATTCTGGGCTGATCGAGTTAACACCTTTAAATGAATAAAAATGAAGACACAAACATCCAAATCAAGTAAAGTTAGATAAAAAAAAAAGGTGTGCACCCCCTCTACCACCTTCAGGTGGTTTCCAATGATGATGATGTCGGAGTTGCTCCAACTAAGCTTCAAAAGTGGTCAATTTAGTAAGCCATGACCGTGATACTCATTATGCAAAAACCACTTATTTTTCTTGTGTATTCACACGTCAAACCTTCTTAGTGGGTTCTTATCAAATGGCTGAAAATCTTTTTATCAAGATCAAAAGACTAGAAATAGCCCATTTCTTCGAATTTTAGCAAAACTACTATGAATCCCCAAAACCAAAACCACCATTGCAAAACCAAGCCAAGTACAAAACTTCTAATTGTTAAAAGTTGTCTAAAACCCTCCCATTTTGATTAAAGAATTAAACAATGATCAATCATGATCAATCATTGATTGAATCCATAAAACAACTCACCAAAACCCTATAAATAGCCCCTGAAAAATTAGAGCTTAAAAGCAGATAAAATGAGAGAAAATTAGGATAAAAATATCCTATTCGTGAAAGTTCATGAGTCTAGCACAATGGTTTTGTTAGCTTTGAAATGGTAGAAATTTATGGAGGTAGAGTTTTGTAAAAGAGAGCAAAAGAGAAGCTGCCACTATTTGAGCTTAGAAGGTATTAAACCTTCATCTAACATAGCAGGTGATGTCCATAAAGCACATCTCTAGCTATTCCTTGTATTTTTAATGATGTTTTGAGCTTGTTTTAGTGTTACATTGTATCGATCTTAGATTTCCACTAATGCATTAAAATATTATTTTTCTTTGCTTAATTCTACTTTATATAGGTTGTTAATGTTTGCTAGATGTTTAAAATATATTTGGATATTTCTTTTGCTGAAATGGAATAGTTTTTGGAAACTGCCAAACATGGCAGTAGGTTTTTTTTTTGGCTTGTTGATGCATGTTCTTAGCTCTTATGTTTTGTTTGAGTCTTGTGAAGTGTTAAAGTGTCAATTTTGAATCCCACTTTGTTGAATATGCTTGTTGTTTAGTTATAACAATTTTGAAAATTGAAATTTTATGCATGTTTTTTATGATTTGTTGTTTTGTTATTGTTTGTATGGCAATGTGGTTTGTGTGAACCAAAAAGACTTGGTTTTGAGGCTTGAAATGCATTTTCTAGGTTTGGTAGTGGCTAATGCATTTCTGAGCAAAATCTGGGTTTCTGTTTTTCATGTTCTTCCTAAGAACATTACTTTAGATCTATGATTTGGATCAATTTTGGTCCCTTTCTTTACACTAAACACTTTGTTAGACTTTATTAATTAATAATCTAGGGTAAGTTTGCATTAATAACTATTTTTTATGAGTTTTAATTTCAGGGTTTTGTTTTTTGTACCAAAACCTATTTTGGCCAAATTGGGTTTATTAAGAGATAATCGTTGATGTTTGAGGCTTGATCATGATTTAATGTTTGATTCTCGACATGTCTATGTCCTTGGATTGTTCATATATGGTTGGTTTGAGAGTCACATTGTTGGGTTCTCTTTTAATGTTCTATATTTGTTTTTCTTATTCTTGAGTTTTTTGGGTTTTGATCCATTTTTGACAAAAAAATATATTATGTTTTTATGTTGTTGCATGTTTAATCTATTTTGGGTTTTTGTTTTGATTTTGGTTTGTTTTATAGTTGAATTAAAGATTTTAGAACAAGTTCAAGTCAGACATGTAAGGCTCTGTTTGATTTTCACCCTTCTTGATAAAGGAAAACAGATTTTTGCCAGACAAGGCCTTAAAAATAAAATAACTTCGTAAAAATATATCAAAAGTTTTTGCTTATGGCAAAAAATCCTAAAAACTATTTGAGCATTTTTTTCTAAAAATCTAAAATATTATGGTATGTTTTTAAAAAAACTTGCATGGATTTTACAACAAGTTTATAAAATTCCAAAGGAGTTTGGTTTATATTTGAAAAATATATAAAAAATTATTTTTAGCGGAAAATATAGTATCCACTTTTAATATAAAGATAAAAAACCTAAAAAAAAGTTAATATCTAAAGTATTATTAGAGATAATAATTTATATTACTCATTTTAATATAAAGATTAAAAAAAAACCTGTATAGGGGGATCAACATTTGAAATATTATGGGAGTAATACAACTTATTCACTTCTAATATAAAGATAAAAACTGTAAGGAATTTTACCTGAAATGTTATTTGGAATGACGCGGTTGTGGAAAAAATTACAAGTTTGCTCCGAAAGAAGCCTCAAAGATAATTGAGAACATTTGAACCTTTCAGACCAAGTTCTTGACCTAAAAAACCAAGGTTTGTTCATCGTAGCAAACCTACTATAGTAGGTTGATAGAAATTCAAACCATAGTAAACAAAGAAAAACAATACAACTTACCTTAGGTTGGGCGTACTATAGGTGTTAATACCTACCTTTTATGCAACTAGTCCCTTGCCTAGAATCTGTAAAATAATAGTTAGGATTTCTAGTAACTATAATACTAGGTGACGACTTCTTATCTAACCAAAGATCTCTTAACCCCCTCAACAAGGGTTACCATAATATCGCGCTCTCGCGAGAGGGTATGACAATCAATAGGGAAATAATTTCTTTGATGAGGAGAACTACCTTCCCCTTACTAGAGGTAGGTGCTGGGGTTCCGCTCCCTTTAGTTTTGGGGTCCAGTTTGATGGACCCCAATCTTCTGCTACTTCCTCTAGTTTCAAGTTGGAACCTGAACTCTTTACCGGAGGCAATAGTATCTTTATTTTTAGGGTCAAATCTAACTCCTTTTAGGTATATTCTTCTGACTAAAATAAAAAGAGAAATAAATATTTGGTGGAAGATACCTAAGATGACAACTTCTCAGAATAAAACAAAACTATTTTTACAGAGGTTATAATGAGTGAAAGTAAAAAAAAAAAAAACAAAAGCAAAAACGATTAGGGTTATAGAAGAAATAACTCTTCACCCTTACCGTTAGATAAATGACTTTTCATGTCATCCTAGTCTCCAAAAATCTGCTCAATTATTACATTGAATGTACATTGTCTTTTTTTTTTTCAAAAAACATTTTTTTAATGAAAATAAGTCACTTAACTATCTTTTTCAATAAGAATGAGCCGTCTTGTCATAAAAAAATCTCAACAATTTTATATAGGACAAAAAAATCTCACGGGGAATGTAAAAAGTCTCACATTAAAACATAACTTTTTAAATCTTTATGTATTTAATATTAATATGCAAAAACTTGGAGGTTACTGATTGATATATACATATTTAAAAGCCTAAATTAAAAACCACCACAATAAATACTAAAAGAGTTTCAGAAATTGGCCGGTGCTTGAAAGGAAGTAAAGGATGTTTGTTGACACGTTGATGGGTCAAAACATGAATTTACCTCCGAAAGAGGGACAGCAACAATTAAAAGAAAACAAAATTGGGGCCCAACAAT
>Ga0325401_1008289_pt1 | contig 10115 bp, 4 predicted proteins | sample PopdelMetagenome_FD_205666 | JGI IMG/M metagenome (GOLD analysis project Ga0325401, IMG submission 205666) | Populus deltoides microbial communities from Bellville, Georgia, United States - Xylem-PdKOR-R2 | ecosystem: Host-associated > Plants > Phyllosphere > Stem > Wood/Secondary xylem | place...
AGAGTATGTACGTGCACCAGTGGATCTAATAATTGGCTAATTTATCGAGATGGCTCGGAGCTGAAAGCGTTTGTCGGCTTCAGTATCATGCTTCATGACAAAACGAATGTTTAGGTGTATGGTTGTGGTTGTTTTTCAAAATACTTTTTACTCAGAAAAATATATCAATAATATTTTTTTATTTTTTAAAAATTATTTTTGAGATCAGCACATCAAAATAATTTAAAAATATCAAAACATATTACTTCAAAGCAGAAAAAAAAATTCAAATTTTTTAAAAAGTGTTTTTCAACAGCAATGCCAAACGCTCTCTTAGAATCTTAAATATACAATTTTCCTCTATAAAAAGATCAAACAACAAACAATCCCTAACTCTAACCTCAAACTAACCCCAAATACAAACCTTAAATAATAAACTATCCTAAATATAATCCTAAATCTCAAAAACAAACCATATATAAACCCTAAAAACAAACAATAATCAAAATCTTTTGGTTTACATTTTGATTTTTTTAGCTAAAATCATTACTTTCAATCACATCTTTGTTAAAGTCGCTATCACTAATCTTATCTTAAAAAAATTGTGTAATGACTTCCTAGTTGTGATCTCATAAAATGTATCAATTCTTATTATAGTATTTTCACTAGTTATATGCCCCGCGCGATGCCGCGGGTTAATTATTTTTTGTATTTCAAAAAAAGGTAAGATCCAAAAATGTTAGGTTTTTTTGCAAAGTTATACGTAAGAGTTTTATATTTGGTTGCAATGTTTGATCCAAGAGTAATATTTATAATATTAATAATAACATTAAACTTGGGTTAACCCTTAGCATAAAAGTGTCTGGACTGCAATACCAGACCCAATAGCATTGGACGTGGGTCTGACTGTAAGGTCGTGCCATAAAAGTGTGATAATTAAATAGATTAGTTAAAAAGAAAAAAACAAAGAAAAAAAACCAACAGGAAGAAAAAAAACTAATGAATAAAAAGAAAAAAATATATGTATTAATTGGGTTAACCCGTCATACCTTGAATTCGCATCGTGAAAGTTTGATAATTAAAAATGAAAAAACAAATTAATGGGTTAACCCAGAATTAACTGAACTAACTCGTCAAACCCGGAATCCGTGTCATAAAAGTTTGATAATTAAATAGAAAAAAAATTTAACATCAACAATTTAAATTAAACGAAAAAATTAATTTAAAAGAAAAAAAAACAAAAAAAAAATTCAGGTTAACTCGTCAAACCAAGTTAACCCGTTAAACCCCAGATCTGTGTCATGAATGTCTGGGTTCTCCCGTGAAACCATAATTTTTTAACAACTAAATTAAACAAAAAAATTTATGAAAATAAAAATAAATAAAAAAATTGACGGGTCAACCCATAATTAACTGGGTTCTCCCGTGAAACCAGGTTAACCCGTGAAACTCGGGATATATGTCATGAAAATCTAATAACTAAATAAAAAGAAATTTAACATTAACAACTAAACTAAACTAAAAAAAATTAATTAAAAAGAATAAAAAGCAAAAAATATATATTTTAGGTTAACATGTCAAATCAGGTTAACCCGTTAAATCCAGAAAATATGTCATGAAAGTCTGATAACTAAATAAAAAAATTTAACATTAATAAAATATTAATAAACTAAATTAAAGAAAAAAAATTTGCTAAAAAAAAAGAAAAAGGTAAAAAATAATTTTTCAAAAGGCATAAAAAAAACAGCCAAAAGAAACAACTTAAAAAAAAAAAAACAAAAAACATAAATCTGCAGGGATAAGAAATCAGTGTTTTACTGTGGACTGCACTGTGCAGTCCACAGTAAAACACTAATCTCTTTTAGCTATATAATAATGTGATGATGTTATTTTTAGGTGAAATAACAAGTTGAATAAAATAGTTTTTTGAGATATTGACTAGAATAATTAGTTAATCGTGATGATTGTGAATATTGAAGTCAAGAAGAAAGTGCAAAAATTATGTTATTGGTTTTATAAATACTATTTGCATTTATAAATTAATATACACTTCACTGCATAGTGGTCAAAATATAATTATAACAAAATAAATGTAGATCTTCTAAAACTCACTTTAGAGTATTTCATGGTTATAAAGGACAAGATAATTTTAAGAATGAGATTGTTTTTGTGTTTAAAAATATTTTTGAAATTTTTTATTTATTTTCAAATGATTTTTTTTATAATTCTGAATTATTTTGATGTATTGATGTCAATTTTTTTTTAAATATTATTTTAATATATTTTCAAATAAAAAATAATTTAAAAAATAGCTGCATCACCTAAAAATTTATATCCTGCCAATATCATAGCTACACTTTACAATTAACAAGCTAGCTAAATCTTTCGTAATACAATGAATTTTTGTTTTTTGCTTTACATAATTCTCCGATTAATTTTTAATACAAATAATTTTGTTTTTATGTATAAATTTGGATTCCAGACACCAGAAAAGGCGGGGTTTATAAAAAATAGAAAGATAGCAAAAACGAAGGCTCGCAGCTGATGGGTCAAGTTGAGCCAAGTAGATAGAGTCCGAGCGTGGAAGCAAACGATTGGAGGTTTTGCTTTTCAGACGAGAGGGGAAAAGAGAGAGAGAGTAAGGAGGAGACAAGAGACGGTGGAGTTCACGTGGGGTGAGAGGGTGCGGGAAATAAGGGAAAGCGTGGAAGAAAACACCACCTGTCTATGCCCCCCTCCCAAACTCACGTGGACCAGCATGTCTTGCCTGGAGACACGTGCCATCGCACCCCCTCGTGGTCCCTACTGTCTCTCTCAGCAGTAAACCCAACCCTCTGGCCCACACCTACTTCATCAAAATAACATAGTCGCCTTGTCACCTCACGCCCCGACACTGGCTTCTTCACAATCATTTGAACTCTTCCTTAAACTAACCTAGTTCACATCCATCTCTTTTCACGGTGCGTGTACCGCACCGTCATTACTCCTAGCAGCTTTCTGTCCCAGAACCCCAGTCTCATATTCAAAATATTTAGTAGTATCGACTCGAAAAACAAACTCTAGAATAATTCTTCAATTTCTTACTAATATATTTTGCAATAAAAAATATATATCTGTCATGGTTCTTAATATGATAAAAAAGGAAAATCAATTACAACAAATAAAAAAACTTAGATGATTTAAAATAAAAACCATGTTATCTCATTAAAAAAAAAATTGGATTTTCTTCATTGGAATATTTGTTATTTAGAAAAAAAAAACTTATAAAAATCGTCAAGGCAAACTTTGATGTTTTGATAATCCTCACCTTAATGTATAAAAAATATATATAAGAAAACCAAACTGTTTACGAGTTGGTGAGGGAAAGTTTTGAAATTCAGTTTTTATTTAATCACATGATAATAAAAATAAAAATATGCAATAAAAATACCGTTAAAAATTAAAAAAATATATTTTAAAACTCATGAAAGACTAAATAAAAAACAATGCTTGATATGAAAGAATACTATAATATTTTTTTAAGAAAAGGAAAAATTGAACATTTAATAAAATGCTATTCTAAAATTCCAAGGCTAATTTTTTTAAAAAAATAAAGAATTTGAAAAAAAAAATTCCAAGGCTATTTTTTTTTGACAAAGATGTTGAATAAACAATAACAAAAAAAAAAATCCTTTATTGTTTGTCTTGATGTCAATTTTTGTCCCCCTACCATTTGTTTTTGCAAATAATAAAACTGAATTTTTTCATGCAAAACCGAGCATCAATTAAATATTAAAATGTTGTTTTTTGACATCATGATAATCTAATATAAAACAAAAATAAATAAATTTTCAGGCCCAATTCCAAGATAATATAGTATTAAAAGATAAAATAAAAAAAATTAATGATTAAAACAAAATAAAATCAAATTAAATGACAAAAAAAAGAGGAAATTCATTGATCCAATCCATGATAAACCATGTCTCATGCATACTTTTATCTATTATCATTGTTTATTTTTTTCAACTAATTAAAATAAAATCAATTTATTTAATCTAATTAGTACTATAACTCAAGGCACAAATATTTTTTTTTTTTAAATGTTTGTGATAACTGAATATCATTTATACATAAAAAAATCAGCCTGCCTTCACGGCAAAGCTTGGACACCGAGGCTAAGGCTAGGAAACAACTACACTTTATTGCCGTCATTGTAAATTACTTTTGTTTATATAAATCTTATAAACAACTCAGTGAAAAAGTACAAGTTTTAGAGATTTGGAAAAAGAATAAGGGTCAAATAATAGTCTTAGCGGTATGGTTTTACATTTCCAATTTAGTATATTTGCATGAAGATTTGCACACCGTTGTCCTTGATCTTTAGATTTCAATGCAAGTCGGTATTTCTCATAAAATTAACTGAAAGTTGGATAGCTGAGAAGAAATCACGGTGGGTGGATCAATTACCATATTCCGGTGGTAAAACAGGCAACCAATCCTATCAATTACCATTTTCCGGTGGTAAAACAGGCAACCAATCCTATCTCAATACCAGAAAATCAATAAATACAAACGGAAAAATTAAAGGAAAACTTCAATCGGTAAACTTTCGAGGGATTTTACCGACAAAAATATTCTCTCGGTATATACCGAAGGAATTACAGTGGGAAAAAAATAAAACAAAGCAAACAAAATAATGACGTGTTATTTTTACTAACGGAATTACCGACGGAATTTATTTTATCGGTATATATTATCTGTCGGTAAATCCATTGGTAAACTTATTTACATTGTTCATCATGTCAATTACAAAGGGAATCACCAACGGACAAAATCCGTCGGTATTTTTCAGAGAGCTCCAGAACTGTTCACTTTTCAATTGCACTGTTAATTGTTGTTATTTACAGACAAAATCACCGACGGATTAAAAAGTCGTCGGTGTTATTTGGTGGTTTTCTAAAAAAATTCAATTGATTTAAAATTTTCATTTAAATATTACAGACGGAATCACCTACGGATTGAAAAATCTTTGGTAATTGTTAGCGATTTCTGAAAACTTTTTATGAAATTGAAAATTTAAATTAAATATTACTGATGAAATAATTAAAAAAATATTAATATTCAATTATTCGTTGTTAAATCCGTCGCTATCGCGCCTCAATAAAAAGCCTGAATCCTTTTATTTCACAAGGCACAGAATCATTTCTTCTACTTCTACTTCTTCTTCTTCTTCACTATATGTAAAAAACATCAATATCTATTTCTTTCTCTTCTTTTCTCTCCTCATCTCCTTCTCTTTTCCTTCATGCTCGGGTATGTCTTCTTCTTCTTTCTTCTTTTATCCTCTTAGTTTTTTTTTTAATTAATATGCTTTATGAAATTTTCTCTCTCTCCTTAGCTTCACTATATTAAGGTAAGATTTTTCTTTTTTTTTCATGATTTTTTTCACTAAATTTGCTTAATATTTTATTTTTAATTGTTTTTGTTCTTAATAATTGTATAAATGTTGTTGTGAGATTATTTTTTCATATGAGATCAATTTTTAGTTTATTTATTTATAGGTTTTTTAAATTTTTAGCAATTGAAACTTCATTTTCTTCATATGAATTTTTTTAGTTGAATTTATTTTTTCATTTTATTTATTTGTTGCAAATTTGTTTGAGTTGATTTTCTTATTCTTTTTTCCAAGCATTTTGAGTATATATTATACAGTGTTAATTTATGTTAATTTAATTAATTTATAATTTTATAAAATAATTTTTTTAAAATATTTTTAAATAATTACCGATAGAATTACTGATGGAATTTCCGTCGGTGATAAAAAAACATTATTACCGAGTGATATACCGATGAAATGAAGCGGGTAATTTTATTTTTTTATTATTGATGTCGTGGGGTGACGTCGTCTGGCGACGGCAGAGGCTCTCTGTTGTGCCTTCTGGTGAGGGGTGTTGTGTGTTGGAAAAGGGTTTTTAATTATAGAATTATGATTAATGTTTAGGAGTCGCCACCTAGTATTAAGGTCACTGGGAACTTATGGTCTGCGAGAGTCTGAGTATGGGACTGGTTGTGTAAGGGGAAGACGCACCACCCTCAGTGCACCCTACCTAAGATAAGCTGCATTGTTGTTTGATTGTTTTTTCTAAGTCGGATTTCTATTCGTTGGTCTTTTCTAATGCTCAAGTCAGATCTCTCTTCATGAGAGAGTCTCTACCTTATTGGGTTAAATCCTAACCGTTCTAAAGTCTGAATTTTAGCATCACCTTTTTACATTTGTATCTTGAATACTTGAAGGTATACTTTATCGTGTAATTTTTACGCCCCATAAATATTAAAGTCTACATCTGAATCTTAAAAAAAAAGATTGGAAAAAGATTTTTGACATGTTGGCCGAATCTTAATGGAAAATCATAAATTGGTTATGAAATCCATTTTTTTATTTTTTAAACATGAAAAAGATGCAATTTTTTTTTTTTATGAAAAATATGCTTGGAAAAAATTTTAGAATTTGGCCGTATGCAATAAAATATTTTTTTTCTTTTTGAAAATGTTTTGAATTTTTTTTTTGAAAGATTTCGGAGAAAACCAGGTATTTTAATACCGAATTTGTATTTTACAGTATAAATATACAATCCGATATCATACAAAATTGGTAAAAAAATATATGAGAAAATCACAATTTTTTCAAAGGATTTTTGAATTTTTTTTAAAAAAAGGATCGGGCCGGATCCAGCCATTTAGGTTGGGCCAAAACTGGCTCGGCCCAAAGACCACTTAATTATTCTGCTGCTGCATGCAGGGATGAATTCTGCATGCAGCTGCCTCAACGAAGAAGGAGGAGCCAACGCAGGGAGGAGGAAGTTGCCTGGCGTAGGGGTCTCGGTCGTGATGAGTTGGTTCGGCTGGTGGCTCAGGGGGCGTTGGCTGAGGTGATGGTGGCCGAAGTCGGCTGTAGGAGGAAGAAGAAAACGTTGCAGCAGAGAGAGAAAAGCTGGAAGGAGAAGAGAGAGAAGGTCACGGTGGCTGCTCTGCCACTAGTGAGGAGCTGGGTTGATGGCAATGAAGGTGGTAATCCGGTTGTGGAGGTGGAGGTTGGTGGCAGTGTTGGCTGCTTGTGCGGAGGAAGAAAGAAAAAGATGCAGAAGAAAAGAATCTGCAAAGAAAAGAGGGAAGACCTCGCGGTAGCTGTGCCTATCGCCGGTGAGGATTTGGGTTCGTGGAGAGGCTGAGACGCCATCTGTTGGTGGAGGAGGAAGGTTTATGTGGGTCTTTAAAGGCTGAAGAAGCAGCGAGAGAGAGAGAGAGAGAGAGAGAGAGAGAGAGAGAGAACGTTGGCTGGAAGAAAAACAAGGGAGAAGCTGGTTTTTTGGCTTATTTTGGACCCGATTTTCTCCTCCCCCAGGCCATAACATCAACCTCTATTTATAGACGGTGGAAGAGGGTAATTTTGTCTGCACTAGGGTAAAATTTCAGCCCTTGATTCTGTTGGGAAGGATCCCACCCGTTGGCTCAAAGTAGGCATGGTGCATTGTCAAATCTGCAGAAAAAGCTGCCTGAGTTGGCATGTTTATACCAGATTCTGCACGTATGGGTTGTCATTCCGACTGAAATATTTACACCATGATGTAGAGGAACTGCAGAGGATCATTTTCGTGCAAGTTTGGTTAAATTTGGTGGACGTTAGGGGCATTAAATGCACTTGCAAAGTAGGTAACCGGACCAGCTGTTTCAGAGATTTAACGAAGAAGATGAACAGTGTCAAAGTTCTGATTTTGACCAAAGTTCATTTCAGTCCTCCCTCTTTAAATTGCTTTAAATTGAATCTCTAATTGACCCTAAACTTTTTCAATTAAGCCCCTAATGAACTTCAATTGGAGCCCTGAAGTTACGCGCCTATTGCAATGTAATCCTTGGTCTCGGATTTCTTCAATTTAGTCCCTAATTGATCCCATAACTTCAATTTTCTTGCATTTTGGCCCCTAATTTCAATCAATTAACTTGTAAAAATTAAATTTGGTCTCTTAAAATTCCAATCTTCTCAATTAAGCCTAAATTAGGCTCCCAAACTTAATTTTTCACCAATTAAGTCCCAAATAAAATTAATTTGACCCATCTAAAGTATAATTAAGTCCTTGCACTTGATTAAATCCTTCAATTGGACCCAAATTAATTCTCAAACTTATTAAAATTTAATTTGGCACATGATTAAATCAAATTGGCCTATTAAAAATTTAATTATGTCCTTGGACTTAATTTTTATGCAAATTCGTCCAATAATCATTTAATTTGACCTTGAATTTGTATTTTTTCTCCATTCTTGGGCATAATGGGGTACAATTAGATCTTTAATTTCCTCCAAAAATTATAGCTTGATTTCCCGGTCTGCTTTCTCCACGTTGCCAGCCTTTATTTTATTTTTTGATTTTTATTTTGAAAAAAAATTGAATTTTAGGGAATAACCCAAAATTGGGTTATGACAACCGACAGATAAAAAATTATCGATGAAAGATTCACCGACAAAGCATTTCTGTTAATAATTCTGTCAGTAAATTAATATATATCTTATACTGATAGAAAAATTTTGTCAGTAAAACTTTTAAATCCTATAGTGTCTGCTTTTGTAGAATACTCGTATTTCATGGGGAACAAGTAAAACAATCAATCTGTCTGGAATTGGAGGGGGCACCTTCCCTTTTAGCACTCGAAACTTCGATCTTGATTTTGATTTAACTTTTATCACCTTGGAACAAAAGCAATTATTGTTGTTGCCATAATTTTTTTTTTGGCATACTCCAGCTAACCTGATATCTGAGTGCCTATATCTTGTTTTAGATAAGTTGTATAATCGCTTTACCTATTCATTGAACTAAACATAATGCAACAAGAACAATTAAACCATCAGCAGCCAGGAACAACCAATTTGGTATTAACTTGACTAATAAAACACGTGTTATTTCACAATATTACGAGGAAAATAAATACGAGTTATTGGTGTCTGATTATTATTTAAGAACAGAAAAAACAAAAATATACGAAGATAATACTAGTAATTTGATTCGCGGATTGGATAACTTTTTTGAAAAAAAAAGTAAATACGCGAGCTTTTTAAATGTTTTTTTTTAATCTAATTATAAATCAAAAGGTCTACGCATGCATTTAATTAAATACATCGAGAATTATATGTGCCAATAAATGATAAAAACAAAGTGTTATATTCTCTATTCAACTCGCATCACTGCAGGTTGAATAATTCTTTTATTCTCACGAAAAAGAATTAATGTGTAGGTGTTATTAATGTGTTTTTTTTACATTGAAAAAAAAAATATAATGTAAATAAAAAAGTTGATGCTTACATATAATAAAATATAGTAAAGATCATATGTGTTAATGAAAAAATATAAAATATCAAGCCAACTTTTAACGTAGTAGATGAATGGAACATTCTTGTAATTGCTACAATGAAATACTATTTTCTTAGTCTTTGTATAATAATTTAAAAAAAAGTGTAAAGAAAACAAATTTAAAAAAGAATAAAGATAAGAAAAAAATAGTATAAACAAATCAAGTGCAGAGTGATAAGTATTTAAATTATAAAATATAATATTTTTTCCAAAAAAAACTGTAAAGAAAAGAAAAGAAAAAACTAAAAAATTATTACCAAAAATAAAGATAAGAAAAAAATCTTGATAAATAGATCAAGTGTAAAATGATAAAAATACCAAATAATAAGGAAAATAAATATAATAAATAATTATTTAAAAAATAAACAAACAAAAAATATATATATTTTTTGCCATCATTACAATAAAAAGATTGACAAAATTTACAATTATGTCATTTCTACTAGAAAATACTATTTGTATGTATAATATTCTTATATTTTCCTTATTTTGAAAAAAAAATAAATTGTTATAAAAATAAATTTATGTTTTTATATTCGTAATATTCTTATATTTTCCTTATTTTGAAAAAGAATTAAATTGTTATAAAAATAAATTTATGTTTTTATATTCGTAATTAAGTATATTTCTATCTTTTTATATTATTTCTTCTGTCATCAAATAGTAATTACATGCAATCATACTGTTTGGTTTATGGAGACAGTCAACCCGACCCAGATATCTGTTAAAATAGAACCCGTAAATAAAAAGAAAAAC
>Ga0325401_1008292_pt1 | contig 10113 bp, 10 predicted proteins | sample PopdelMetagenome_FD_205666 | JGI IMG/M metagenome (GOLD analysis project Ga0325401, IMG submission 205666) | Populus deltoides microbial communities from Bellville, Georgia, United States - Xylem-PdKOR-R2 | ecosystem: Host-associated > Plants > Phyllosphere > Stem > Wood/Secondary xylem | place...
AAAATAAAATCTGCCCACCATCTAGCCCTCCAAACAATCAAATCTCCACCGTCCATTCCTTCTTTCCTTTAAGTACACAGATCTGAATTCTCTTCAATCCCTCTCTCTGTCTCGCCGTTTGTCTTGTGGCTCTCCGTGAACCTATAATCTAACCCTCTGTACGTTAATTTTTGTTGGAAAAGTTTGAATCTTTATAGTCCTTAGAGTTTCTTGATCTTGATTTTGCGTCGGGTCTTTTTTATCTCGTAAAGATCAAATCTTTGTAGTGTTTTTAGCTTCTTGACCTTGTTTTTGCATCTGGGTACTCTTTATTTTTCTAAAATACTTTATCTTTATAGTATCATTAGATTCTTGATCGTGATTTTAATTCTGGGTACGTGTTATTTCTTCAAAAAAGTTTAGATTTTCATTTTTTTATGATTATTGATCTTGAAGTGTTTTGTTTGTGCAGGATTTAAATTGATATAAAAAATGTTTGGGAGAGCACCAAAGAAAAGCGACAATACCAAGTACTATGAGATTCTTGGAGTCTCAAAGAGTGCTTCACAAGATGATTTAAAAAAGGCTTACAGGAAAGCAGCTATCAAGAACCATCCTGATAAGGGTGGTGATCCTGAAAAGGTTTATCTTTTAATCTTGATGAACTATCCTGTTTAACTGGCATGTGTTGATCTTGACTTGATGATTTATGTGGGTGGTTTTTGGTTCTGTTGATTTGAGTTTTAATTTGGACAAATTGATAACAGATCTGCTCTGCTTTAGTGGGTCATTATGATTGTAAATAATGCTTCTGTGAATATAGGTTCTAGTTTGTTTTATGGTCTATTGCTCTTGGGCTTGTAAACACCTGATAGTGGCCCTGTTTGATTTATAGTTAATAGCTTAGATAACATGGAGTAGGAATTTGTTTTCCGCATCAAAAAATTTTGGTGTATAATTTGTTATTAACTTTTCTACTTGAATAATGAGCCTTGTATAGTGAAATTCTCGTGAAGCAAAAACAAGTCATGCATACAAGGGAGTGCTGCTATTTGATTATTCTTTAAAGTCATTGTAATTGGAGGGTTTTTTTTTAAATATATATATGGGGTTTCTGTGTGCCTTGCAGTTCAAGGAGTTGGCCCAAGCATACGAGGTTCTGAGTGACCCAGAGAAACGTGAGATATATGATCAATATGGAGAGGATGCCCTCAAGGAAGGAATGGGCGGTGGTGGCGGCGGTGGCGCCCATGATCCATTTGATATCTTTCAATCCTTCTTTGGTGGTGGCAATCCATTTGGTGGTAAGTTTTCTGACCACTAAATATTTTGGGTTATCAGAGCATGCCACTTTTTGATCACATTGACATAAAAAAATTCTATTATTCAGGAGGTGGTAGCAGCAGAGGCCGAAGGCAAAGGAGGGGTGAGGATGTGATTCACCCTCTTAAAGTATCCTTGGAAGATATTTACAATGGCACATCCAAGAAGCTGTCTCTTTCACGCAATGTAATCTGCTCCAAGTGCAAGGGGTTAGTGTTTGCTGAAAACTGTGCTGCATCTTGTGGCATACTGATTTTTTATTTTATTTTATTAATTTATTTATTTGCAACTGACTGGTTATTTCATTTGAAACTATGCAGTAAAGGTTCCAAGTCTGGTGCATCATTGAAATGTTCTGGCTGCCAAGGTTCTGGAATGAAGGTCTCTATAAGACACCTTGGTCCTTCTATGATCCAGCAAATGCAGCATCCTTGCAATGATTGTAAGGGCACTGGTGAGGCGATTAATGACAAGGACCGTTGCCCTCAATGCAAGGGTGAGAAGGTGGTCCAAGAGAAAAAAGTTTTGGAAGTAGTTGTTGAGAAGGGCATGCAAAATGCACAGAGGATTACTTTCCCTGGAGAGGCTGATGAAGCTGTAATTTGAGCTGGATGCTTTTTTTGAGCTTGGCATTTTGATTTTTATCTTTTAATTGCATTCTCATTTGTTTGTGTTGTTATTTGCAGCCTGACACGGTTACAGGGGACATTGTTTTTGTCCTACAACAAAAGGAGCACCCTAAGTTTAAGAGAAAGGGTGATGACCTATTTGTCGAGCACACCCTCTCTCTTGCAGAGGCACTCTGTGGCTTCCAGTTCATTTTGACCCATCTGGATGGAAGGCAGCTCCTGATAAAATCTCAACCTGGGGAAGTAGTCAAACCTGGTAAGTGCCATGGTACTCCCATGTCCTTCTCTTTGTTGTTAGCACTAGACTTCTCAATCGAGAAGTGCTTGATTGACTATTTTTGAGCTTTACTGAAATTTTTTTTCTAGCACAAGACAGTTCTTTTGTTTAAAATGGTACATCCCTTTTTTCTCTCGTGTTCTTGCATCGAAGTCTTTCTAACTTAGTACTTGGATTTTGTGTGTGTCAAGATCCTGGGTATTTGTGTGGATTATTTAATTAGGGAACTGTACTGGCTATAGGGTGCTGCAGGGCTAATTGTATTTTTATTTTTCATTTGTAAATTTTAAGATCGTAGTTGTTGTGTGGTCTGGTTCGATCATAAGGTAGTGGTTATCACAAGCTAACGATTTTGATCCCCAAGAAGTTGCTTAAGGTGGCAGGCAATTCTTAATAGCTGGTAATTTATGGTTCTCCTATTTGTTCCAGATCAATTCAAGGCTATAAATGATGAAGGAATGCCAATGTACCAAAGGCCATTCATGAGGGGGAAACTGTACATTCATTTCACTGTTGATTTCCCAGACTCCCTGTCCCTTGATCAGTGCAAGGCCTTGGAGACCGTGCTCCCTCCACGAACCTCAGCTGAGCTTACTGACATGGAGCTTGATGAATGTGAGGAAACTACTCTACATGATGTGAACATTGAGGAGGAGATGAGGAGGAAGCAACAACAACAGGCCCAAGAAGCATATGATGAAGATGATGATATGCATGGTGGCGGCGGCCAGAGGGTGCAATGTGCTCAGCAATAGTCAATGATTGTGAATCGAAGAGAGCTGAATGGGATCAAGATGAACTGATGTGGGTTTGACAATTATTTAAGTAATAAGATTCTCAACATTGTGATAGGAGATAGACTTCTAGTTTCTTGTATGGAGATTTCACCTATGTTTGCAGACTCTGGCAATTACTTAGTATTTGAACCTTTGAGAGATCTCCAAGAACAGCACCTTGGTGTTTTTTTCTGTGCAACTCTTACTTGAATTTTGGATTTATAGTTTGCCATATAGCTGCTTCTTTCTGGATCGGGCACAAGTTGCTGAATGTCACTTTGAAGTTATGGTTAGGACTAGTAATCCTACGACGTATCGCCACAGGGTACCCTGGTGGGTAACCTTGTGCCCCTATGGAATGTTTCCTTTGGTCTGGCTTTGCAATTTGGCAATGTTGATGTTAGTATTGTGAAGCTGTTGTATGCAACATCCTTAGGGTCTGCAGCCCATGATTATGAGCGCATATTTCAAGAACCTCAACTTCCATCATTGAACAATCTGACCATCTCTTATGATTTCTTGCAATTAACTGGGAAATGCTACAAGAACCTCAAATTTCTAGAAAGGGCAGAATTTATTGCTCTTACAAGAGGCTACATTCAAGTCAATTTCATCGTCTCTGTTTGTCAAATGAAAAATGCTTGAATTTGGAACCCAACTTGAAATTTATCAGAAAAAAGGATAATGTTCGAAAGAAAATCATTCATGTGACAGGAAAGTGACAAACGTAGAAAATTCAGGCAATTACTCCATATGAAAACTACCAAACATTCTCCACAGCTAGTAATTCCCAAGAACTGTTACATGTGCACACACATAATTTGATCAGACGAGAACGGGGAGAATGCTTCAGGAAACATAACCAGCTCTACTGCACATGTGGATCCCTCAGGTACTGTCAGCTGGCAAGTTCTATCCAAGTAAGGTAGAGCTGATGAGTATTACCCTGGTTCCACTAAACCCCTGTTGACCTCTACCAAATCCCTCCGCATTCGCTGACAATCTTCTTGTGTTAATGCATATTTCAATGCCTCTTTTCTTTTACAATTGCTGTGTGTGCATGTGTATGTATCTATCTGTATTTATTGACTAGAAATTTATTTTTTAAATTATATTTAGTTAGTGTTTGAGGATAAAAAAACATAAAATAAATAAATACATGTTTTTGCTGAAAGAACAAAGATAAATACATATAATAAATCCGTATTCAATCCCCGTGTCCCCATTACCTTGTTAATTAACAAGACGATAATGTTGAGTGTAAATCTATTTACTACTTGAAATTACTTTCTTATTCATTAATTACATAAGACAGATTTTTAAAATGTTTTTTTATCTAGAAAATTATTAAAATATTTTTTTTATATTTTTAACATCAAGATAATAAAAAGTACTAAAAAAATTAATTTGATTTTTTTAAAAAAAAATTAAAAAAATGCAATGACAAACAATCCCTCATTTATTTATTTGCAATGAAAGCTGAAACTGTCACAAACAAGTTGAGGGTTTTTGTTTCGTGCCAATCTTTTATAGAAGAGTAAAGGATAAAAAACACTGAGAAATTATTTTTCATGCGAGAAAACTTTTTCCCAACTAACACAACAGAGTTTTAATTCTAGCATGTTAAATTAAATATTATTCATTTGTATTATTAATTTTAGTTAATTGTTTTTGTGAAAAAACAAAGATAAAATAATCGTAAAAATTAAAGTAAAATTAACTATATGAAAAAAATTAAGGGCTAGCAACGTTGCTGTTTTGTTTTTTTTTTTCTTCCTTCCATGTAAGACAAGTTTGTCTCAAGTTACGTGGTTTTTACTGCACAACTAGCCAAATTATATTAGTTTAAAAATATTTTTTTCACCACATTGATGTGTGAACATATATATAAATATTCGTGTGCATCGAGATTAAATCTACTTCCTTCAACTAACCATTTATATTCATGAAAATTATGCAACATGTCCTTAATTAACTAATGGAGGCCAGTCCTTTTGAGTTGACAATTCATTGAGTATTATATATTAGAATACAAGCAAGTTGCATTATTGTTTTTAACAAGATGATGATTTGAGGCTCCAATCCTTCTTTCTTGTGCTCCACCATGCCTATCTTCCTTGCTTGAAATTTGAAAAACTATGCTGCCTGCTGCCTCCAAGCCACTGCATACAGCTGCAAACAACTCCAAGCCAATCCATTAAACAAATCTTTAATCTCTTCATGTATGATCTCTTTCAAGCCCTCACTTCCTTCCATTCCGCTTCAAGACAAAAGCAGCTAACCCTGTAAGTATTTCAAGAAGATGAATAGCAGTAGTCCTATAGAGTCATCCACACCAAGATTTGGAGGGTTTGCTCTCACTTTTGGGATATCAATGGGTGTACTTTCAGCAATAGCAATTGCTATTCTTGCTTATTATTTTTGCACCAGGAAACCATTACCTGCAGGCCATTCTAATCATGGTGATTCCTTGTCCATAGATGATCAAGACTCGGTCGTTATAGAAATAGGCCTGGATGAAGCCACTCTCAATACCTATCCAAAGCTGCTTTATTCTGAAGCAAAGGAAAAGCTTGAAAAGGGTGATGATTCGGTAGCTGCTTCCTGTTGCTCGATTTGCTTGGCAGACTATAAAGATAGTGACTTGCTGCGGCTGTTGCCTGACTGTGATCATCTTTTCCATTCGCAGTGCGTTGATCCATGGTTGAAGTTGCATGCTACTTGCCCAATGTGTCGAAACTCGCCTGTACGAATCCCAAGCACTGTCACCGAAACAGCTTCCAGGGAACCCCGGAGGGTGTTCTTCGATCCATGGTTAGTACAGTTTATGCACTGAAAGTACTTTTTACTCAAATTTGTGATGATTGTAGAGCTTTTGTTAGCATCCTTGTAATTTCACGAAGTTTTGTAGCTAATTACAGCTCTATATTTTAACTGAGATGATTTATATCTTAATGTTGTAGAAAACAAAAGCCATTGTCAACCAGTTACTGCTCTTTGTTCATTTGAGATTAGACAATCACACGATTGAAATTTGTGATTCTGACTATCTGACATGCTGTCCTGAATATTATACATTTAATTTCCAACCAATTACTGCCCTTTGTAGATGAATGATGTTGACCCAGTCAAATGACAAGTAGCTCTTCCAAGTCCTATTCGTTGAGGACACGCACCTTGCCCATGTTCTTGCCACCTGCCTTTTCTCTGCTGCCACTCTCTTTGCAAGATGTGTATATTTGGTAATTGACAATACCAAAGTTGTTCGTTGAATCACATGAGTATTGAGGAGAGTTTCTATCCATTCCTCCATTTAACTCCTTCGGAACTCATTAGTCTGTTCATCTCTTTCAGAACTGGACTGAGAGTGCTGATGTTTCTTTCAGTCAGTCTTGGTTCGAGACAATTTTAAGGACACAGAAATCCGTGACCCTTTTTTTTTTTTTTGCTATTGTATGTAAAATGTCTATGTTGTTCCATCCATGTTGATAGGGTGCACCTGTACCCTATATGCCCACAGAAGTGGTTTAGTTGTTCATTTTTCACCCATAAGAATTCCTTCCTGCCCCAAAATGAGTGGGAATTAGCTACAGCATTTTTCATAAACCTCAACTTCTTCAGTTATTGAAAGGGCAGGCTCCTAGTGTTTGCAGACTTGTATTTGCGTAGAGTGGAGTGGCATGGAATCCATATGAGTTTCATGTTAGGATTTCTCGAACGAAATAGAGATATCAACAACTGATTTTTTAGCAATCATGAAGGAATTTTAGACATTAAAATGACATGAGATATAATGCTATTCTATAATTCAAACTTCAATGAGCTCATATTTTGCTTGTTCTTATGTGATGTTAGAAGGAAAGCTATATCTGCCCGTACGTAAGCTTGTTCATCTAATAGTCCTGTAGAGGCTTTTTCGGTTTTGACTGTTACTCAGGCTAGCTTTTGCTCACCGAGACTAAGTCCCGTAGAGGCTGATCTGCACAGACAACAAATTAGTCAAGTGCATCAATCAAGGAAATGTAGGTTGTGTACCTAGCTAGTAATCAACCTTCAAGCTGGCCACCAAAAGATGTTTAGCGTCATGATGTTCACTCAAATGAGTGGAAGTGAGGTCTTGGGTTCAATTCCTATGCGTTGAGCACACCTTGTCGCTTATAGAGGCCCTCTGCAGGTTAAAAGTCTACATTGACTAATCTGGATAGCCGGGCTTCTTATAAATTCCAACCAGGGAAGTTCAAGTCCTATGCGTTGAGCACGCCTTGTCGCTCACAGAGGCACTCTGCATGTTAAAGTCTACATTGACTCATCTGGATGGCAGGAAGCTCCTCATAAATTCCAACCAGAGAAAGTGACCAAACCAGGCAAGTGTCATTACACTTCTTTGGTTTCTTTGTTGTAAGAACTAGACTTGCTAGAGAGAATTTAATCCATTGATTAACTGGTACTGCTTTGGACTATATCTGAGATCTTTGTGGGGGGAAAAAAACATATCGCTTCCAGCCATTGTTCTAGCATGAGAAAGACAAACAGAAATGCCCTTGTTTTCAAAATAGCTAAGAGCTTTTCGTTTTGTTGTTCTGCATTGAACTCTTCCTGACTAAGTTCTTAATTTTTCTGTGGCAAAATCCTGAACTTTTGAGAGGATACCATGTGTAGCATGGAATTTGGGAACAGTATACTTAAGTGGGACTTGTGATTTGTGTTGTCATGTGGTTTAGTTTGATCATAAGTTAAAAATAAAAATAAGTGATGTTTTAGTTAGAGAATAATATAAATTATATCATGGGATCTCACCTAACGACTTAAGTTATTGAATTGAGATGGTTCTTTTACTTAAAGGATTGTGTTAGAGAATAATATAAATTATATTTTAGAACCTCACCTAACAGTTTAAGCTATTGGATTAAGATGGTTTCATTGTCCCTCTTGCTGAGAACTGGTTACTATGGTTTTTTGGTTCCTCATGTAGCAATTCCCATGTTACTAGAACTGGACTAACAATAATGTTGTTCCAGTCAATTTTGGTTTGACATTGCTAATGACACAAAGTTCTTACAATCAACATCCACACCTCGGTGACGAAACACGAATTCAGCACATCTTATCCTACTCTGGCCTTGATGGTTTAGGGTTACTCTGCCCAAAAAAGGAAAAAGACCAGCAGAAAGAAATTTTCTCCTGTCCCAAAATCTGTGGAAGACTAGAAAGTTTCTTATGAGCCACACTGCTTGAAATTTGACCTTTCGCTACCAATTCACTTGGGAAGACTCAAGAACCTCAAATTTCTAAGAAAAAAAGGCAGTATTTATTGCTCTCACAAGATCTTTGTTTGTCAAATAAACAATGCTTATATTCACATTGAAATTTGTCTGTTAAAGGATAACGCCAGGACCAAAAATCATGAATCTTTCCCATAATAGTGACAGAAACGTTGACAAATGCCAGGTAATAACTCCACAACTTCAGAATTACCGAACAATTTCCAGGTAGTAAGTACCTCCTAAGATTGTCAGAGCTTACTTGTCTTTCTTTTTCTCTCCAACTCTCCATCCCTCTCTCCTTTCCCATATCTCCCTCTGTACATACTTAATCCTATAGATCAAACCCTAAACACAGCTGAATAGTTCAAGAAACATGCACAACTCCAAAGAATACAGTGGCTCCTCAGGTATTAATGGATATGCATATGCTATCGGAATGTCTTCAGGTGTCCTAGTTTTGATCATAAGCATAACTCTGGCCGCATATTTCTGCAACTATGGAGTAGATTCTCCCACACACACAGGTACAAACCAAGGCGACTCCATCACTGACCATGACTCCATTGTGATGGAACTCGGTCTCGACGAAGCCACTCTTGCAAGCTACCCCAAGTTGCTCTATTCAAAAGCAAGGTTAGAACCCAGGGGTAATGATTTACGACCCTCTTGCTGCTCTATATGCTTAGGGGACTATAAGGATAGTGACATGCTAAGGTTGTTGCCTGATTGTGGCCATGTTTTTCATCTCAAATGTGTGGACTGTTGGTTAAGGCTGCATCCTACATGTCCGATTTGCCGGAACTCTCCTATGCCAACTCCTTTGTCGACTCCTCTTGCTGAAGTGGCACCATTGGCAGTGAGCAGATATTGATTCAAGAGATTTCATGTTAGTTTTTCCAATTCTTGTGGGGTCAATCTGAGGTTTTCTAGTGTTTTTAGACATATTTTGTGCCGATATTAAAGTAGTGTAATTCTCTACAGTATAACAGAGATTTTAACATGCATGATGTTTCTGGCAATCATGTAGGGATTTAATTTAGACAGTCAAATCGAATGAGGAACATATGACAATTCTCAGATCAGCTCATATTTTGCTTCATGTTATGTGACATCGATGGCCGCCAAATGAAACTAACAAGGTTTGAAGCAAACCCAAAAGATCAAGGGTTTCCTAAGAATGATAGACAAATTAACTAAAAGCCTAGGAACGCTGGTGATGATTTTCTAAAAATTTAATTAGACTGGGAATAGTGTTTTCGAGTTGGATAATCAGTTAATTAATTGGTCTTAATAATTTTCTTCATTCTTCCTAGTCAAGGTAATTAATAGTTTATACTTAGTTTTTGGTAGGGTAAAGCTAGCTGCTCATGACTAGTACATGTAAAAGATCATCTTTAGTGGAGGTATGAACTCTTTGATGCTTGAATAAGTAATTTTTTAAAGAGATAAAATATAAGAATATTCTAAAGAGATGCTCTAAAAATATATATGCAATAGATAATTAAGATTGTGAACTTTTATTCTGTAAGTCTCATGGTGTATTTATAATTTATGAGTTTTGTATTTTTGTAAAAAAGAGGGTCTTGAGTGTAATACTACCCTAATAGTATTTAATGAGAGATAAATATCCTTTAAATCTATATTAATGTTTAATGAAAATATGATGGGTTTTTGGAGAACTTTTATACACCTATGAAAGTGTAGAGATTAGAGTTTAAAACGTCAAATATAGTTAATCATATGAAAATTTAATTCTTTCCCAAGATTAGATCTAAGGGAGGTTGGTCATTCCCCTGGTTATGCCAAGAGAGGATAGTCGTTACCTTGATTTTGACTAATTGCTAATTCCAAGTGTCTTGGGTCTA
>Ga0325401_1008295_pt1 | contig 10111 bp, 14 predicted proteins | sample PopdelMetagenome_FD_205666 | JGI IMG/M metagenome (GOLD analysis project Ga0325401, IMG submission 205666) | Populus deltoides microbial communities from Bellville, Georgia, United States - Xylem-PdKOR-R2 | ecosystem: Host-associated > Plants > Phyllosphere > Stem > Wood/Secondary xylem | place...
CCTGGTGGGTGGCTGCGGTCTTCGGGTGGGTGCTCACGGTTCCTCCGGTGTCATCAGGGGGTGGTGCGGGACGGGTGGGGTCGGACGGGGGTCAGGGGGCCAGGGGGTCAGGGGGTCAGGGGGTCAGCCGCAGCACGGCGAGGCCGGGGAAGACGGCGAACAGGACCGTCACCGGGAGGACGAGGAAGACGACCGGCACGACGATCGGTGGGCGGGTACTGTCCTCTCATGCCCCCCCTGACCAGCCGCGATGTCCGGCGAGCCGTCGTTTACCTGCGCATCTCCCAAGATCGCGTCGGGGAGGAGGCGGGCGTGATCCGCCAGCGCGAGGACTGTGAGCGCCGCTGCGCGGAGCGCGGCTGGACGGTCGTGGCGATCGAGGAGGACAACGACATGTCCGCCAAGAGCGGGCGTCGCCGTCCCGGGTTTGAGGCGCTGCTGCGACACCTGGACGAGGGCGGAGCCACCGTCGTCGTGGCCTGGACCCTGGACCGGCTGCAGCGCAACAAGCGCGACGAGATCCGCCTGTATGAGTTGTGTGAGCAGCGGGGCGCGACGATCTCCTTGGTGCGCGGTCCCGACCTCGACCTGACCACCCCCGGTGGCCGGATGATGGCCGACACGTTCGGCACCCAGGCGCGCTACGAGGTGGACGTGAAGAGCGACCGCCAGCGCCGCGCGAACCAGCAGCGGCGTGAGGCCGGTGGCATGGGCTGGACGCGTCGCCCCCTCGGCTACGACCGCGCCCCCGACGGGCAGATCGTCGTCGTGGAGGAGGAGGCGGCGGCCCTGCGCGAGGCAATGACCATCGTGCTGGCGGGCGGCACGTTGGCCGCCGCCGCCCGCGCGGTGCAGGCACGAGGGATCACCTCATCGACCGGCAAGGAGACGATCACGACGATCGTCCTGCGACGGCTGCTGCTCAGTCCCCGCCACCGGGGCGTGGTGACCTACATGGGCAAGGAACACGGCCCCGGCACCTGGCCGCCGATCTTCACCGAGGACGAGCAGGCGCGCACCGAGGCCATGTTGACCGACCCCCGGCGACGCATGGCGCTGTCGACCGAGCCGCGCTACCTCCTGTCGGGCCTGGCCCGGTGCGGCGTCTGCAGCAACGTCATGCGCGGCTCCCCAATGGGCGGCAAGCAGCGGCGCTGGCACGTCTACAAGTGCGCGACGCCGGGCTGCTACCTGGCGCGCCGGTCGGACCTCGTGGACGAGATGGTGGAGGCGGTGCTGCTCGCCCGGCTGGCGCAGCCGGATGCAGCCTCGCTCCTGGTGCCGAGAGGAGACGTGGATGCCCTGCGGGCCGAGGCCGCCAGCCTGCGGGAGCGACGGGACGCGCTCACAGAGATGATCGGCGAGGGGCTGGTCTCGGTGGCCAAGGGGCGCGAGCGCGCCACGGTGCTGACCGACCGCCTGCGACAGGTTGAGTTCAGCATCCGCCAGGCGGTGGCCGACAGCCCGGCCGCGCCTCTGGTGGACAGCGAGGACGTGGCCGCTACCTGGCGCGCGCTGCCGCTGCTGCAGCGCAAGGCCATCGCGGCGATGCTGCTCACGGTCACGATCCAACGCGCGGGCAAGGGCGCCCGCTTCCACCCCGATCAGGTGACGGTGGAGTGGAAGCGCCCTTAGGACAGCGCGATCCCCTGCGAGGCCGCCGAGATTCGTCTCGGCGGCCTCGCAGCGTTTCAGCTCGGCTGCGGAGGCCCATCGATCGGCCTCTGACCACGTCTCGTGAAGTTCAGATGATCAAATTGCTCACAAGCAATGCTCAACGGTCGAGGTCGCGTCTGTGCGCGAGGGGACCCCTCCCCCCTGCCGACGCTGCACACGGTCATGTGGGCGCGAGACACCGCTGTTGCACCCTCGACGGACGTAGCGTCAGACGCTACGCCGCAGGTCAGAGGCCTATGACCGTGTTTTGCCCTGCCCAACAGGGGGTAGAGTGATGGAACACGTAGAAACCGCGCGGACCCCCAGCGTCCGCACGATCTCCACCTCGCGGCGAGTGGCCCTCAGGCCTAGCGACCAAGACGTGGGCGCGGGCTAGACCCGGATGCAGCCGATCGGACACAGCACGAGCCACGCCTCCCACGAGGCTTCGCTCGTCGTGCCCCTCAGGAGCATCGGTGCCCGACGCCAGTCCCCTCGTCATCGCACGCAACCGCGTCGCTGCGGCCACGCAGCGCAACGACCCCGCCGCCCTCGCGCTCGCTCGCGCCAACCTCGCTGCCGCCCACGCCGCTGAGGGCATCCGGCGAGCCCGCGCCGTCGCACCCCTGCGCCCCGAGCAGCGCGACGCGCTGGTGGCCCTGCTCGACGCGGCGGTGTCCCGATGAGCCCCGCAACCGAGGCGGCCGTGGCCGCCATCGTGGCCGCCGCGCCACCGCTCAGCGCTGCTCAGCGCGACCGCCTCGCGGTGCTGCTGCGACCGGGGACGAGCACCCCGTGAGCGAGACGAACGGCCGCCCCGCTGACAACGAGACGGCCGCCCAGGAGCCCGCGCCCACCACGGCTGAGATCCAGCCCAAGACTAGGCCGCGTCGACGGCGCAGCATCCTCGACGAGATCCAGCGCAGCCAGGAGGAGACCCGGGCGCAGGCCACCACCGGCCGGAAGCCGCCGCGCGGGCTCAGCGCGATCCAGGCTGAGAACGACGCCGCCGTGGCAGCTGGAGAGACTGCCAACGAGCCTGCGACGGCCGGTGAGACCACCGAGGAAGAAGGCCGACGCGGCACCCTGCTCGACCTCACCGAGGCCGCCACGGCGAACGAGTGCGCCGAGACCTGCCTGCAGGGCCGGTTCTGCTGGTCGGCGGGGCTGGGGTGGCTGCACTACGACGGGCGCCGCTGGGCCGTGGTGCCCGAGCCCCACGTGGTGGAGGAGGTGCGCCTGTGGATGCTCAAGGAGGTCGGGCATCTGGCGTCTGCCCCCAAGGAGCTGGGCAAGAGCGCGCGGCGGCTGCTGTCGCGCTCGGGCCTCAGCGCTGTCACCGCGCTGGCGGGCGGCATCCTGGCCGTTCCCGCCTCCGCGTTCGACACCCACCCCGACCTACTCAACGTCACCAATGGCGTCGTGGACCTGCGCACCGGGGTGCTCGGCGAGCACGACCCGACACTGCTGCTGACGAAGATCGCCCCTGTCGCCTACGACCCTGACGCGGTCTCGGCGGACTGGTCGGCAGCGCTGCAGGCCGTCGAGGCAACCGTGGCCGACTGGCTGCAGGTGCGACTCGGGCAGGCCGCCACCGGCTACACCCCGCCGGACGACCTGCTGGTGCTGTTCAGCGGCGGTGGAGCCAACGGCAAGACGACGATCCTGTCGGCCGTCCAGCGGACGCTGGGTGACTACTCGACCCTCGTCTCGGATCGGGTACTGCTGGCCAACCCCGACGCGCATCCCACCGAGATCATGGAGTTGCGCGGCGCTCGGCTAGCGGTGATCGAGGAGACCCCCGAGGCACGGCGCCTGAGCGTGGCGCGGCTGAAGAAGGTCGTGGGCACCCCACGCATCGAGGCCCGCCTCATGCGCCAGGACAGCGTCACCTTCACCGCCAGTCACGCACTCGTCGTCTCCTCCAACTACCGGCCGGTGGTGGAGGAGACCGACCACGGGACGTGGCGGCGCCTGGCGCTGGTGCCCTTCATGTTCACATTCGTGGCACCGGGCAAGGCCTTGCAGGGCCCCCACGAGCGCACCGGAGACCCCACCCTGCGCGAGCGGCTGGCCGCCTCGCCCGAGGCCGCCAGCGCCGTCTTGGCGTGGCTAGTTGCCGGTGCCCGGCGCTGGTACGCCGACGGGCGCGTCATGCCCGCTGCACCTGGCGCCGTTCAGGCCGCCACGCGCGCCTGGCGCCAGGAGTCCGACCTCGTGCTCGGCTACCTCGACGAGCGCCTTGTCGTCGAGCCCGGTGCTCACGTCATGGCCGCCGAGGCGCTCGCCGACTTCAACGACTGGGCCACCGAGCGCGGCCATCAGCCGTGGAGCGAGCGGACGTTTGCCGCCCGCTTCGGCGACCACGCTGAGGTGACCGGCCATCGCATCCTTGCCGGGCGAGCCCGTCCGGGTGTGGGTCTGTCTCGCCGCCACGGGTGGGCTCCGGCAGCGCCCTCGGCGCGCTACCGAGCCTGGCTGGGGGTTCGCTTCCGCACCGACACCGATCCTGAGACCACGTCGGCGGAGTCCGTTGAGGGCTCTGAGCTGCAAGAACGTGACAGTGGGACGGGTGGGACAGCAATTCCCAATCCAAGCCTCGCGGGCGCGCGTACGCACGCCTCTGCACCCCAAGCTGAGCTGCCGTCCCAGCCGTCCCGGTGGCTCGAACCGGCGCTGAGCAGTGCCGACGTGGACGAGCTGCTGGGTCCCGGATGCACCACCTGCGGCCACCGTGGCGGCTCCCACCGCCGCGACTGCCAGGCCGCCGCGTGAGTGCCCCCGGCCGAGAGCGCGGCCCACCGTCCGCCGGACATCGTCCGCCCCCCGTCCCACCACGTCCGAGGAGATCCTGATGCCCGAGAACACTGTCAACATCCCTGACTACAGCCCTAGCCAGGTGGTGATGCTCCTGTGCGGAGCGATGCGCGCCACCGGCACCACCGACGACGCTGGCGCAGTGCTGGTGGAGGTCCTGCGGGAGCGCCCGGCCGAGCAGTGGAAGCCGTTGCTGGTGGCTGCGCTGCTGCAGGCGTGCGGCGACCTGACCAACGCCGTCGCCATGTTGGAGGCCATCAGCGCCGCCGAGCAGGACGACGAGGACGAGGCGTGAGCCGCCACGAGGCCGAGGCGCTGGCCGCCCTGGTGACCGCCACCCTCGCGGGCCCCAGCCCGCATCACGCGCCCGCGCTGCTCGCCGCAGCCCTGGCCGACCTGAGCATCCCCACCACCGCAGGAGGCACCCGGTGACCATCGCCGGTGACACCCAGCAGCCCGACGACGAGGGTCAGCACGAGCCCGAGGAGCAGCCCGACGACGAGGGTCAGCACGAGCCCGAGGAGCAGCCCGACGACGAGGGTCAGCACGAGCCCGAGGAGCAGCCCGAGGAGGGCAGGCCCGCCCAGCGCGAGCAGCGGCTGCGAGCGCGTGCCCGCGAGGCTGAGACCGAGCGCGATGCCCTGCGTGGACGCCTGGAGCGTTACCAGCGCACCGAGGTCGAGGCCGTGGCCGCCGAGGTGCTGGCCAACGGCAGCGACCTGCTGGCGGTCCGAGCGGACCTGGCGCAGTACCTCGACGACGACGGCGCCGTGGACCCGGCCAGGGTCCGCGAGGCCGCCGAGGCCGTGGCCACCGAGCGCCCGCACTGGCGCGTCGACAACAGGGACGACCCCGGGCGCCGCCAGGTGCGCGGACACCCCAAGCCGCACCCCGGTGATGGCGGCGCTAGAAGGCCCGGCTGGGGCTCAGTAATTTCTCGACCGGGCGAATAGCGCGTAAGATAAGCGGCGGTTAGGGAGTCGCCTGGTGCGCCTCCCTAGCCGCCGCTGGCCCCTGCGGGGCACCCGGGCAGGATCTGCGATCTCCCGGCATGGAAATCACCCAGACTTCCCCATGCCTAGAGGAGAACTCCGATGCCTGCTGACACCCAGACTTTCAAGGCCCTCACCAAGCAGGAGATCCACGATCTCATCGTGCTTCCGGTGCAGGCGCTTTCAGTGGCCCTGCAGGTGACGTCGCCGGTGTCCATCACCGCGACCAGCATCCGCATCCCCAAGATTGTCTCGGACGGCACCGCCGCCTGGGTCGCCGAGAACGGCGCCATCCCGATGAGCGAGGCGGCAGCCGACGAGGACGAGGTCACCCCGCGCAAGGTTGCCGGCCTGCGCACGGTCAGCCGCGAGTTGGCCGAGGACTCCAGTCCCGCCGCCACCCAACAGGTCGGCGACGGCCTGGTCAGGGCCATCGCGGAGGCCTGCGACGCCGCGTTCTTCGGTCCGACACTGCCCAGCCCCGCCCCGGAAGGCCTGCGCTCGCTGGGCAGCAACGTGAACACCGTCGCACTGCCCAAGGCGTTCACCAACGTCGACCCGTTGCTGGCCGCCATCGCTCACGGCAAGGACTCGGGAGCCCCGGTGACCTCGTTCGTGACCTCCCCGGCCCTGGCGCTGGAGTTCAACACGCTCAAGGAGTCCAGCGGTTCTCAGCGTGGACTCCTTCAGAATGACCCAACCCAGCCTGACCGCAATGTCGTCGGCGGCGTTCCCATTCTGACGAGCAAGTACGTCGAAGCTGGAGACGTCTGGGCCATTCCCAGGTCCCGCACTTTCGGCGTGGTGCGTAAGAAGGCTGAGGTTGAATCCTCTGAGCACTTCTTGTGGAATACCGACCAGATCAGTGTCCGGGGCATCATGCGCGTGGCGTTCGGGTTTCCCGACCCCTCAGCCATCTCGCGCATTCGCCGCGCGACTTCCTGATCACCGACTGGGCTGCGCCGGTCACCTCCGAGACGTAGCCCCCTCGCTCCGCAGCCCCGGGCGGCGCCAACCATCCCCAGGTGGTGGCGGAGCGAGACAGGCCCCGCCCTGACGCCTGAGAGCCGTCGCGGGCGGGGCCACCCCGACCTGCCCCGCCCGTCGTGACTCGGACCACGGCGGGCGGGGCACCCCTCGACCGAGCGAGCTGGAGCCCCCGATGACCGAGCAGCAGCCCACCTCTTCCGAGATCGCGGCCACCAGCGTCACCCCGGTGGGGCTGGCCAGCGCTGGCGCTGCCCTGTGGTCGGCGGTGACGAGCCGCTACGACCTCGACGCCCACGAGAGTGCGCTGCTGCTGCAGGCCGCGCGCACCGCCGACCGCCTCGACGCCCTGGCCGCCGTCCTGGATCGCGAGGGCGTGACGCTGGGTACCGGCGCCGTCCACCCCGCGCTGGTGGAGGCCCGCCAGCAGGGGCTCACCCTGGCCCGGCTGGTGGCCGCGCTGCGCCTGCCCGAGGACGACGATGGCGAGGGTCTGCACCGCCCCCAGCGCCGAGGCGCCCCGCGCGGGGCCTACGGGCCGAGGGCCGCCGCGTGAGGCGCCGCAAGGAGCCCGCCACCGTGGAGCCCCTGACGCCGGTGGAGGTGGAGCATCTGAGCGCCCCCGCCCTGTGGGTCGAGGACTGGGTGACCATCCACGACGGCTGTGCCCCGGCCCACCCGGACAACGCCGCCGACGGCCTGGCGGCGTTGGCGACCCAGCGCGCCGAGGCCGCCGTCGTACGCGGCTGCCTCACCGGGGACCTACCGCGCCAGACCTACCTGGCCAGCCGCTCACAGCGGCTGAGACCCCGCTGGCGCAACCGCGAGGACTTCATGCGCCGATGGCACGAGGCCCGCTGGAACGCCTCTGGCGCCCCGGGGCGCGCCTCGTGAGCGAGCAGCCCGTGGCCGCCGATGAGCCGCTGATCCGTCGAGCTGACCTGGCGACGTGGGCCCGCACCGATGTGGACCCCGATGACCTGTGGGCGCGGACGTGCATCCGGGTGGCCAGCGCGCTGGTGCGCGAGACGGCCAGCCAGCCCGGCTGGACGGCCGAGACGGCGCCGGTGCTGGCGCGGATCGTGGCGGCCCAGTGCGCGGTGCGCGGGTACGTGAACCCGCCCGAGGGTGAGACCTCAACGACGATCGGCCCGCTGGGCTCACGGCTGCTGGACGCGGTCGCCGAGGGCTTCTACCTGACCGAGGCCGAACGCGAGCGGCTGGTCGCCTACGCCCCGGCCGAGGCGCAGGCGCAGGGCTCCCGGACGTGGGTGGCCTCGACGGCTGGAGCGGGCACTCCGGTCGTCACCGCGCCGCTGTACCGGCTACCCGAGGGCGCCGGGCCGACCGAGCCCGTCGAGGTCGTGTGGGTTGCCGAGCCGTGAGCATCCCGACCGTCGCTGAGCGCGTGCAGGCCGTGCGCGAGATTGACACCCTGGCCGACCGGGCGCGCGTCGAGGTGCTACGCGAGGTGCTACTGCCCGCGTGGCGGCAGTCTGGCGAAGCCACGCTGGGCACCGCGCGCTGGGTGCAGTTGTTCACGCGCTGCGGCTACCTCATTGAGGACGTGCTCAGCCCGCGTCCGACCGCGCCGGTCCGGCTGTGGCGAGCCGGGCACCGGGCGCGGGGCATGGCCTGGACGAGCCGACGGGAGGTCGCCGTCATGTACGCCACCAACGGCGGGCGCCGCGCAGCCGAGCCGCTGTGGACGACGCTGGCGCCCCCGGTGGCGCTGCTGGCCTACAGCCGCGCCGAGTCCGAGCACGTCGTCGACCCGGCCTGCTTGGGTGCCATCGAAGGCTCGCGGAGCCCCCTCCTCTAGTCATCCGACGCGCGCCACCTCATCCCGGGTCAGTCGTTGGCAGCAGCGCCGCCTTATCTAAGTGACGCGCAAAGGCTCGCGCTATCACCTTTCCCACCGCGGTGAGAACGAAAGATTCTGGAATCTCATTCCAGAATTCGCGAGCACGGGCTAGGTGCGGGAAGTTGTCCACCTTCTTATCAAGCGCAGCCTTACCCTCATCCGAGGCCGAGGAGAACACTGACTCTCGGGCAATCACCTCCTCAACATGCTTACCCAGAAGGGGGTGGCCATTGAAAAGCGTCATCAATTCGGGTACTCGAACCGGGTGTGCAAAGAGAGACCGTACGCGTCCTTCAAGAAGGTCGTGGGGGATTAGGACGGCAGGGGTCATAAATGGCGGTAGGGTCAGCCGACGCATGTATTCCTCAAACTGTTCGACAGGAACACCGATGCAGCTATAGCCCGGGTGCTGTGCGGCAAAGTAGTCGATCCACGGAATAAAGCCCCCTGTGCCCATGCCGGTCATTCGCACGCAGTTGAGGCTTTCTAAGTGATCCAGCCATTCAGAGCCTGTAGGAAGCTCATCCACGAGCAGTTGCTCAAAGATTCGATCAAACATCTGCAGCGCGGGCTCGACGTTGGCTTGACCTGCAGCCCAACTCAATGCCGCATTCATCACCGTCATGCCACACAACGCACTAGCATCCATCATTGGAATGACCTCGACCGCCCGATCGATGGCGGCCCAGGTTGGCTTGTCTGACCGCTGTGCTCGATCTGCAAGCAGACGAGCCAGCATCTCATGTTCAGTAGCCTCGCTAGTGGTCGTCGCCGCTATATGAGCCTTGTCAAGCAAGTGTACGTAGGCAGGGTTCGCAAGCACATCAAGACGTCCGATGTTAACGAGTTCTTGAATCACTGCTTTGGCGAACAAGGAGGCGTTAGACATGGCCTCTTGCCTTGCTACCCCGACATACTGAATAACGGCCCTAGACGCTGCAGCTTCGATTACCTCAGTCGCTAGTTCGGTAGTCCAGCCGTGATGGATGTCGATACGCGCATCACGACCCGCCTGAGCCTGGGCGGCGCCGTCGTTCGCACTTTGCCCCTGACGGCTCACCGCTTGCCATTTCCGCGTGCATCACGCCCACCCTGCACCTGTGTCGAGTTATCACCCGCGCGCTGCGACTGGCGATTCCTGGAAATGGCCACACGCCAGGCGACCGAGGCGCCTCCTGCTCCGACAAAAAGTCCGGTGAGAAACGTCAAGAGGCTGTCCAGAGAGAGATCCATTTTTCCCCCGCAGGTGGTGGGTAACTCGACCTCCCCTGGTTACACCACGCCACCGACAGCGCGTGGCGAACTCACTACAGAACGTCCATCCGTGCGAGGTGGCTGCACCTACCCGCGTGCGCCGAGCACCGGTGCGGCGACACCCAGAACCGCCACCACCAGGCCCGCCAGCATCACTAGGACGAGGATCCAGCCCGGCACGTCACCTCGATCCATCAGGCCCACCTCATCCTCGCCACACCCACTCGGTAGAAGCCAATGACTCCACCGCTTGTCACGACCATGAGGAGCTCCTTGCGCCCCCCGGTCTCCACCAGGCGCCGCCGGGCCAGCTGGCGCACGTCCGCCGCCTGGGCGGCCAGCACCTCCGCCAGCGGCGAGCCCCGTTCGACGGCCACGGCGATGCCGGCCACGAAGCGCGCCAGGGGCTCGGCTGACGTGCGCTCCCCCAGACGGGCCAGGGCCTGCACCAGGGGCGTCCCGGCGCGGGCGTCGGCCAGCGTGGTCGCGAGCTCGCCCGACAGCTCCCCGCGGCAGCTGCGCGCGACGCGGTCCAGCGCCC
>Ga0325401_1008296_pt1 | contig 10111 bp, 12 predicted proteins | sample PopdelMetagenome_FD_205666 | JGI IMG/M metagenome (GOLD analysis project Ga0325401, IMG submission 205666) | Populus deltoides microbial communities from Bellville, Georgia, United States - Xylem-PdKOR-R2 | ecosystem: Host-associated > Plants > Phyllosphere > Stem > Wood/Secondary xylem | place...
TGTCACTCGTCGCGGTGTCGGCCCCGCTGGTCCCCGCTGGATGTGACATCGAGCGGCCGCGGGCGGGGCCGCGGGCGGGGCGGGCCGCGGGGCGGGTCAGGCGGTGGGCATCAGGGAGTCGAGGTCCAGGACGCGGACGTGGATGACGTTGCGCTGCTGCAGGGCCGCGCGCAGGGCCCGGTGCAGGCCGTCCTCGAGGAACAGCTCGCCCTTCCACTGCACCGCGTGCGGGAAGAGGTCGCCGTAGAAGGTCGAGTCGTCGGCCAGCAGGGCGTCGAGCTCGAGCTGCCGCTTGGTCGTGACCAGGGTGTCCAGCCGGATCTGGCGGGGCGGGATCATCGCCCAGTCCCGCGTGGAGAAACCGTGGTCGGGATAGGGACGCCCGTCGCGCACCGCCTTGAAGATCAGTGCCCGACTCCCCTCAGACCGCGCCCCGGGACCCCGGGGTGCACCACCGGCACCCACCCTAACGGGGTCCGCTCCGCACCCGGAGGTGCGGGACGGTGCGCGCGTCCGGTCGTATGCTGATCGCTGGCACTCGGGATCGGGGAGTGCCAGTCGCGAGCCGGACGGGAGGTGCGGGATGGCCCACGAGGACCGTCGCCTGCAGGTCCTGCGGGCGATCGTGCAGGACTACGTCTCCACCAACGACCCGGTCGGCTCCAAGGCGCTGGCCGCCCGGCACGACCTGGGCGTCTCGCCGGCCACGATCCGCAACGACATGGCGGTGCTGGAGGAGGAGGGGTACATCACCCAGCCGCACACCAGCGCCGGGCGGGTGCCCACCGACAAGGGCTACCGCTTCTTCGTCGACCGTCTCTCGCAGGTCAAGCCGCTGTCGGCGGCCGAGCGGCGGGCGATCGAGCGGTTCCTCGACGGGGCGCTCGACCTCGACGACGTGCTCTCGCGCACCGTGCGCCTGCTGGCCCAGCTCACCCGCAACGTGGCGGTGATCCAGTACCCCACGCTGTCGCGGTCCGCCGTCCGGCACCTGGAGGTCGTGCAGCTGGCCGCCAACCGGCTGCTCGTCGTCCTCATCACCGACACCGGCCGGGTCGAGCAGCGCGTGGTCGAGATCCCGCAGGTCACCGACGCCCCCGCTGGCGTCGACCCGGTGGCCGAGCTGCGCACCCTGCTCAACGCCGCGTTCGTCGGCGCGAAGCTGGCCGAGGCCGGGCTGAAGGTGGCCGACCTGCTCGACACCGCCCCCGCGCACCTGCGCGGCCTGGTGGCCGCCGTCAGCGCGACCCTGGTCGAGACGCTGGCCGAACCCGGCGAGGACCGCCTGCTCGTCGGCGGCACCGCCAACCTCACCCGCGGTGGGGCGCTGGACTTCCCGGGCACCCTGCGCCCGCTCCTCGAGGCCCTCGAGGAGCAGGTGGTGGTGCTCCGGCTGATGGGCGAGGTCGACCCGGGCCACGTGCTGGTGCGGATTGGCGAGGAGAACGCGCACGAGGGCTTCACCGGGGCCTCGCTGGTCTCCGTGGGCTACGGGTCGGCCGGGAGCGCCGACCTCGCCCTCGGGGGTCTCGGCGTCGTCGGCCCCACCCGCATGGACTACCCCGGGACCATGGCCGCGGTGCGCGCCGTGGCCCGCTACGTCGGCCAACTGCTGGCCGAGAGCTGAGGACTGAGAACACCAGATGGCAACGGACTACTACGGCGTGCTCGGGCTCTCCCAGGGAGCGACCGACAAGGAGATCAAGAGCGCGTACCGCCGCAAGGCCCGCGACCTGCACCCCGACGTCAACCCCGACCCCGGGGCCAAGGAGGAGTTCCAGCAGGTCAGCCGGGCCTACGAGGCGCTGACCGACCCCGACAAGCGGCGCATCGTCGACCTCGGCGGTGACCCCTTCGAGACCGGCGGCGGGGGCGGCGGCAACCCGTTCGGCGGTGGCGCGGGCTTCGGCGGCCTGGGCGACATCATGGACGCCTTCTTCGGCGGCGGCGCCGCCTCGCGCGGGCCGCGCAGCCGCACCCGGGCCGGCGGCGACGCCCTCATCCGGGTCGAGCTCGACCTCGACGAGACCGTCTTCGGCACCACCACCGACATCACCGTCGACACCGCTGTGCTGTGCACGACCTGCACCGGCGCGGGCACCGCTCCGGGCACCCACCCGGCCCAGTGCACCACCTGCAACGGGCGCGGCGAGGTGCAGAGCGTGCAGCGCTCGTTCCTCGGCCAGGTCGTGGCCTCCCGCCCCTGCCCGACCTGCGCGGGCACCGGCCAGACCATCCCGCAGCCGTGCCCGCAGTGCGCCGGCGACGGCCGCGTGCGCGCCCGCCGCACCATCCCGGTGAAGGTGCCCGCCGGCGTCGAGGACGGCATGCGCATCCGGCTCTCCGGCCAGGGCGAGGTCGGGCCCGGTGGCGGTCCTGCCGGTGACCTGTACGTCGAGATCCACGAGCGCCCGCACGACGTGTTCACCCGCGACGGCGAGGACCTGCACTGCCGGGTCACGCTGCCGATGACCGCCGCGGCGCTGGGCACCACGTTGACCCTGCGCACCCTGGACGGCGACGAGCCGCTGGACATCAAGGCCGGCACGCAGTCCGGTTCGGTGCTCACCCTGCGCGCGCACGGCGCGCCGCGGCTGCGGGCCACCGGTCGGGGCAACCTCATGGTGCACGTCGACGTACAGACCCCCACCCGCCTGGACGGCGAGCAGGAGGAGCTGCTGCGCAAGCTGGCCGCCGTCCGCGGCGAGGACCACCCCGAGGCCAGCCGGGCGCAGCACAACGGTCTGTTCTCGCGGGTCCGCGACGCGTTCAACGGCCGATGACCGAGCCCGAGACCCTCGTCCCGGACGGCGCCCCGCTCTTCCTGGTCGACGAGCTGCCCCCGGGCAGCACGGTGCTGGTCACCGGGCACGAGGCCCGGCACGCCGTCGACGTGCTGCGGCTGACCGCGGGGGAGCGGGTCCGGGTCGCCGACGGCGAGGGCACGGTGGTCGAGGGCGTCGTCGCCGCGGCCGGGCCCGAGGGCCTGCAGGTCGAGGTGCTCGCCCGGCACGAGGTCCCCGCACCGCAGCCCGAGCTGGTGCTGGTGCAGGCCCTGCCGAAGGGCGACCGTGGTCCGTTGGCCGTCGAGCTGGCCACCGAGCTGGGCGTCGACCGCATCGTGCCGTGGACCGCGTCGCGCTGCGTGACCCGCTGGCGCGACGACCGGGTGGACAAGGGCCTGGCCAAGTGGCGCTCGGCGGCCCGAGCGGCCAGCAAGCAGGCCCGGCGCCCGCGGGTCCCCGAGGTCACCGCGCCGATGAGCACCCGCGAGGTGTGCGGCCTGCTCGGCGACACCGACCTGGCGCTGGTGCTGCACGAGCAGGCCCGCCGACCGTTCGCCGGGGTCACCGTGCCCACCGAGGGCGTCGTGGCCGTCGTCGTCGGCCCCGAGGGCGGCATCACCGACGGCGAGGCGGTCGCCTTCCGCGCCGCCGGAGCCGTCGTCGTGCGACTGGGCGACGAGGTGCTGCGGACGTCGACCGCCGGCCCCGCCGCCCTCGCCGCGCTGGCCGCCCGCACCCGCTGGACCTGACCACCCCTGGCACACCTGGCGCGTGGATCAACGTCGTTGATCCATGGGCTTCCTCCCCGACGAATGGTCGCGCGGGAGGAAGCCCATTGCCCCGGGAGGACGGGGGCCCGGCGTCGATCAGGTGCGCCGACCGGTGTGCGCCCTCTTCGCCCGACGTCGCCTCCGGGGGCTGCACGTCGGTGGCGGAGGACGTCAGTCGTAGGGGTTGACCAGCTCGGCGCGTGCTTGCACGGCGGTCAGCTGGACGGCGGGCCCGTCGGTGGTGGTCGTGCCGCCCACCTCGACCGGGGCGCTGCCGTTGACGGTGAACGTGCCGCCCCAGGTCACGGTCACGTAGGTGGAGTAGGTGCCCGAGGTGTAGTCGTAGGTGACCGTCTGGTTGGGGTAGGGCGCGCCCGGGCCCGCCGAGGTGACCACCGCGCCGCCGTCGCCGGTGTGCCAGGCGAACTCCTGCGCTGCGGCGGTGATGACGACCTGGAAGCCGCGGATGTCGACGGTGAACACCTGCTGGGTCGGTGCGTCGGTGAAGAAGATCGTCGGCAGACCCACCAGCACCGTGCCACCCGGGGGCTGGACCGAGGTGGCCAGCTGCGGCAGCGGGAGGGTCTGGAAGTAGGCGAACACCTCCGCCGGCGTGGGTGCCGGGTTCAGCTCGGTGACGTCGACGCACCCGCGCCAGGTCTCCACGAACCCCCCGTAGGGCTGGCCAAGGGCAGTCCCCTCGGGCACAGGAGCCGCATCAATCGGCGGCTCAACCAGCAATCGCTGCCTCTGCACCACGTAGTAGCCCACCACGCGACCATCCGCTTGGGGGCAGGCCGCCTGGCCGGGGAGGCATCCGCCCACGGCGGCGTCATCGATCGCGCACGGGGTCGTCAGCCGGTACCGGTAGGGCCTGGGCTCGGCCGCTGGCGGGTTGCTAGCCGTGGCCACACCAGCGCCTTCGGCACCCGTGACCAGCCCGACGATCACCTGTCCGTCGGACACTGATGAGGTCGGCGTCCCGTCGTTCGAGCACGTTGGGTTCCAATCCGGACAGGCTCCCGCGGCGGGGGTAAGGGGAATCAACGCGCAGATGAGGATGACGAGCAGAGCCAGGACGACCTTGCGGGCGAGTGTCATACCGCATCTAGGTCGATCTGAGTCACGACCCAGACGTCCCGCACGCCATCCCAGCGAAGGAGCACACCTCCGCTGAGGGTCGCTGCGGGTCCCGAGCGACCCTCGATGGAGGTTCCACCGGCGCTCACGGCGGCTGACGCGTCTCGGTCGATCCGCACTGCCACGTTGGCGCTCCCCGACTCAACGATCTCGGCGGCGGCGGAGGCGACCGTGAACTGCCCGCCCTGGATCGCGACGCCGTCCACCGCGTCCTGGTCCTGGCTCGCGGCGATGGACTCGCAATCGGCGCAGCCGTCGCTGAACTCACGCAACGGTTGACCTGTCGGGATGGCCTGCGTGTAGTTGAGCAGGCCGAAGTAGTACTCCGCCGCGGCGACTGCGCCGGCTTCGGTCTGCTCGCGGGCGTCGGCGGGGACCGGGAAGTCAGCCGGGCCGAGCGGCTCGAGGGTGGGCGACGCCGATGTGCTGACCGCGGTGGGCAGGGTGTCGCTCGGCGTGCCCGGGTCCGAGCAGCCCGTCAGCCCGAGACCGACCGCGGCCACCACCGCCACCCACGCGCTCCGACGCACCGCACACTCCCGTGATCATCGACCGGTCCGGGGGAGTCTATGCAGGTCGGGCGGGGGTCGGAACGCGCTGTGGACAGCCAACCCCGGGCAACCGCCGCTGGTACGTGGTTGGGTGCGCACGTGACCGACTGCCTGTTCTGCCGCATGGTCGCCGGGGAGATCCCTGCCGACGTCGTGCACGAGACCGAGCGCACCCTGGCCTTCCGGGACATCAACCCGCAGGCCCCCACCCACGTGCTGGTGATCCCCAAGGACCACCACGCCACCGCCGGGCTGCTCGTGGGCGCCGACCCGCAGCTGCTCGCCGAGGTGGTGGCCGCCGCGCACGCGGTCGCCGTCCAGGAGGGGCTGGCCACCGAGGCCGCCCCCGAGCCCGGCTACCGGCTCGTGTTCAACTCCGGCCCGCAGGCCGGGCAGACCGTGCACCACGTGCACGGCCACGTGCTCGGCGGCCGCGACCTCACCTGGCCGCCCGGGTGACCGTGCGCCTGGACCGCGACGGCGACGTCGCCGTCCTCGTGCTGGACGCCCCGCCGCTCAACCTGTTCGACGCGGCCGCCTTCGACGCCCTCGAGGCGCGGGTGGCCGAGCTGGTCGAGCTCACCGACCCCGCCCGCACCGACCGGCCGCGGGCGGTGCTGGTGCGCGCCGAGGGCCGGGTCGTCTCCGGCGGGGTCGACGTCGGGCTGTTCGCCGGCATCGCCGAGGGTCCCGACGCCGCGCGGGTGGGCGGCCGGCTGTGGGCCCGGCTGCTGCGCACGGTGCAGGCGCTGGAGGACCTCCCGGTGCCCACGGTGTTCGCCGCGCACGCCCTCACCCTGACCGCCGCGTTCGAGCTGGCCCTGGCCTGCGACCTGCTGGTGGCCAGCGAGAAGGCCTCGTTCGGGCTGGTGGAGATCGTGGTCGGCCTGACGCCGTCGATGGGCGGTCCGCAGCGGCTGGCCGAGCGGGCCGGCACCGCACGGGCCAAGGAGCTGGTGCTCACCGGCGAGCGGTTCGACGCCGCCACCCTGCACACCTGGGGCGTGGTCAACCGGGTGCTGCCGGTCGAGGGCTTCGCCGACGCCGCGCTGGCGCTGGCCCGGCAGCTGGCGGCCGGCCCGACCGTCGCGCACGCAGCCACCAAGACCCTCGTGGCCACCGCGGTGCGCGAGGGCGTGCGGGCCGCCGACGACGTCGTCCCCGCGGTGTCCGGTGCGCTGTTCGACACCGACGACCTGCGCGGCGCCGTCGCCTCGTTCCTGGCCGACGGGCCGGGCAAGGCCACCCACCGGGGTCACTGACCCGCAGAACTCGGCGGCCCGGCCCCCGCGTCCGGCGTAAGCTCACCGGGGTCACACTCCCGTCGCAGGAAGGCAGGGTCGAGCGTTCTTGCCCGACACCTCTCCGAGCTCCACCCCGGCCGAGGGCGCTGCCCCGGTGCGGACGTCGATCACCGTGCCCGAGTCGATCCCGATGGTGGCCCTGCTGGGCTCCGGCGACGAACTCCTCCGGCTGGTCGAGACCGAGCTCGCCGCCGACGTCCACGTGCGCGGCAACGAGGTCACCCTGACCGGCGCGCCGGGTGACACCGCCTTCGCCGTCCGGGTCTTCGACGAGCTGACCGCCCTGGTGCGCCGGGGCCAGACCCTGCGCCCCGACGAGGTGCGCCGCGTCGTCGGCATGCTCCGCGCCGGGGGCAGCGAGCGCCCGGCCGAGGTGCTCAGCCTCGACATCATCAGCCGCCGCGGCCGCACCATCCGGCCCAAGACGCTGAACCAGAAGCACTACGTCGACGCCATCGACCGCAACACGGTCGTGTTCGGCATCGGCCCCGCCGGCACCGGCAAGACCTACCTGGCCATGGCCAAGGCCGTGCAGGCGCTGCAGACCAAGCAGGTCGACCGGATCATCCTCACCCGCCCCGCGGTCGAGGCCGGCGAGCGGCTGGGCTTCCTGCCCGGCACGCTCAGCGAGAAGATCGACCCCTACCTGCGGCCGCTCTACGACGCGCTGCACGACATGGTCGACCCCGAGTCGATCCCGCGGCTCATGCAGTCGGGCACCATCGAGGTCGCCCCGCTGGCCTACATGCGCGGTCGGTCGCTGAACAGCTCGTTCGTCATCCTCGACGAGGCGCAGAACACCACCGCCGAGCAGATGAAGATGTTCCTGACCCGGCTGGGCTTCGGCTCCAAGATGGTGGTCACCGGCGACGTCACCCAGGTCGACCTCCCCGGCGGTGCCCAGTCGGGCCTGCGGGTGGTGCGCACCATCCTCGGCGACGTCGACGACATCCACTTCTCCGAGCTGACCAGCTCCGACGTCGTGCGCCACCGCCTGGTCGGCGACATCGTCGAGGCCTACGAGCGCTACGACGTCGCCTCCGCCTCCCGCACCACCACCGACCCCGTCCGCGGCGCAGGCCCGCGACGGCAGAAGGGCAGCTGACCCGTGGCCGTCGAGGTCGCCAACGAGTCCGAGATCGCCGTCGACGAGACGTCGCTGACCGGCGTCTGCCGGTTCGTCCTGGCCGAGATGGGCGTCAGCCCGCTGGCCGAGCTGTCGGTGCTGTGCGTCGACGTGGAGTACATGGCCAGCCTGCACGAGCGGTGGATGGGGGAGAAGGGCCCCACCGACGTGCTGGCCTTCCCCATGGACGAGCTCGACACCAAGCGCCCCGACGACCCCGAGCCCGGCCCCGAGCTGCTCGGCGACGTCGTGCTGTGCCCGGCGGTGGCGATCCGGCAGGCCCGCGCGGCCGGCCACACCATGGACGACGAGCTGCTGCTGCTGGCCACCCACGGCGTGCTGCACATCCTGGGCTACGACCACATGGAGCCCGACGAGGAGAAGGAGATGTTCGGCCTGCAGGCCGACCTCCTGAAGAAGTTCGCCTCCGTACCCCGTGACCAGGTCACGGGTGAGGAGACCGCGCCGCGATGAGCTCCACCGCGATCACCCTCCTGGTGATCGCCGTCCTGCTCGTCCCCGTCGCCGGGGTGTTCGCCGCGGTCGACTCCGCCCTCGTCGGCATCTCGCGGGCCCGCGTGGAGACGCTGCGCCGCGACGGCGTCCGCCGGGCCGACGCCCTGCTGGCGGTGCTGTCCGACCGCGCACGGCACGTGTCGCTGCTGCTCCTGCTGCGCATCGCCTGCGAGATGACCGCCGCGGTGCTGATCGGCGTCATCCTCTTCGTGCAGTTCGACGGCGTGGGCGCCGGGGTGGTCACCGCCGCCGCGGTCATGACGGTGGTCAGCTACGTGCTGGTCGGCGTCGGGCCGCGCACCCTGGGGCGCCAGCACGCCTACTCGATCGCGCTGGCCGCCGCTGGCCCCACCAGGCTGCTGGGCCGGCTGCTCGGGCCGGTCTCGACGCTGCTGATCCTGGTCGGCAACGCGATCACCCCCGGCCGCGGCTTCCGTGACGGCCCCTTCTCCACCGAGGTCGAGCTGCGCGAGCTGGTCGACATGGCCGAGGAGCGCGGCGTGGTCGAGGCCGGCGAGCGCGACATGATCCAGTCGGTGTTCTCCCTGGGCGACACGATCGCCCGCGAGGTGATGGTGCCCCGCCCCGACGTCGTGCACGTCGAGGGCACCAAGAACCTGCGGCAGGCCCTGGCCCTGGCGCTGCGCAGCGGGTTCAGCCGCATCCCGGTGATCGGCGAGAACGTCGACGACATCGTCGGCGTGGTCTACCTCAAGGACCTCGTGCGGCGCACCCAGGGCGACCAGGACGTCAGCCGCATCCGGGTCGAGGAGATCATGCGGCCGGCCTCGTTCGTGCCCGAGTCCAAGCCGGTCGACGTGCTGCTGCGCGACATGCAGGCCCGGCGCATCCACATGGCCGTCGTGGTCGACGAGTACGGCGGCTTCGCCGGCCTGCTGACCATCGAGGACATCCTCGAGGAGATCGTCGGCGAGATCGACGACGAGCACGACGCCGTGCAGCGCCCGCCGGTCGAGGAGCTGCCCGACGGCTCCTACCGGATCACCGCGCGGCTGCCGGTCGAGGACCTCGCCGACCTGTTCCGCACCGAGCTGCCCCAGGACGACGACGTCGAGACCGTCGGCGGCCTGCTCGCCCGCGCGCTGGGCCGGGTGCCCATCGAGGGCTCGGCAGCCGTCGTCGGCGACCTGCACCTGCTCGCCGAGAGCACCGGCGGACGGCGCAACCAGATCGACACCATGCTGGTGAGCCGGGTCGAGCCGAGCACCGAGGACACCGAGGCCGAGCCCGAGGAGCCCGCGGCCGACCCCGACGACGAGGAGCGCGCCGAGCGCCGGGCCCGCCGCAAGCGGGAGAAGAAGGAGGCCGCGGCCGCGGCCGCCGCCGAGGTGCCGGCCGGCGAGCCCGACGAGGCTGCCAAGCTGTCGGGGTGACCGACCTGCAGCCCGAGGACCAGAAGCTCGTCACCCTCGCCCGCTCGGCCCGCGGCCGCACCGGGGCACCGGAGGGCGCCGCCGTCCGCGACACCGACGGCCGCACCTACCTGGCCGCGACGGTGTCCCTGCCCTCCCTGCAGCTCAGCGCGCTGCAGGCCGCCGTCGCCGCGGCCGTGTCCTCCGGCGTCGAGGGCCTGGAGGCCGCCGCCGTGGTGTCCGCCGCCGGCGCGGTGGAGCAGGCCGGGCTGGCCGCCGTCCACGACCTCACCGCCGAGGCCCCCGTGCACCTGGCCGCGCCCGACGGCACCGTCGTCCTCACCGCCTGACCCGCTCGCTGCGTCGCCGCAGGGTCAGGCGAGCGGGCGGCCGAGGGCGTCGGCGAACGTCTCGGGGTCCCGCACCCAGACGCTGAACGCCCGGCCGGCCTCGCCGTCGGCGGACAGGTGCGCGACGACGACCCGGCGCCGCCCCGGCCACCAGCCACCGCGCCGCTTGGCCCGCGGCCAGTCCGCCGGGGCGGG
>Ga0325401_1008297_pt1 | contig 10111 bp, 8 predicted proteins | sample PopdelMetagenome_FD_205666 | JGI IMG/M metagenome (GOLD analysis project Ga0325401, IMG submission 205666) | Populus deltoides microbial communities from Bellville, Georgia, United States - Xylem-PdKOR-R2 | ecosystem: Host-associated > Plants > Phyllosphere > Stem > Wood/Secondary xylem | place...
AAAAAAAAAGACTCATGGGCTATAAATACACCATGAGACCTTCAAGATAAAGGTTCACAATCTTCATTCTCTATTGCTTATATATTTTCAGAGCATCTCTCTCTATAATATTATTTTATTTTCTCTTTCCAAAAAGATAATTTTTTTAAACATCATAGAGTCTCCACCTTCACCAAAGAGGACCTTTTGCAGGTACTAGTCACAAGCTACATTGGCCTACCAAGCGTTAAGTAAGCTATCAGCTACCTTGGCTAGAGAAAATAAATGAGATTGCTAGAACTAATTAATTAACTGATTATCCAACCCGGGAGCCCTATTCCTAGGCTAGTTGGATTTTTAGGACTTCATTAATGGCGCTGTCTATAGGAAACTAATCAAAAAGCTATTGATTTCTTCCTAAAACTTGTTTTTAGCATCTCTATGGCATTTCATGGCACACAACCAATGCCCTTTAGGGCTAGAAAATGGGACATATCAACTTGTTACCCCGGACACTCCTACCCAGCAAGAGTTTTAACAACTTACTAGTCAGGTGCAATTTTTCACCCAGACTGTGTTGATAACCTGAGGGCAAAATTAAACATTGCCACCCAAGCAAGTCTTAACACCCTTAACAACTCATAATGCCTTAACACCAAAGCCACTAGCTGCACAAGGAGCTCGTAGACGATGATTGTAAACCCTCGGATATAATAATCTCATCTTGATTTAGTAAAATAAAATAAAATACAAAGGATGTGGAGAAATGATTAAATTGAACAGAGTAATTGGATTAAAAAGAGAAGTTATTTAATGAGATGGGTGAAATTGAAAACAATAATAAAGGAGTAAGGAGTTAGTAATAACAAAGAGAAGTAGTGGGGTCAATGGATTAATAAAAGGAATGGTGGGGTCAATGTGAAAATAGAAGTAAATATGGGGGGCAAGATGCAAATAAAGAAAGAACATAATTATAAATAGCAAGAAATCTCTAAAAATCCCTAAAGTAATGGCCGGCCAAGGAAAGGAAGAAAGAGGAGAAAAGAAAAATTGAGAGGAAACCTTGTAAATTCATCCTTTAAATACAAAGAAAAATGAGAGTAAGTGAACTAAGAGTGCTTCAAGTAAGATTTAGGAAGAAAACTTAAAGAATTTACTAATGGGAAGGGAAGGGTTAGAAGAAGGAAGAAAGCACAAGAGGAAAAGGGGTTGTTCTCAATCTCTTGACTTATTGTTTTGTAATAGAAGGTAACAAGCTCCCTTATTAAGTCACTTGAATTTGTTTTTGTTTTTCTTAAATAATTGAGATTTTAGAATACCTTAGTATAGGTTTAAGAAGTTTGTTAAATAATGATAGGTAGAGGTATTTTGTGTTTATAGTGGCTGGAAATGATGGAAAAATACATGGGAAACGAATTTATACTTCTTGAACTTAGAAATCAAAACAAGATAGGTTGTCTCCCAATTTCTCTACTAAGATTTGGACCCTAAAATGACAGCATTTGAGATACTTTTTTTCATGAAAGTTGTAGACATGGATGTTACCTTTCAAATGAAAATGACCTTACTTAAATTGGAGTGAAAAAACACTAAATATAGAAGAAAAACCGAAGATAGGTAAAAAACTGGGAATCAGCAAGATAGATTTTTGGGTTTCTAAAATTTATGAATTTAGGCATGTAGATTGAAAAAACTAGGTATATTCATATTTATGAAAGTTGTACACATTGATGTTACCTTTCAAATGAAATTGACTTTGCTTAAATTGGAGTGATAAAACACTAAATATAGAAGAAAAACCGAAGATGGGTCAAAAACCAGGAATCAGCAGGATAAATTTTTGGGTTTCTGAAATTTATGCATTTAGGCATATAGATGGAAAAAATGGGTATATTCATCTTCATGAAAATTATAGACCCGTGTTGTGGTGTTCCAAAGAAACAAACCACGTATAAAACTGAGCTCTATAGCTCTGGTTATACTCAAAATACTAAACAGTGTTTGAAATTCGTTATGTTGAGCCACCTAAAACTTGTAAATTGGTAACTTTTGTTTGGAATAGTTTTTTATTACAAAATGTTGAATTATAAAGGTAGTATGTATATGTATGTATTTGTGGTCAAGACTTGAAATTTAAATTAGTGTAACTATTGGTACAGGTGAAATTGTGGAAAATAGACAAGAGCAGGGGATGACTAGCAGAGCACAAAGAGCACAGATTTCAGGTAGGTGTCTGACACTTAGATCTCTAATTTAAAGTCTTATTTAATTATTTAACTTAGACCCTAATAAGATGTAGTTCAAATTTTTGTATTTATATGTAGTGCCTAAATGATGGTGGAAGCAGTTCTTGGTTTAGAACTGGTGCCCTACGAATGGGCTGATGATTTGGACCAGTATCCTGGGTTGGAACTGGTGCCCTGCAAATGGGCTGATAATTGGATCAGTGTCTTGGTTTGGAACTGGTGCCCTGTGAATGGTTGATCAATAGAACTAGTTATTATTGGACAAGATTGGTGTGCTGACAAGTAGAAAACTATAGAAATTGATGATAAATGAATTAGAAAGCAAATTGTTTAGTGTAATAAAATATATACTAGATCATCTTAATTAATTTAGTTATGTTTATGAAAATTACTATATATGTTCATCTCAGCAGCGTAACCCTTAGTTGATGCATGCGTGTTCCTTCTATATAGTCACTTAAGTTAATAGGAAGATGAAAGAATTTTCTTTTGGGTTGTATATAACAATACTTCTAATTTGTATGTATAAAGTTATGTAGTATTATTTTGTTAAAAATTTAAGTAGTGATTTGATATTTAGAATCTTCATTATGCTAACATATGAATGCAATTACGATGGTTAATTAATGGTTACCTCTTAAATCCTAGGATTCTCCTCATTTTTATAACTTGATAATTGTGTGAATTTTTATCTTAAAAGTTTGGGGGTGTTACAATTTGAGACTTGGAATGATTGGATTGTGTATGAACAATGACTACAGGATATGTACAAATGATTTGTCGATAACTTGGAACATCCCGGTATAGGAGAAACTCTGCTGAAATTTCGATAGAAATTTCAATAAACTTTGTATGAGTTTAACAAAGAAAATAAAGTAAAAAAAAAATTACCATGTTTCTTTTTTTTTCTCTTTTTATATGGTTGATGTATTGGTTTCGATAATGGGGCTATTATATTATATTACCTAAAGGAGATTGAATATAATAATATTTATGAAAGTTCATCAAATGATCACTCACGCCACTGTCACACCCATGCATAAAGCAAACACTTTAAACACACTCCCCTTAGTTACTATGGGATGGACTTTGATGACCGTAATCGTCATTCTACGCCAAGCCCTCTAGGCTCCTAAGAGCCCAACATAAAAAAAAGTCAGGAAACAGTCTGTGCATGAGCACACCTAGGAAAATGAGCATACCTAGGGGAATGTTTATAGCGCCCATCAGTGGAGGGTTTCTTCCTTGTCCAAACATATATTGAACATTTGAATCCTTAAGGACTACTTTTCCATGAACATAAGTTAGGACAACTATGATGGCTTGACCAACCCAAGAGAGCATGTGAAAAATATGTGCAGTAGCTTGGAGTTGACCATCCAAGACCATGACTCAATGTGCAAGTTATTCCCTACAACCTTCAAAAGATCTACGCGTGCTTGGTATAACAACCTGAAACCAAACTCTATTGAAGGTTTCAATGACCTATATGTCAAGATAGTGGCACGCTTTAACACTAGCATACCCACCAAGAAACCTCTATAAAGCTTTTCAGTGTTGCCTAATAAGAGGGCAAGTCTACACGGGCATATTTGAGGAGATTCAATACGAAGATGTTCAAGGTGGAAAAATTAATTAAGTCAGTAGCCTTATAAGCCTTAATAAGAGGAGTAAAGAAGCGTGCCCTCTAGAGAAAACTTCATGTTTTACCAAATAGAGGCTTATCCAAAGTAAAGCAATTCATGAAAAATCATATACGAGTTGAAGATGCTAGTTTACTTCGATATGGATCTCCTTATTTTTACAAGGACAACCAACGTCAATGATTTTCCAAACGAAATAATCAGGGTATCCAAAGCCAACATCTTAGTGCCACATCCATAATATGTTTCCTCCTAATAAGCCTCTCTTATACTTATCACTCAAATTATATTAGGATGTATAATCCTTGATAAAAATATAAGTTTTTTAAATATGAATAACTTATTCAAAATAACTTCTTCTTTTTTTCAGGTGATCCCTAAAGGTTATATGCACATAGTCTCCTAAGTGTTATATGCACCACTCTCTAAAGGATGGACGGAGTCTCTCCAGTGCAATATGCATCAATATCTATTGGATGGACATAGTCTCCCTAATGTTATATGCACCAATCTCTATGGAATGAATGTAGTATCCTCAGTGCTATATGTATCACTCTCTAAGGGATAGATATGATCTCCCTAGTGTTATATACACCAATCTCCAAGGGATAAAAGGTAGTCTCCCTAATGTTATATGCACCATCTCCAAAGGATAGATGAGATTTTCCTAGTGCTATATGCACCAATCTTTATGGGATGGATGTAATCACCCCAATGCTATATGCACCACTCCCCAAGGGATAAATCAACCTTTATGGGAAGGACATAGTCTTTCTAGTGCTACATGCACCACTTTCTAAGGGATAAATGCGATATTCTTATTATTATATGCATCAATCTCCAATGGATGGAGGTAACCTCCCCAATACTATATACACCACTCTCCAAATGATGGACTTGGTCTTCCTAATACAAATAGTAATATCATGTAATCATCACTCTTAGTGTGGGGCTCTTAAGCCCCATGACAAGGTTGGGAAAGCTGCAAGCTCATACTCTCCAAAGAACCTATAATTACTTAGAAATTTCTAAGCATAGATTCACTTTTTTTGGGTTCCCACAAGACACTTAGAAATTCTTTAAGTATGTGTTTCACACTTGTTGAGTTTAGAGATTAGAGTTCCTTCAAAATGAGTTGATTTCCTTTGACGGATTCCCCTCAGCCACTTAGAAATATTTCTAAGTACAAGCTCTTTCCCAATGTTTTTCTCTTACCCTTCAAGGAAATTTTTGAAGTATGATTTCCTTCATGCCCTCTACTCGGGCTCTCTGGTATATCACCCAAAGTTTCCACCTTTTTTTCACACGATGAAAATTCAACAAACTCACCATGATAATAGAGTATTTTTTTACAAATCTTTACGTATCAATATTATGGGGGAGCTACTGATAAACTTATTTTTAACAAGCCTAAATAACCCTTATAACTCTCCTCCTTTGGGCAAGCCCAAAGGAATGAGTATGCCCCAATTGGAGGCTTGGTAGTGTGCCAAATCTAGCCACACCATTGTCAAGCCTCGAGCATACTGGGTTTGGTATCTACCAAACCTAGACGCTTTTTGGTTTGACAATATGCCAAGCCTTAGGCACGCTAGGCTTGGTAGTATGCCAAGCCCATGGCATGCTTATGAGAATGCACATTCTCCCTTGGAATGCCTAAAGGAATAATCATCTTCCTTTGGCACGCCCAAAGAAATGAGGTAATGTGAGTTTGACAAACGTGTTAGACCGAAGACACTTGGACTTGACAATCAATCAAATCCAAGGTAATGTAGGCCTAGTAAACATGTGAGACCCAAGTCACTTGAACTTGGTAGTTAACTAATTCTAAGGTAACGACTATCCTTCATTGGGCACGTCCAAGGAAATGATTATCCTCTCATGACATGTCCAGTGAAATGACCAACCTCTCTTAAGTCTAACCTCGAGGAAGAACTCAACCTCCATGAGTTTAGCTACATTTAACATCTTGAACCCCAATTTCCCTACACCTTTTAGATGTATAAAAGTCCTCCAATGACTCATTATATTCTTGTCAAACATTAATATAGATGTAAGAAATATTTATCTCTCATTAAATGTTAAGAACGTAAAACAAAGGTTCATAATCTTCATAAAATGACAAAATTCATGGGCTATAACTACACCATGAGACCTTCAAAATAAAGGTTCATAATTTTTATTATCTACTGCATATATATTTACAGAGCGTTTCTCTCTAAAATATTTTCAAACCTTCAACACAAGAGTATTTTCTCTTTCTAAAAAGATATTTTTTTTAAATATTGAAGAGTTTTCATTTTCATAAAAAAAAAAATTTTATAGGTACTGACCATAAATTAATTTAACTTACCAAATATCAAGAACAAGCTATTAACAAGAAAAAAAATAAAATTATTAAAATTAATTGAATAACCATCTTGAAAGTTCTATTTGAAGACTAGTTTGATTTTTGCAGCTTCATCAACAAGTTAAACAGTGAAGAAATGCACTCCGATTTGTTCATCTCTTTTTCTTTCTTTTTTTAAATATACTACCATCAAAAACCCATCCTAACCCCTTCTCCTCCTCTGGCTCTGTGACGCCCGATCCTAAGAAGAATCGCCATGGATGCTGAAGCTGACCCACCAACAAGATCGCGAACCGAAAGGTCTCTCTCGCTCCCTCTTTCTCGCTGTATTCTGCATTATTTTTTCTTATTCTCGCTTTCATATGTGTCAATAATTTGTTCTTACAATTCGTTTCTTTTTCTTGATAATGAATTCGGGCTGTCTTCTTCAGAAACTCCAAGTCCATGCCATGTATATGAAATTGTTTAATTCCTCATGTTGTTTCATGGAAGCAGGCACAAGTGCTTTGCATGCTACAAGCAATTCAAGAAAAAAGAACATCTTGTTGAGCACATGAAGATTTCCTACCACACACCTCATCAGCCTAAATGTGGGGTCTGCCAAAAGCACTGCAAATCTTTTGAATCTCTGAGGAATCACCTTACTGGTATCATTCTATTCCATGTTCTGATTGCTTTATCTGTTAAAGTTTACTGCTTTTTTTTCATGTTTTCCTCCAATTATTTAGGCCCATTATCAAGGGCTAGTTGTTCGAGGACTTTCTCTGCCCAAGGTTGTGATCTCTGCTTGAAACTCTATGATAGCCCCAGTTCACTTGGCAAGCATAGAGAAATATGCCACCTATCTGCTCCTGCTTCCCTTGTAAGTTGTTGATTCATAAATTCTTATGCAAAAATGGTAACTTGTCTATCTTTTAGTGCTTTTCATTTTATTTATTGTACATTTTAAATGATTAATTACTAAAAGTCATGTCACCCATTTCCTTCTTTTTTTTTCACAGGGAACAAAGATATTGCCTTTTGCAGGATCTGTTGATGAAAAGTACACCACCAAAGGTGCCAAAGCCATTGCTATCAACTGTGGGTTGGTTGGTGGTGGAACCGATGGATCACTTGACCTTTGCGCAAGGGTGTGTCTGGTTGATGAAGATGAAAATATTATTTTCCATACATATGTTCAACCTCAAAGTGCTGTTACCGATTACAGGTACTTCTGTGTTGACACAATCCTTGGTTTTATTTAAAGAACAATGAGGGGGAGGGGAGGGGGAATATATTTACGAAAGTCTTTTTTTTTTTTTTAATTGAAACTTACACACATGTTTTCAGATACGAAATAACTGGATTAACTGAAGAGCATCTAAGAAATTCGAAGTCTCATAAGGAAGTACAAGACAGAATTCTGGAAATTTTGTACAATGGAGAATCTGCTAGGAGACTAATGTCAGACAGTGGAAAGGCTAGACTGCTTGTGGGTCATGACTTGAAGCGTGGTTTGGATTGCTTGAGGATAAACTATCCTGGTCGTTTGCTGAGGTAGATTAAAATCTTCTGATGGTTGAAATTGGAATTTGGGATGGAACATTACAGTTTGTAATAATTCCTATGATTCAGGCTTGAAAAACATTACTGAGACGCACCACTGCTTTGCAAATCTGACCTTTGAATAATTGAATAATACCACTAATCCGCCATGTAGTCTACTTCTAGGTGAAGCAAATCCTAAAATACTACTAATTGCTGATGGAAGAATGACACTTGGTGGTCATTTTGACGTGTCATGGAATAAACCAACAAATCTTCATATTATTGAATAGGAGCTTTTTGCTGCACATTGAGTACTGATAATAATTGAAGGTTTGGTAAGTTTTCTTGTGACTTTACTGTTGTTTTGCAACATTCTAGCCTTTCATGGGATGTATCCGAACACATTCTAAATGAGCATAAGACCAGATAGTGGTGAGGTTTACCTTGTCTTAAACTCCCTTCCCCATGCTAGGAGTGCCGTAGTATATCTTTTACTGCTGGCAAATCTTGTCTTGGCATCCATATTAGGAGTGACCCCCCCTAGAGGCCCAAGACAGAACCTTGGGGACCGGCCCAAATTATGGTAGGTAATTGAGAAAACAAGTCAAATAGTTTTTTTTTTTCTTGTTCTGGAGATCCTGTCATTTGAAATGTAATATTTGAGTTATCCATCACAAATGTTGTGTTCATGTTCTCCTTGTTCTCATCTTTCCTTCTTTTATAGTTACAATGCACTTTGATTTTGATTTGAGCAGGGATACTGCAAAATACCGACCATTGTTGAAAACTAACCTGGTTAGCCACTCGCTCAAGTACCTCACCAAAACATATCTTGGGCAAGTTGCTCTTTTCTTTCTTGTTTCTTTAGTGATGTCTTAATAGTGATTGGATCTTCCCTCCTGCATGTACGATGGCTGAATCCTTATGTGGCTAACTATTTTAATTAGTAACCAATACTTGAACTAGAAATGATGCTTTTGTGTTATCTTGTCTTTTGTTTTTTTGTTTTTTTGTTTTTTTTTTGACAATTTCATTACACTTGGATTTACAATGCTCGAATGCTGTATATCTGGAAACGTAGGTGGTGACTATTTCTTCCTCGATTCACAGCAGAAAAGACTGGAATTTCTCATCATGTTCGTCAAAGAGGATTTGGGAAAGATGATATCTTCTTTGTGCCTAATATGTTGGCTTTCCAGAACTCAGATGCTACTTTCAGCAAACACTGTTTTGAAAGTGATTATTGGTTCACAAATAATAGGTCATTGTGGAGAGTTTAACAAGCATTTAACCTTTTGTTGATCTGTTTTTCTAGTTTTTGGAATGATCACCGTGCACTTCATATTAATGGGCAGTATTTGCTAGTTGAAATTACTCTCTCTGAAGTTTTTTGCCTCACAGGTATGATATCCAGACAGGGGAACATGATCCATACGTAGATTGTGTTTCTGTTATGAGACTGTACAAGAGAATGCGTGCTCAAGATCATCAAGTTAAAGGAATTGGAACTCCAAATTCAGACAGCGGTTTTGAGTCCCAGAAAGCAGAGGAACTCGAGAACATGACCCCAGATGAGCTATACCAGATCTCAAAGTCAGACTACAAATGTTGGTGTCTAGATTCAAGTATAGCAGCAGGGCTTAACAGTTGATTTTTAGTTTCTCATCTGTTGATCTTTGTGCACTCAGCGGGACAATTTTTTGCTGCTCAAAGAAATAGGAATGACGTGATGTGCTGCTAGGTATGAAGATTCGTGTACAGTTTTTGCTGTAATGCAAAGTGAAGCATATATTCGCATGGTTGTTTATATATGTTTGCTTACATTTCTTGAAATCTAAAGCAAACGGGAGAGTTTCTAATATTCTATCAAGCGCGACACGTTCGAAAATCTCAAGATCCTCTATTCTGGTCATGGCATGATACCAATCCACCAGAAGATGGAAAAAGGACGAAGATATAATTCCCATGAACTTGGAACCCTTCTCTTTTCCTTTTTTCAAACCTGGCTTGGAATTAGAGATACCTGACAGGTACGCCATCGGCCCATCAATGTTGACCATCTTGTTCTTCCTTTTTCATAAGAAGACATTTTATGCTGGAAGAGAAAAGAAAGGATTCGTGTTGTGGGGACGGTATAGAAAAAGATGGTTTTATTCTACCACCTACATATATTGAAAACTAGGGTCAATTTAATAGGCAAACAAAAACTTCAATCAATCACGTCAATTATTCAATCTTAAAAAAAGAAATAATTATTTTTTAAAATATTTTTTATTTAAAAATATATTAAAATAATATTTTTTATTTTTAAAAGTTGTTTTTGATTTCTATATAAAATCATCTAAAAATATTAATTTAAATAAAAA
>Ga0325401_1008299_pt1 | contig 10110 bp, 13 predicted proteins | sample PopdelMetagenome_FD_205666 | JGI IMG/M metagenome (GOLD analysis project Ga0325401, IMG submission 205666) | Populus deltoides microbial communities from Bellville, Georgia, United States - Xylem-PdKOR-R2 | ecosystem: Host-associated > Plants > Phyllosphere > Stem > Wood/Secondary xylem | place...
TTCAGAAGATAAAAAAAAAAAAAAACTTGATATTCTCATTTAGGACTCCTATTACAAAAAGTTCAAATAGAGTTTCTAGCAAAAGTAAAAAAAAAAAAAAGGATCGAAAGAGAAAAGGGTTTATATAGGTCACCGCCTCTCACTCCCACCAATGAATGAAGGACATGTGGCACCATACCATAACTCTAGGAAGGTTAAACGCCTATTGCATTGATCACACATCATCGAATGGTCTTTTCAAAAAGATTATGTAGCCACCTCTAGCAGCATTTACAATCAATATGGGGAGGCACCACATTTCTAGGGAAGACAAGACAAATTTGATCAACTGTCTCCCAAAAGGTTTTTCAAGTCTTTTCACATGGAATGCTTAAAGACTTTGGGGGCAACTAATGAAACAATATTTTTTACGCTTTGTGAAAAAGCCTAAACTTTTGTCTAAAAATGTTCAATAACATAGTGGTAACCCACTAACATATAAGTCTGACAAGCTATCAGACCCAACTTGGGTTTGGCCACGTGTTGAGCCTAAGTAAACGTGGGTTTGGCAAGCTATCATACCTAACATACTTGATTTCAGCCGCATGTTAAACTTCAGTAAACATGGGTTTGGTGAGCTATCAGACCCAATATACTTAGATTCAACCATGTGCTAAGCCCAAATAAAAATGGGTCTGGCAAGCTACCATACCTTAAAAACTTGGACTCAACCACGTGCTACGTCCAAGCGAACATGGGTTTAACAAGTTGTCAATCCCATCACCTTTGAGCTTGATTACATGCCAAGCCTAATTGGTCTGGAGGTCGTCATGGACTCATGTTAAGGTCATAACACAACCAAAAAAGTAGCAAAAACCAACGGAATTTTTTCATCGGTACTTTTTACCAACGGAAATAATTTCTTCTCCAAATCTATCAGTATATACCGACCATATCGCCGATGACCGATACAGTTTTTTTGGAAAGTTGCAACGGTGTGATGACGTGGATTTATTTCAGATGATTTTACCGATGGGATAACCGAGGGATTCAAACCGAGATAGTCATACAGTGACGTGGCACTTTCACCGGCGGAATCATCGATGGAATCACCAACAAAACTTGTTCGTCGGTGATTCCATAGATAAAAGCCATTATATACCCACTTTGCTGACACTCTCTTCCTCTGTTTATCCTTCTTTTTCCTCTTTTTCTTTCCCATCCCACCTCTCCCCTCCCAAACTACAGCCAACCACCCATCCCAACTCTCCACTCTTCTTAACATAAGCACTCAAGTTTCTTATACTTTTGTACGTGGTCACAACATCTGTTCTTGTGGATTTTATTATTTTTTGTAAGTAAATCTATCCTTTTTAGTTTTAACATTTAAATGTGAATTTTATTGCTTTTTTAGTATATGTATTTTGTTAACGTATGTACTTGTTTGATTGTTATTTGTCAAAGAAACTTATAGTATGAATGTATAATTTTGTAGTTGTTATAGTTTGTTTTAGATTTTGTCAAATTATATTTGTTTGTAAATTATTGAAATTTTGTTTGAATTACACCAAATTAGATGTGTTGTGATGACATAAATAATAGCTTGTTTAACGGGTCTGTTTTAATTGTTATCAATTCTATTGCGAAGTTATGATTTTCATAAATTTATATATGTATAAATTTATATGTATAAACGTTGATAGTTGATAATTGATAATGAATATTTAACATAAGTATTTTTTAGTTTGTTGGATAATGTCGGGGAAAACCAATATTTTTGTTATGTTTTATAGAGGTTCAATAGAAGTCATGGATGATCGTTCATGGATGAATCGAGACTCACCCCAAGGATTGCGGAGGATGGATTATTGTAATGGTGTTTAGGGTTTTATTAATTTCGCAACATCTATCCCGAGGAATTTTACTGATGGCGATATTAGGTGTCCATGCAGGAAATGTACAAATTTAAAGTTTCTGCATCAAGATGTTATAACGATGCATCTTCTAACGAAAGGGTTCATGGAGGATTACCTGTGTTGGTATGCACACGGAGAACTATTTGTTCCTAATCAGAGCATAAAAGAATGGGTGATTGGGTCAACTTCTAGTGCTAGCAACATGCATGAAGTTGGAAATGAGAACAGTAATCCTTACAGGAATATGGTTATGGATGCAATGAGAATGAGTCAAGGTAATGTTAGTGAATGTCCAATCATAGAAGAAGAACCTAATGCAGATGCAGCAAGGTTTTTTGATCTGTTGAAAGTTTCTGATGAACCATTATGAGATGGCTGCACGAACCACGGTAAATTATCGGCCGTAGCACAAGTGTTCACCATCAAGTCAGATCACGAGTTGAGTGAGGCTGGTTATGAGAAGATTATCGAATGGGCAAGAAGCATTTTACCTGAAGGGAACAGGCTAAAAGAGAACTTATATGTTGCCAAATCCATGATGACACCCCTCAGTTTAGGATACCAGAAAATTGACATGTGCCCTAACTTCTGCATGTTATACTACCTTGAAAATGCTAAGCTAACCGAGTGCATGACATGTGGGCATTCCCGTTACAAACCTAGAACTAGTAGACAGAAGACTCTCGTGGCATATAAAAAACTTAGATACTTCTCAATCACACCTAGACTGCAGAGGTTATTCATGTCACCAAGGACGGCTAAGCATATGACATGGCACCAATCACATCATGCGGTTGATGAAGTGATGGTGCATCCTTCTGATGGTGAAGCCTGGAAACACTTTAACAGTGTGCATCTTGGGTTGTGTACAGATGGATTCAACCCATTTGGGTCATTTGCTGCTCCTTATTCTTGTTGGCCGGTCATACAGACGGTTTATAACTTGCCACCGGGGATGTGTATGAGGCCGAAGTTCATGTTTTTATCTATGGTCATACCAGATCCGAGCAGTCCGGGGCGGAATATAGATGTTTATCTTCGTCCGTTGATTGATGAGTTGACGCAGTTGTGGTCCTCTAAAGCTTTGACTTATGACATCTCGAGGAAATAGAATTTTGTTATGAGAGCGGCTTTGATGTGGACTATCAATGATTTCCCAGCTTATGGAATGGTTTCTGGTTGGAGCACGCATGGAAAACTAGCGTGTCCATACTGTATGGAGAACAACAAGGCATTTACGCTAACAAACGAGGGTAAAGCTTCTTTTTTTTACTATCACCGTCGTTTCTTACTACCGAATCACAGGTACAGAAAGAACAGAAATGATTTCTTTGTTGGCAGAGTTGAAGAAGATGTTGCACCCCCGCGTCTTTCCGTTGAAGAATTGCTTAATGTTGTGTCAGAGTACGGTGACATTGTGTTTGGTCTTCAATCAGGTAAGCAAAAGTTTCCTGGTTTTGGTTTGACCCATAACTGAGTGAAGCGAAGTATCTTTTGGGAGCTTCCTTATTGGAAGACCAATATTCTCCGCCATAACCTTGATGTCATGCACATTGAAAAGAACATGTTTGAGAACATTTTAAACACCGTCATGGATATGAAGGGGAAGACAAAGGACAACATCAAGGCTAGATTGGATGTAGTGATGTTCTGTAACCGTAAAAATATGGAGTTGGTTTGTGATGGGTCACGGGTCGTAAAACCAAGAGCAAGCTTCGTATTAGAGAAAAACGCACAACTACTAGTCTACAAATGGCTTAAGAGTCTGCGTTTCCCCGATGGACATGCCTCAAACATATCAAGGCTGGTTAATACGGAGAAATGCAGATTATATGGAATGAAGAGTCATGAATGCCAAGTGTTTACACAAACACTCATCCCATTAGCTTTTTGTGATTTGTTGCCAAAAAGGATATGGGATGCACTGATGGAGATCAGTCATTTCTTTAGAGATATATGCTCCAGTAAGGTGAATGTTGATCACATTAAAAGGCTTGAAACGAATATCGTTGAGACAATATGCAAACTTGAGATAATATTCCCTCCATTATTTTTTGACTCAATGGAGCATCTACCCGTACATTTACCGTTTGAGGTAAAAGTTAGAGGACCAGTCCAGTACGGATGGATGTATCCATTCGAGAGGTTAGATATTACACGAGCTATGTAATTCATAATTAAATGTTTTTTAATTTTTTTAATTGATAATTTTTTATTAATTATATATATATATATATATATATATATATATATATATATATGCAGGTACTTGTTCAATCTTAAAAAAAAAAAAGTTAAGAACAAGGCGCATATTGAGGCGTCAATATGTGAGGCCTATATTGTTGAGGAGATCTCAACATTTATCTCATACTATTTCGAACCTCATTTAAGAACGAGGATCAACCGTGTTCCACGGCATGATGATGGTGGTGAAGTGCCTTCAAATGGAAACTTGTCAATATTCTTCAATCCTGGACAACCAACACCTAAAAATGTCGTTAGGGGAAGATATTTGTCTGAAATAGAGTTCAGACAAGCACACAATTATGTCCTATTTAACTGTGATGAGCTGAGACCTTTTATTAAGTAAGTAGATGTTCGACTTAAACTTCATCAAGAGTGTACTATTTATGTTTTGTGATACCATAAACTCATATAATTTGGAACAACCTTGCAGGCAACATCGACGATACTTACTGTCCAATAACTCACAGCTGACCGAATCACAGATCTTTTAATTACAAGATGAACAATTTGCCACATGATTTAGAACACATATAAGTCCTATCACAAACTCATTATTTCTTGCAATATAATTAATTGTACATTAATATTACATGATATCCATTTATTGATTATTGTTGTATTTAATTTACAAGGTTTATCAAATGGGAGGTAGTGATGCTATATCACTGTCTTTACTAAGCATGGGCCCTAAAAGAAAAGTCAAGTGCTATAATGTGTATTTTTTCAATGGATATGTCTTTCATACTGAAGAATACAGGCATGGAAGAAATACATACAACAGCGGTGTTTGTATTAAGGGATCGACTTCTAGTGAGTTTGAAGTTGACTACTACGGTAGATTGGAAGAGGTCATCGAAATGCAATATCATAGCGAGCAGAAGTATTTTTATTCCAATGCTATTGGTATGGCACAACTAACAGAGGAATCAGAGTAGATCCTTACTATGGTCTCGTTGAAATCAACTCAAAAGCTAGACACCGTAACGTAAACGACGTCTTTGTTTTCGCAAAGCAATGCCAACAAGTTTATTACACATACACCATTTCCTTTAGAAAGGACCGATCAAGAATTGATTGGTTATCCGTTTTAAAAACAAAACCCAAAGGTCGTGTCAAGGTTGTTCAGGATGAGAACGAAGACACAAGTGTGATAGATGAAGTCTTTCAAGCTAGTGAGTTGGTTGAACCATATAGAGTTGCTCCTTCGATTGACTTAGAAGAAAATTTGAATTTTCGTGTTTTCAAGGATAGTCTTGTTGATGTTGATGCAAAGGAGTGAATGCTGTTTTGAGCTCTACTAGTGGAAAAGAGAATGTTGATGAAGAAGATGATAACCACATTGAAGAGTGCGATGAAGCTGATGATAACAATTCAATTGAGGACGAGGATGAAAATTCTGATTAACTAAACATGATGTAAAGCCTTATTTTTATAATGTAATATTTTGGAACATGAAATATTTATTCTTCTTTAATTGTCAGCTCTTGTTATTGTGCTGTGTGTCTTGTAAGTTTGCAATTCAAGATTTTGTATAGGGGATAGATAAAAAATAAGAAATATTGACGATTTCACCGACGGGTACACTGATGGACTGGAACCCGTTGGTATTTCACAGAGAGTTGAAAATAATATACTGAATTGTGCCACAATCACCGACGGCAATACCGACGAACTTCACCCATCGGTATTTCACAGAGAGTTGAAAAACATTCACGGAATTGTGTCACAATCATCGACGGCATCACCGATGAATCATCACCGACGGTTTACACACATCCCGAAGCGCATGCATGTCAAAGGTGTGGTTGGTCGGCACGTTTACCGACGGATGTGTAGGCATGTTTACCGACGAAATAACCGTCAGTAGCCGACAGATCAAAAAGTATGGCGGGATTTTTAAATTTTTTTGGTGCGAATATCAATTAATTACCGATGGAATTTAATGCCACCGACAATAATAAATGTCCGTCAGTAATACTGTTGGAAAAATTGCTATATAATACCCCCCTCCCCCCATTTGGTTCATTTTTTCTCTCGGCTCTTCATCTCCATTTCTCTTCTCCTCTCCGTTTGTATTTAGTTTTTGGAAGAGATTTTATTGTTTTGGTGGTAGTTTTAAACATATTAAAATATATGTATTCTTTTTTATTTGTCTTTGTATTTTATTTTATTTTAATTATGATTATTTTTTTGGTGTTCTTTGTTTTGTGTATTGTTTGTAGATAAAATCTTAAAATCAACACACTATTAAGGTAAGCATTTTTTATTCCTAAATTTATTTTGAATTTATGTAGTGTTTTTTAGTTTTGTGTACTGTTTGTTTTGTGTTTAGGATGTTTTGTGTAGTGTTCTTTAGTTTTTTCATTTTATTTATTAATTTTATGATATTATTTTGTATTGTCATAATTGTTATTGTTGAATTTATGTTTTAAATGTTAATTGATATATAGAATTAAATTTAATTAGTTTATCTTAATTTAGGATATTATTATTTGTATTGTTATAATTGTTATTGTTGAATTTATGTTTTAAATGTTAATTGAAATATAGAATTAAATTTAATTAGTTTATCTTAATTTAGGATATTATTGTTTGTTATGTTGTTTATTATTTTGATTAATTTTAATTGTTATTTATGAATTTGTATTGATGTTACTTGAAATTATGTAGATGTTGAATTTCTATAAATATTAGGTTGTATATGTTAGGTTGTATAGAGTTGATTTTGCAATATTTGTGTAATTATCAATATTTATAAGTATGAAAACTGTGGGTAGTCTCTAATATTGGGGAGGTGCTGTCGAATTTTTTTAAATGATTGAATTTCTATAGATGTTAGGTTGTATATATGATGTTGCTGGAGTCAATTGGTTTGTGGTTATTGTAAAGATTTGCAGGTTTGAAAACTGTGGGTAGTCTTCAGTATAGGGGAGGTGCTGCCAAAAAAATTTAAAATAATTGAAGTTAATGATGTAATTATTCGTATAAATTTGTGTAGATGCGTAGAATGAAATCTACAGCACGTCGTCAGCAGATAGTTGCAGCTAGTTCTTCTAGCAGCGAGAAGGACGTATCCTTAGGTGCTGATCACGGTGAGGAATCTGCGCCAACTTGTGATGCTGCCTCTTCTAGCGCGGTTTCACAGAGCAAAAGTGGTGTGCCTTCACATCGGGGTCAATTCACCCGCAAGTACCAGGCACAATGGAAGGATGACCTCTCAATGTAAGTTTGTTTAGGTTTTAGTTTTTTTATATACTTATAACATAATTTATGAACAACTAATTAATATATATATATATATATATATATATATATATATATATATATATATATATATATATATATAATTTCAAGTTTATAAACATTGAGGCTGCAAGGACAATAACATTGGCGTTTAAATCGTCGATGGAGATTCCATTGTTTCAATGGAGTCAGGTTTCCAGATATCCTTAGTGGTGACCTACTATCGATGCATGGTTTCAGCGATTTTAGGTCGGTGTTAACTTTTAATTTCCAGTTTATTTTTAATAAATTATTTTTATAATTTTATATCTTGTTCTATTTTTATTTTATATGAATTATTTATATACACAGAACAAATTTGAGTGGGATAGGGCGAACAACAATGTTGTGAGGAGGGTATGGGAGAATCACGCGGCAACTAGGTAATATCGAAAATAATATTTATTTTTTATAATTTTATGTTCTAAATTCTAATTTGTTACTATGGAAGTAGGTTGCGTGATTTTTGGTATGACACCAAAAAAAAATCAAAAAGACATGCGAGGGATAACGGTCTTGAAGGATGAAATAAAGTGGTGGTTTGGCGGGAATTCAAACCGCCATTCATCTCGGGAAAAATATGAACGGCATATATTGAGCACGTGACCGTAGAGCGGTTCCCACGGTGCTCACAGTCTGGCACCAACAACCAGAACCGGAAAATTCATGGTTCGATGACCACACACACCGGTGGCTCCGTCCCATTCAGCGCACATGCAAAGCGGATGGTAAGATTAATTTTAATGAAATATATCATTGATTAATTTTTCGTTCCTTATAATATATTTAACTTGCAACCTATTTTTTCCTTACAGGCTGCGTCTCTTGGACGTGAACCGAGTTCAATGGAGCTGTTTGTAGCGACGCATGTGCGGAGTCAAGACCGCCAAAAAAGGGTGCAGCAATTCATGGACAACCATGCTCAGCACTTCGTGGTATGTTCGTTCAATCATTTTATTTTGTAAGTTATTATTTTATTGAATTGAATATGATGATTTTTAAAAAATTTTCAGGAGACCTATAATAGCCGGTTGAGGGAGAGATATGGGGACAATCCTTCGACCCATCCAGATTTCGATCTGGATTTGTAGATGGAAGTGGGATCGTCTGGTGGACCCGAAAAAAATCGGGTCTACGGGCTCTCCAACACTACGGCCAAAAACTTGCGGTCGGCCCGTAGTATCTCAATCGTTGCCTTGAAATAAAAATATCAACAACTCTCAACGAATTATGATCAGCTCCGTCAAATGGTCATGGAAATGAGATCAAGGATGGGTGAAGATACATATGCAGCTCCTTTTTGGTCGTACGGTCCCGGGAACAACCAGCTTCCTCCTCCTCCTCCTCTTCCTCCTCCAGCTCCGCCGTTATTCTAGTTTAATTTTGTTTTTTAAACACATTAAATTTGTAATGAATATTTGGATGAATATTATTTAACATTATTTTTATATTTTTAATGTTTAATCCAATTTTATTTGTTTATTAAGCTTTTTTACTATTAATATATTATTTTTATATAAATATTTTAAATACATACCAACGACTCTCTGCCGTCGGTATTTCACCGAGAGTTGTCAAACAATTACCACCCATGTCATAATTACTGACAGAATATTTCCATCGATGTTTACCATAACTATTACTGACGGACTATCCGTCGGTAATTACCGTTGAAAATTCAGACGGGTGTAGTCCGTCAGTAATGTTCTCGCAGGAAAATTTTTTTTTTATCGCGCGTGTCCGTCTGTAAGACCATCGATGGTTGGTTTTTTTTATTTCCGACAGAATTAGCAATGAAAAAGGGAAATTACCGATGATTAGTATACCAACGGCCTAAGGTCGTTGGTGAGACCGTCGATAATAATTTTACCGATGGATTTCATGCCTTACACCGACGGAATTAGTCCGTCGGTAAAACTGTTTAATGGTGTAGTGCAAGGCTATGTTTATTTATTCTTAAAACTTTTAACATTAAATATTCATATCAGGAATATTCGTCTTCCTACATGTATAGGTGTATAAAAACTCTCTCAATGGCCTACCACATTTCCATCTCATTAATAATGTAAGGGATGTTTGCCTCTCATTAATAATATGTAATGGATATTTATCCCTAATTAGTGTCATTGGGAGAAAATAACTCTATAATTCTTTCTATCCACAAAATGACAAGACTCGTGAGCTCACCAAATTCAAGATTCACAATTTCTACTCTCCAAGTGTTATTTAATTCTCAAAGCATTTATCATATTAAAAATAAGAACAAACACCATTATTCTTGGAATTTAAAGCTTTTTCTTTCATTTATTACAATCCTTTACTTAAAAGTCATTGACTATATCATGTGAAAGTCCCTAAACCCCATCAAAAAGGACTATTTTATAGGTGTTAGAACTTCTACTATCAATCATATACTTCCTAAGCTTTGGAGAATGAAATATTAATATGAATGTGTAATTATCCAGTGTCCAAATACTTGTAAAACTTTATTCCTAATCGTATTGGACTTTTAAACATCATCCCATTCCAAACCAATTAATTCTATCAATTTAACTCAAACCTAACCTAAAATAGATATTATTTGTGAGATAAAGAAAATATGTATATGGTTTTGGTAGAAAGAAAAACAATTCAAACAAAGGATTAAAAATAAAATGATGGCACCTAAGGATTGAGGTGAATAGGA
>Ga0325401_1008300_pt1 | contig 10110 bp, 6 predicted proteins | sample PopdelMetagenome_FD_205666 | JGI IMG/M metagenome (GOLD analysis project Ga0325401, IMG submission 205666) | Populus deltoides microbial communities from Bellville, Georgia, United States - Xylem-PdKOR-R2 | ecosystem: Host-associated > Plants > Phyllosphere > Stem > Wood/Secondary xylem | place...
CACTAGCCAAGTACCTACTTTTTGTAAGAAAATTTATTGTTTAAATGTTTCCTGGTACTAGCAATCTCTTTTCTTGGAATGACAATTACAATTGCTCTGAGAAAAGCTTATCTGGGCCCCCCTTCTTTTCCTTGAGACAGATTCGATGCAAGGTTGATGTTGGAAAAGCTGAGGAACCGGAGGCTTGTATTTGTTGGAGACTCAGTTGGAAGGAACCAGTGGGAGTCCCTCCTCTGTATGCTTGCCACTGCTGTTCCTGACAATTCTTCTATATATGAGGTGAATGGGAACCCAATTACAAAGCACAGAGGGTTTCTGGCGTTCATGTTCAAGGACTATAATTGCACCCTTGAATATTACAGGGCTCCATTTCTAATTGTACAGGGCCGCCCCCCTGCTGGAGCTCCGAAAGAGGTGAAGTTGACTTTAAGAGTGGATACATTGGACTGGACTTCCCCCAAGTGGAAAGATGCAGATGTTCTAGTTCTTAACTCTGGCCATTGGTGGAATCATGAGAAGACCATAAGAGGGTAAGTACAACCTATGCAATTAGGTGTCCCCAAGAGCTGGTTCTTGTGTAGTGTGCACGTAGCTATTTTCAACTTTTGGCATCTTTGAATCTGGAGAATACTAGATTGGAGCATAATAACTATTCCTAGCTTTTAATCCTAACCGGTCTGCATATATGCATAAATAAGACTATTGGAGGGTAAAGACGTCCTATCTGATTTTGTACTTTGCACTATAGGACTAGGATATATCATATGAGCTTGAAGATAAATTTTATATAGCCTTTTACAGTAGCTCGTATGCTTTTACCTGCAGATGCAATTTTTTCACGGTTCAGCAACTTGGGGTTATAGTGGAAAAAAAAAAACTTTATTATAATGTGGTTTAAATTGGAAAGCATGTCTAAGATGGCAATGCATCTGCTCAATTATTGAAATTTAGGCCTCAAGGTGACAAGTTTAGATGAAGGAAGGTACACAATAGTCTCAATCTGAGGGTTAGAGGGTAAGATAGGATATCAGATCACTCCAACCTGATGACCTGGTTCTTTTGTATGTGTGCATGTGTGTGCAAGCGCGCGCGCTTTGATTTTTTGACTTTTGGCACTATAGAGCTAGGATAAGACCACATGAGCGCAAATAAATTATTATATAGCCTTTTACCATTGCTGGTCAGCTTATATGTGCAGATGTGTTATTTCTCAGTTTAGCAACATGGGCACATGCACAGTTCAACTTGGAGAGGAGAGCATGTTTAACATGGCCAATGCATCTGCAAATTATAGAAATTTAGGCCCCATGGTGACAAGTTTAGAAAGAGAAAGTTACATACAGGTTGTTTGTTCACATTGTTTCGATCTGAGGGCTAGAGCCAGAAACATATATGCATTTTATTTGCTGACGAGATGAGGATGTGTTTCAGTTAGCCATGGATATGGTAAAATTTATCAATGATGAGATTATAGATCTTTTCCATGCCATGGATTTACTTCAGAGTCTGCTGGGACATGCATCCCCCTATTGAGCTTGAAGGTACCAACATATTGGAGGAAATTCTTCGGTGTTTGTTCAGTTGCATCTGAGATGGCATGTGGCATTGTAGATGTAAATGGAATATTATGAAGGTTGAGCGCATAAGTTGGGATAAAATGGGATAAAATAAATGCTAAATATGAATCCGATACAATTGGTCCTTATAGCATGCTTGAACATGGGTGATTAGACCACATTGGAAGATTATTCTCAATTTGTTAAGCATGATGACCTATGAGATGTCCCTAGAGTGTGTGAGGGTGGGGAGGTGTCCCAATGAATCCTCTTACCACTCTTAAGCCAAAGTCCAAAGGTGTATCTTGTCCGCATTGCTATATCAGTGGGTTAGGATGTGCTTTTAGCCTTCAATTTGAGCATAACATTCAGACCAATCATTGAGCTTGATTTATGGACGAAAAAGGAAAAATGCAAGAACATTTTTATCTTATTTTCACTACAGTGCATACAATCACCCACAAGTACCATTTCCTTGCAATGAAACCACAATCTTCTTGTTGCTGCTACCACCAAGTTGACCTGCATTTCATTGCATTATTCCCTCATAGTAACACCATCAGGTGATTTTGCTTTATTTTTTTCCCTAGATTTAACAAAGGGAACATGAAAATTCTGTTTGCATGCTTTTGTCAGTTGTCATTTTATGCTGTACTTCATGTAGGAAAAGGCAAGGACAGAAATCAGTTCATGCTATAATGTTGAAATGATATTTGATCATTGAATTTATGTTATTTATTAGGGGTTGTTACTTCCAACAAGGGGAGAAAGTAAGGATGGAGATGAGTGTTGAAACTGCATATGGAAGATCAATCGAAACTTTGATTGATTGGCTTCACACTGAAGTAAATATGAGCAAGACTCGGGTCTTCTTTCGAACCTATGCTCCTGTACATTTCAGGTTTCTCTCTCTCTCTCTCTCTCTCTCTCTCTGTGTTTATTTTTTAAAATTTCTGCATGGGTACTCTTTTTTTCAAGAACATTTCAAAATATATCCAAAAGTTACTCTTTCTCGAATATTTCAACTGCCAGATCTTTCCTGAATGCTTAGTTGTCTATATGTACTCTTTTGATTCTTAGTCTCAAGTTTTAAAACAGAATAACGTCCTCTGGAAAACCTGAACTCTTTCCATGCTATAATGTGAACTAACACTTTTCAATTAATGAGTTACTTGAGTTGATTCCTTTGCTCCAAAATTGCAATTCCTTCGCATGCTTGCAAATGAAATTGTTTGTGCATGTTTATCTAATAAATTGGCTGATGTAACAGGGGCGGCGACTGGAAGACTGGTGGTAGCTGCCATCTGGAAAAGCTTCCTGACTTAGGCTCGGTGGTGGTTTCACCAGATTACCGTTTCAAACTATTCTTTGATGTGTTATCAAAACACTCAAATGAATCACAAGTGATGAACTTGCATTTGTTGAATGTGACAAGCATGTCAGCCCGGAGAAAGGATGGCCATGCATCCTTATACTATCTTGGACCAGGTAGTGGTCCAGCATCCCTACACCGTCAAGACTGCAGCCATTGGTGCCTGCCTGGTGTACCTGATTCCTGGAATGAGCTTCTTTATACACTTATTTTGAAGCAGGAGTTGGTTCATGCACAAGATTTAACAGAATCTTCTCAAGCTCCTTTTGTGACCACTTAAGAAGTAATCTGTTTGGACCAACATGATTAAAGAACGGCAGTTCATAAATCAAAGGTTGCAGTTTCCTCAAACATATCAGCAAAATCATCATTTGCTGAGTTGGGTGCGGTGCTTTGCTTCTAGACCATCCATTTAATCATCAGTTGCCTTCAGCAATCCTTGGCAAAATTTAAGTTACACCATTTTTCAGTGAATTTTGTTTTCTGAATGATCGGGGACAGTTCACAGGCATCGTGATAAGAAGGCAAAGTTGATAGTTGAGAAGAGATATACACAAAGACATGCTTTTCTTTTTGTTATACAAGCTGTATTCCTTGGACAGAACAAAAATAGAAAAAATCCTGATCACGCCGCTTGTAAATTGTATATGCAGAGCAAATGCTGGAAATTTTACAGTATGAGAAATCCTTAGTTCAGTCTACACACCCTCGGAATCTGAGAACTTTCAGCCATGGTAATTCTTAAAGAATGAAAAAGAATTCAGGGCATGAAAATTCTTGAAGTATGTATGCTATGCTAGTTTTGGGTGCTTTTATTTCCCTATTGTGCCCTTGAAATTCTTTCGGTTTCTTGACACAGGCATGGAAAAACTCTCAACTTAAGCAAGGCAGTTATGCATTAAGGATTTGGCTGGCCAAACATTCGTACTTCGACACGAAAGAGTCAACTTGTGAGTCATTTGAGCCGAAAGCATGGGGCATTATCACTTCCCTGTTAGGTGCTCGCTGTGAATTTACTCTGCAACTTGCACTGTGTATTTATATAATTATCTGATAAGCAAAATGGATCCTGCTATAGCTGATTTTGCGAAGGAGATTGAGGCTAAAGTGGGGCTTTGATCATTAACGAGGGCAGTGCCCTGTCCTTTTCCCCTCTTGAAGTTAATCCATTAGCGTACATTCCTCTAATCTCGATGAAAGGAAACGCCACTACATGCTCCCTTGATTTAACAGAAGTGGGTGCCACTGCCATTTTTCAGTCAATCATGGTTGTATGATTGTCAAATAAAACGCGGAAACATTCACGCACAAACAGGCATAATTGAAGCTTTCCACTCTAGAATCTAAAATTGGATGAACAGGTTCAAGAACGAACAAGAAAAACTGATCTGCCAAAATAAGAATGATAAAAAAATAGAGGGGAGAGGAGAAGAAAAACCTTCGTCAACCAAAACAAGAATGAGAACATCGAAGGGGATAAGAATGGACTCGCTCTATGGGGTACATATATGCTAGACAAAGAAAAATCTTATCTTGTTGAGAGCCATTTTGTTTAACTAGTAAATGGATATTGCTCATATCTAATTGTGCAATCATGGAGCACCGAACGAACCCCTATTCGGCTTTGAGAAGTTGCAAACATGGCCGCACTAAGACATGTTGTGGAGTCTGAACTGGTGAGGTTCTGAATCTATTTACAAGCACCATGAGTAGCATTTGGATAAGGATTTGAATAAGGATAGATGATGCGGTAATCAATTAACAATATTTTTTTTTCCCCTTCGGTTTTGTCAAATTTTTTTATTGATATCATCTTCATACTATTAAATTAATGGTAGTTGATTAGATCATATTAAAATAATTTTTATGCGATTTAATTTTAAACCTGGAACATGTAAAAAGTGAAGTTAATAGATTTTTTTTATGGTATTTTCGTTAATTTTTCTCAATTTTACCCTTATATTTTTTTATTAGTTGGCCGGGTTGTTTTTTGATCAGCTAAGTCGACAGGGTCAAATTAGGACAACTTCTACGCGGTTTAATTTAAAACCCGAGTTAGGAAGGGATTTGGATAAGGAGGTTTCAAGGTTCATCTACTATGGTGGATTCAATAACAATATTAAATAGTTTTTCATGACTTGCATATTTTTTTTTACTTTAAAATTAAAAATTAATCTGACCCGCAACATAACATGATACTATAAACTAGTAACAAATTATATTAAGAGAGAAGAGTGAAATCCACAATGCTAACTATTGTAGCTCTAGACTCAATGAAAATGTGAATTGCAATAATAGAGTTACAGTCCCCCCCACCTCCCATGAAAAAAAATTTGGTCTAATTGATGAGGCAATAGGTTCTTTTTGTTAATTTTTGAGATGTTAAAATATAAAATTATCATTTGAGTAAAAAAAATTAGACCTGACAGCTAGGAGCATTTTTGCTGTTTTTGTTTTAAATGCACATTCAATTTACTAAACTGCCTTTGAAGTAAAAAAAAATGCTTTAACTTCGGTCCAAGGTCTTTTTTCTTCATTTTCACCTTGTTTTTTTTTATTAAGTAGGGTTAGGGGCATATTTTTACTTTACTCTATAATAAATATTTTTTTAAAAATAGCAGACAAGTGCTTGCATGGGTCGGTGCATAAATATTGGTCATCAGTTTTGGACAGCATGTGCGGTGTTTCTTGGTGGCCAAATATGGGCTTTTGGGACGGCGTTGGATTCATCTCAGCAACCCTTCTAGCCCTAGATGATGCATGTAATCGATGGATGTCCGGTTTGGCATCGACAACCCCTTTTTTTCTCGGTTTTCACGCCCGACCCTTTAGATTTTCAAGCTAGCCCCTCAATTTGTGTTTTTATTCGGATTTGGTCTCTATTGTTTTGATTTTTAAGTTTTTGTTCTTGGTCCTTTTGTAAAGTTTTGATTTTCTTTTCAATTTCATCATTCAATCATAATTTGTCAATGTTGTTTTTTCCACTTTAGTTCCTATTATTTTGATTTTTAATTTTTTTCTTAACCTTTTTGTGCATTTTTTTTATCGGGTTTCAATTCCATACCTCAATCTAAATTTATGGTTTATTTTTTTTTAATTTGATCTTCATTCTTTGATTTTTTTGTCCTTCTATTAAAGTTATTTTTCCTTTCAATTCCACCATTCAATTAAAAAATTTATAGTTACTCTCTAATTTATTTTGAATCCTTTTATATAATCGATTTTTTTTTTCAATTTCATCATTTGATGTTTGATCTGCAAAGAATCGGGTTTCACAGTTTTTCTATGCATGATGCTTCCAGTTTAATGACCCGGGTCATTGGTTTGAAGAGTTAACACATGTTGATATTTGTTTTGACTTATTTTCTTTTTCAATTTCATTGTTCGACATTAGTTTTTTTTTTAAAATTGGTTTTATGGTTTTTTTTATATCGAGTTATCTTGATCTTATAACTTAGACCATGTATTTTGTAAGTTAACCCAGGTTAGCCCGCCCCTTATTACCTAGGCTACTTGTCTATCACATTACCTCAGGTTAACTCGGACTGAGTTTTTTTTTTCGATTTTTTATCCAATTTTGTAGTTCTAGTTTTTTTTTAAAAAAATTAATCTTTTTACTATCATTGCCTAATGTTTTTAATGCCTAATTAAAATAAAACCAACTTATTAGACCTTGTTGAGACTATAACTTTAAATTGTTGATTTTTTTTCTTTTTTTTTAAACGTGTTTGCAACATCTAAATATCATTTTATATGGGAAAAAATGCAAATCTATAGCGTAGTGTAAGCCCATGTCTAGTTTGCACTAATACCAAAAGTATCACCCTTGGAGTACATCTTAGAGTTGCAGATAATAGTTGTTACATTCGTATCATGAACACTTTTAACAATAATGCACTATCCAAAGAATCCAATAATCACAAGTGCCAATTTTGAAGGAAAACCCATGTTTTTGTTTCTCTTAATTTTATCAAAAAAGAAGTTCATTTGATTTTTCATTTCAACTTTCATTGGTTTCTCCATCATTTTTGCAACAAATGATTTCAATCCTTATATGATGCAGGAGGTTTTTAAAAATTATTTTTTCTTAATAATTTTTATCCTTTTTTATTTAGTTTAGGAAATTAAATGATATTTTTAATATTTTTATTTTTCCTAGTTTATTTAGGAAATTTATTGCTTTTCCTTTATTTTTGGATTCATAGTTTGTTTATGTTGGTTTTCGGTTCTATTTAAATATCTGTAAACCTTTTAAAGTGGCAAAATACTCAAAGAGAAATATCCAGTAATAAAATCTTGATTTAGGGTTTGTGGTGTGACCATATTCGATAGAATTTTATGTTGATCGTTCTTATTGTCTTTTTGTGTTGTTTATGTCCAAGTCAATTGGTATCATAACCCAATAATTTCTGGTTGTTAATTATTTTGTATTGTTGAATAACCATAATTAGAAAAGATGGTCACAAAATAAGGCGTGTTCATGTAGGAAGGAAAGATGAGGTTTTTCTTGGAAAAAAGACGTTTAGGAACTGGTGATACAAGACATGCAGAGGAAAATTACAAAATCAACATGTCAACTAACTATAATAAATATGCAGATGCAAGTTGAAGAATTATTCTGTCGATTAGCGGAGTTGAAGAAGAAAAAATTAGAGGATCAAGAGGAAAGTGATCACATATCCATGACTAGTTTTGAAAACCCGTTTTAGAAGTATAAACAGATGAGACAACTTATTGATCAGGATGAGTATCTTAGAGATTTTTGGTGATCCTGTTTATGATGAGATAAGTATAAATTAATATTCTCCACCAATTTATAATGTTTAGTTTGATGATGATTATGTTAACAATAATAGCATAAATTAATAATGTTAGTAATGACAGTGATAATATCCTTAATAATATCCTCATTAATAAGTTATAGGTTGAGTGTAAAGAGAACATGAAAGATGTTCTTTTTTTTTTTTGTTAATTTCAGTTATATTAACCTATTTTATTACAAGTTTACTATAATCACAAAGATAAATTTGTTTAGTGGTTATATGGATACATTGCATGTTGGTGAAGAAAATTTAAGGTTTGCTATTCATTACTCTAGAAGCCAATGGAAAAGAAATTAATTGTCAGTTGATGTCTCTTATGCAAAATTTAAAATGACAGGACCGAGGATAATATCTAAAACTATTCTATGCTAGAAAATGAAGGAATAAAAAATATTTGAGAGCCTTGATTAGACATTTATGAGATTGAGAAAATAGTAATTTAAACTTAACTGTTAGTTTTTTTAAAATTTAAGGAGATTGATGTAAGAGGTTTTTGAGAAAAACTATTTTTATTTTTTCTATTTATTTTTTAAAATTAAACAATATGCTTAATAATTTTATTTTTTCTAGATTTGTTTGGGTTGATTTTTGGGTTTATTTAAGGAGTTGTAAACTTTTAAAAGGCATACTAAATCTTTTTGAATAAATGTTTGTGGTGTGATCATATTTGATTGAATTTTATGTTGTTGTTTTTTTATATTGTTTCTTTATATTGTTTCTGTCTATGTAATTATTCTTTTATATATATATATATTCTTCAAGAAGAACAACAAGAGAAGCATGAATATTTTCTAGAGTGATTTATTAGTTAGAAGATCTGGTCTAGTCAAGTGAGTTTAATCTAGTGATTTATTAATACGAACAATTAAAATTTTTTTATTAAAATAATATTTCTTTAATTTAATTTAATTTTTTTAAAATCAAAGTTTAGATTGAGTTAGCTTACAATTTATGACCTAGATCTTAATTTAGATTTTAAGGTTAGATTGGATCTTCTTAATATGACATGACTTTAGAAAAGAAGTTGAGAGATGGTGCCACCTGTATTCATTAGTCCTTTAAAGGGGCCGCCTTTATTCCATCCATGCCGGCGTTCTTTATTTCATGTCATCCGCCTTTGTCTGACATTTTGGAAGGCTACCCTCTTCTTTACTTCTTACAAAGACAAGCCTAACAGGAAAAAAAGACTTCAGACTTTTCACATAAGAAGACGCAGGCACACAGGTGGGTTGTTCTGACCTGGGAAGTGTATATCTTTTATTCCGGTGGGTCATGAGCGTCACTGACTCTCCTGTGGTTCGCAGGTTGTATGTTTCTCTGCCACCATGGCTCAAGTGGGCTTTCAAGTTCCAACTATTTGACTATAAAGTAAAAATAGGTCAAGAACAAAGCTAGTGATGCTGTCGGCTAGTTGTAAAACAACCTTTTTCTAAGCCCCAAATTGTTTTGCTTTAATCTTTAAGTGCTTCTCGGCCGAGTTTATAGTACAACCCCCATGGCCTCTGGTTTCGAGGTGGATCGTGGGCTGGAAGATTCGCAGTTGGACCCATGCTACATTGCATCTTTGTTTGTCTAATAAAATTATCAAAAAAATATTAAAAAAATTAAATTTAATTATTTTAAGCTAAACGTACTCTCAAAATGTATCAAAATACAATTTAAAACACACATAAAATTTTTTTTATTACCTTTTCACTTTAATAGCGGAGTAAAATTTTAATAAGATTAACGGTTTAGATTCAATTAGTATTATTTCTTAATCAACTTTGAAAACACAACTACATATCATTGATATAATTATCTAGTAGGGTGTGATGTTAATACGCTGATTTTATTACATGGATCCAAATCTAGTGAGAACATCGTCTGATCAAGTGATTGCTACCGTTTTCTCAATAAAATTAACGAGACCTTTTTTTTTTTTTTTGGCATTTTAAACCTCTTTTATTAAGCATATATATATATATATATTGGCCAAGCCAAAGACCTGGCCAATGGTTGCGCGCGCAATATTATCGATCACTTAGAAATTTAGCTTCGGTTGAAACCAGCAAGTTCTCCAAGCTCTTCCACCTCCTTGGCTAAACCTTCCAGCTTCTCTGCCAGCTCCATCAGTGAGAACACAAAGCATGCTATTGCAAGTCCCTCAGCTGTATCATGTTTTCCTAGTTTGAAAGGAGACATGACCTGACTAAGCCCTTGTCTTGCTAATTTTAACTTTGGCACTATGAAAGGCTCTGACTGGCACCGTCTCATTTTCTTGATGCTCTCTCCCAGCTCTCTCAGGGTCCATGCAAGTGATGAGCCAGCTGCTTCACAAGGTTCTTTGATTGACTCCCTCAAAGCTTGCAGGGGCTAT
>Ga0325401_1008302_pt1 | contig 10107 bp, 5 predicted proteins | sample PopdelMetagenome_FD_205666 | JGI IMG/M metagenome (GOLD analysis project Ga0325401, IMG submission 205666) | Populus deltoides microbial communities from Bellville, Georgia, United States - Xylem-PdKOR-R2 | ecosystem: Host-associated > Plants > Phyllosphere > Stem > Wood/Secondary xylem | place...
CTAGAGCTATGTGGTAATTTCACTTTACAAAAACATGAAAATCCAAAAACACTCTTCAAACATTAACGGTGTTGCTTTTTTTTTTTTTTAAGGGCACGAGAGTAATTAAGTTGTGCAATAAATATGTGAAAACACAATACTTTCCATAAGTGTGTTTGTTTGTTTTTTTTTTTTTGGTAATTGAAGGATTTATTAGTCGTTTTTGCACAATTTATAGTAAAATACTGATGAGTTTTTGTTTTATTTGTGCTACACAATTGTAACTGGACTTGTTGCTTTCTTAGCATCTTGCCAACCTTAAGTCCTTGCAAAAACGAAACGAGCCTGGTCAATAATTCCCTATCTAAGTGTCAACAAACAGGAATCGGGACTGCCGCGCTAAGGCAAGGACAAGGCACCCAAATGACCTTTCAATGCCATGCTCAAACAAGTTCACTGCAATCCAACACTAAATCGAATGATAGCGAATAGGATGGACAGAAGTTTAAATCCTTTCCGGTGACTGGCTGGGGTTAAGGAACACATGGTTCAATGAGTAAGAATGACCTCACTCCCATTAACAATAAGATACAGTTCGTCAACAAGTAAGAGTTCTAACTTATAAGCCCCACATTACAGAGGATGTACTGACTAATGTGATCCATTAATCACAAAGATTCCATTGAGAAAGGTTGGTGATGAATGTACATGAAGCAAAACCAAAAACCAAAAACCAAAACTTTTCTTTTCTTTTTGGCCTATTTGGGGGGAAATGCTCCAATTCTCTAGAAATTAGAAATCTTGAAAGACATTCTTACAAAGAAAAGCACCAGGATCCTGGCCTCCACAGTGAATGGACATTTTGTAAACTAAAATGCCTGGCAACTATCTGAAGGATGCACTAGCTGATGCTATTGACATCTCTTGTCCGGTCCTCACAGGCTCCTTGTCCAAATATTTCTTCAATGATGTTACTTGTAGGAAGAAGATCAACACCCCTAATTGGACTCAAGTAACGTGCATCCCAATCTTTAGTATCACACGGGTCCAACAAGTATACCTGATCCACATCATCATCACATCCATCTACTTCACTGGGCACGCATTTGCTATGGTCACTCGTACCTCTATTTACATGCAAAGCAGCCCTGGAATCACCTGGAGCACAAGGGTCAACTTTATCGGCTTGGAACTCAAAAGACATGCAAGAGTCATCTTGAACAGTGAAATCCAACCCATCACTACCAGCATTCTTGTTCATGTGCTTAACAACAGGATCAATACAGTTTATATCAATTGCTTCCGAATAATCTATCCCAGAACCTTCTCCTGTGGTGTCTCCGTCACCATCTCCGAAATCACCATCAAAGTCACCACCACCATCATCGTCATTGTCATCATCTTCAAGAATATCCTCTTCCAGGCCCGCATGATCATATTGATCAACAGGAGACTCAAGATCAGAATCTTCATCCTCTTCTACAACTTGAATATGGGAGCCTCTGTGGATCTGAGGAAATTCATCATCATCACTGTCAATGTCCAGTGGGTTAGATCTGTTTTGAGCAGCTCGTTTCCGAAGCATAAAGACATTGAAGTAATAGCTGACAATTTCCTTTGTGGTTCTATCAGGAAAAACTTGCGCCAGGTGCTTCCAAAAGTTCTGGCCCATGGACGCTGGCCTGGAATAAACAACTTCATGAAAAACACGTTCTTCTTCCTTGGTCCATTTACATGCCACCTCCTCTCCCATGTCATAAAACCCTAAGTTTACACATTTTTCATGCCCAATGGATTTTATTAATTCTTCTCGTGCTTCCATTATGTGCTGCCGCACACATCTGAAAGAGCCTTCATCCAGGCAGCCACAGTCCGATCTGCCACAACCAGCCTCATACCTACTGCACAGTTGCAGTTCTGTATCAGGCATTGGAATGATACAAGTGCCCATCAGCTTCTCTTCATTGTCATTATAAATGTGATGGTCTGATTCAGACAATGAGGAACTGTTTGGATTGAAAAACTGTACTAGCTTATCCTTCTTTATATGATTGTCCCACAATGGAATGCTGGCTTGATGATTTGGTCCAAGTGGAACCTGTTTCCTAGGAAAGTCATCCAAATAGAAAGAGTGGACATCCTTTAAAGGCATAGACATTTTCCGTGGAAACTCAAACTGAAAATATTCAGGAGAAGCTGCCATTCCGGACCCAAAATTTTCATCGCTGGAACTGCAGGTGACTAATGACAACGGAGCACTGAAGTCAGAATCTTTAGCCAAATTTGAAACTTCAATGACTTTGTCATTTTCAAATGTCTCATGCCACAGAGGTTTGACAAAGCTGCTCCCACAATCATCTGCTTCACATGAAATGAAATACAATTAAACCAGTCCACATAGGCATTTCAACAGTGAACAGAGCACCATATTAACAGTGGTAGAAAAGCAAGTTAAGTTCAGAGCCAAAAATATTACCTGTGATATCAGGTTTCAGAGGCATATAACTATGTGCGCCAGTTTCTGAAAATTGAGTCAACTTATTGCAATAGTCCACCTGTCTTGCCTGCTTAAAAGGAAGATCCTGAAACTCTTCATAGTCAAAAGGCCGTTTAAATCCCATTTAAGCCTGAAACACAACGACAAAAGGTTGTGCAAAAACTTGAGCGAAAATATTAACAAAATATAGTCTATTGCAGCAAAACACAACATATCTCAGCCATGGGACAAGCGAAGAGGGACAGAACTGAAGCAATTTTATCCAAAAGCAACCAATAAATAATTCCTCACTGATGAGTCCGCAAAATTGAACTAAGCACAACTTCCCATATGCATACAAGGATACAACATCAAGCTCACTCAAAATTTAATCACACAATTGAGAATGGCTGGAAAAAAGTCAACAACCAAGACAGTAGCAAACATGCAAACGAGTACTATAAACTGAGACATGCAAAGGACCTTCGTCCATAAGTAGTTTCATATTCAGTACAGGATTGCTAAATAGCCAAGTAAGCGACAGCATAAAAATCAGGTTACATTCAAATCAGCTTAGCTTTGATGGTTCAAAAACAAGACTTAAGAACATCAGAAATATTACTTATCAGACCAAAAACATACGCATGCAATGAAACTATAACCATAACAGCAGGACCCTCAAGAGAACCGTCCACACAAACACAATATCCACTGTTAGCATTAACTTTAACAAACAAAATCATTATAGGCATTTTCATTGTAGACAGAGTTAGGATTAGGTTCAGTTAAAACAGTGCACGCGTGGACAAGAAAAAATAAGAAACATTCATCAACACACAACTCGCCAATAACATAAAATGAAGTTTTTTATTTTGGGTAACAATTTCTAATTAATGGTAATATACCTTTACAATAAGTTGAATTCAAACTCCAGAACAGAACAGGACAATTTTACCGTAAAGGACACTCAATTATACTCCAAAAATGATTTAATGATGTGTGGACACGAACCCCTTGGACAATTATACAAAAATAAAGAACGAAAAAAACCCTAACCCTAGATTTTATGTTCACCAATGAAACCGCAAAATTACGGGGGGAAAGGGAAGATACAGACACCCGATAACGAAAGGAGCAAAACCCCTAAACTTATTAACAGATTTGAGTAAACTTGAAACAGATCGAAGACTTTGAAATCCAAACCCCAAAGGTAATTACAATAATCAACAAAATTGGAATTCAATTTTATAAGGAAATTACTTTACACACGAGACCGATTACAAAAGCGTAAAGGATCGAGAGATTAGAGGTCTTGATGAGATCGAGATGAGAAACCCTAACCCTAGAAAATTGTAAAATAACGGCTGATATCAATCGAAAGAGGATGACGCGAATTGAAACGATTGATGGTTGGATCTAAGAGATAGGAAAGAATTTTGAGAAATCAGAGATCGATTTTTGAATTTAATTACGTGAAAGAGACGATGAAAAATGAGGAATTTTTAAAAGGTATGTGAATTCGGTACACGACACGGTCCGATATACTAACCGGGTTAGATTTGGTCATGAACTGGATCCTAATATAAGCTAGACCGATCCGGGTTTAGCGAAATTACACTAAGGTCCTTTCAATCAGCAGCCTGGATTCTGTTTTGTTGTTTTTTTTTTTTTTTTTACTTCTAGTTAAATGATTGGTCTAGCTTGATTTTCTCTTTTTTCCATCAAAATCGAAATTTGCAAGTTTTCTTGATAAACAAGTGGTGTAAAATGAGTTTTATACAGTGTTTGGCATTGTATTTTGAAAATATTTTTAAAAAAAATTAATTTTTTTAAATTAATATGTTTTTAATGTTTTCAGATAATTTTGATGTATTATTGTTAAAAATAATTTTTTAAAAATAAAAAAAATATTATTTTAATATATTTTAAAATAAAAAATATTTTAAAAAATAACTACTCACATTCTTCAAGACACAGTCATTATAAAAAACATTATATATATAAAGACAAAATTAAGATGTCATTAACCCTTATTCCCCTCTCCTTCCCCTCTCCGCCCCTCCTTTCACTTCTTTCCCAAACAACTTGTTAATTTCAATCTAAATTGTTACCAATAATTGAACATGATTCACTTGAGTGCAATGTACGTCCAACATTTTGTTTTAATGATTCTCTTTAATGAAAAATCCAACAGATCCATGAATTTATATGAAAATTTAGCCCAAAAAGTGCATATGTATTGTTAAACTTTGAAAGGGTAACATAAAACTCATAAATATTATTGTGGTTGTTTTCAAATTATTTTTCATTTTAAATTATATTAAAATAATATTTTTTTAATTTTTTAAAATTTAATTTTGACATTAGTAAATCAAAATGATACAAAAATATATATATATATATAATTAAATTAAATTAAAAAAATTAAAATTTTTTAGAAGCACGGTTGGGTTCCAAAACAAACGAAACCTAAATTGTGTTATATGATCATAAAAAGTAAGATGCATCTCTTCACTCACTATTTTGAGGATTTTTTTTCTTTGAAAATTAGCAATTTTTTTAATACTAGTAAAATAACACTATAAAAAGAATTGACGTATAGTTTGTACTTGTCGCGATTAGAAAATGTAACCTTCAAGCTTGTCGCTATTCAGAATTGCGACATTTAAAAAAAAAAGGTGAAATGGGTTGTACATGAGAAGAGAGGAAAGAGGAGAGAGGAAAAAAAATAAAGAAAGAGACAACATAAACACACTGAATCTTCAATTACTGCATCACTAATACCATTGAAAATATCTTGACATGACGAATCCAACAATATCAAGTAAGGTCATTAATGACTACCCGAGTGTGCCACATTTGTTGTCTAAAGATGATGAGTGGCTTACTTGCCTTTGACAGCAAAATTGGTGACTTTTTTGTTATCATTGAATTTATCTCGTTGAGTTCTTTTAGATGATACCAGAGATGTCTTAATTGGAGCTTCAGTGTGTCTCCATAGTCTTTTTCTTTATTTCTTTTTTCTCTATACCCTCTCCTCATTGTAATTTGTGAAGAGAGAGGAGAGAGAGAAAAAAAAAAATTTGGTAACACACTAAAGCTTTGATTGCTATAAATCATTGATATCATAAAAAAATCTCGATGATATAAATCCAATGACACCAAAAAAGTCACCAACAATGAATAGAATGGGTCATTTTTACTGTCAAAGGCAAGCGAACCACTTGCTAACTTTGGATAGCAAGTGTGACACACTCGGGTCATCGTTGGTATCTTTTTTTGATATCATTGTGTTCATTTCGTCGATATTTTTTCAATGATATTAAAGATGTGGTACTTGGAGCTTTATTGTGTCTCCAGAGGCTTTTTTTTATTTATTTTCTTTCCTTCTCATATGCAGTCAGTTCCATATCTTTTTGAAATGTCATGATTCTAAATAGCGACAAGCTTAAATATTATGTTTTTCGGAACATGTACAAACCATGATATATCTTCGATTCCTTTTCAAAATACATTATTTTACCAATATTTTTTAAAAAACATGCTAATAAGCAAAAATAGTCTGTTTTGAGGCTCTTCAAATCTTTGAAGTAGTCATTGTGCCACTCTCACTCCGAGGTTATTGGAAGATCAAATTTCACTGAACGTTGGATTGACCTGTGCAGACCCATTGATCAGCGACCAAACCCAGAGCTTACTAAGGAATTGACTTGTGTGATTTGCGGCGTCTTTGAAAAGCTAGGAATGGATTCGTGATCCAAAGGAAAGTTGTTCTGTAGTAGAGACCGTGCAGAAGAGTGCAGATTAATTCAAGGAGTATTGAAGTCGTCGCTTTTGCTAACACAGCTCACATCAACAATAACTGGAGTTCCAAAGGAACAGTCTAAGCTTGTCTTGGAATCTCCCTCCAGAAAATATGATCAGGCAGAATTTTGACCGGGATTTTAAAGGAGAATGGAAGTTAGGAAGCATCAAAGTGATTGGAAATTCTTTTACCAGTACCGAGGCTGCTACTATTATAAGAGGGTTCCATCACCAATGTATGAAGCAACGGCCACGAGGGAAGTTGTTCGTCTGGGTTTAGAGATGGATTTAAGGGGATGAAAAGAACTTATTCGAAGAACCACGTCTAATAGCTATCTGAACATTTTATGATCTAGAGTAGCATCGATTGTCCTGAAAGAGCCTGTTAGTTTTGATAATCATGCACTGGTAGGAAGACTCCATCAATTACAAGAGTGAGCTTCCTATTCTATCAATGAATATCTGTTCTTCGGTGAAAAGATAAATTAATAAATAAAATTAATGACATGTTAATTAGTCCATGTGTCTCATTTTAAGTAACTGTGAACGCTTTTTCTTCCCTTCTGATTACATTTGTTGCACATTGAGTTGATCATTGTTAGAGAATCAGTTGCCATTTGACAAGGAATTAATAGAAGTGAACCTTTTCGATTGTCTTCGATTTCCAAAGAAATGAAGGGCGTCTTAATGAAGATCGTAATTTTCATATACAGAATCTGTTTGCACAACTGAATTTCTGAACTACCAATTTACGCTACGTCCTTGAGAGTTAAGAGCTTAATTGATGCAAATAGGAGCACAGAGACCCGATTGAAACTTGAAACACGTACTGAAGTGTAAAAGGACAACTGTTAGTTTTCGCCGAATTCTTCCATGAAATGAAAGTCACCATAACCATAGCATGGCATCCTAACTACTTTCGTTCACGTCAACAGACAAAATTGCAGGTGTTCAACTGATAAACGCATAATGTGATGTCTTTTTTTCTTTCCCATGAACTCACATAAGATCCAGCCATCCAGGAGATGCGGTGAATGATGCATAGATGCATGCATGCATGCATGGTGGGCAAAGAGAGCTCAAATTCCCAGATGTTCTGATTTATTACATTAAACAGGAACGGATAATATTTTGCCGCCAACAAAGGACATCCCGACACAATGGCGTCAGGGAACCCATCCACCGCAAAGTAAGAAACAATCGAATCCCAGAACTATTAAAATATATATGGCTAAATAAAGACAACAATAATGAAAAATATATGATAGCGTCTCGCAATATGTGATTCTACTACAACCTTTCCCACGCCACTTCAAAACATGCAGGCATTATGCCACAGCAGGCATGTCCTTCAGCCAGGCATCCAATGGCTTGCCAATGGAGTAAACAATAAACCCAATTTGCCTCAGCTTATCAACATCCATTACATTCCGTCCATCAAAAACAAAGGCAGGCTTCTGCATGTCATTATAGATCTTCTGGTAATCAAGAGTTTTGAACTCATCCCACTCAGTTAGAACGCAGATCCCGTGAGCACCCTTTGTCGCCTCATAAGCATCCCGCACGCAAGTAACTTGCTCGATAGCTATGGGGCTCACTGGCCGAAGATGAGGGGGCTTGTCCAATTCAGATTTGTGCATTGAGAGATCCCTTTGAATCTGTTCCTGTGGAACCTGAGGGTCATATATGCTCAATATAGCCTTGTCACCTAACAAGCCCTGGCAAACACCTATGGCCGGGGTCTCCCTTGTATCACCCGTGTCTTTCTTGAAAGCAAATCCTAAAATTGCAATCTTCTTACCCGAGACAGTGTTAAACATGGAGGAAACCACCCTGTTCACAAAACGGGTCTTTTGGTACTCATTCACCTGAACGACCTGTTTCCAGTAGTTTGCAACCTCGGTGAGGCCATTGCACTCGCAAATATAGACCAAGTTCAAGATATCCTTCTGGAAACATGATCCACCAAAACCCACACTTGCATTCAAGAACTTAGGCCCAATCCTTGTGTCCTTGCCAATAGCATGTGACACTTGGGAGACATCTGCACCAGTGGCTTCACATAGTGCCGACATGGCATTAACAGAAGAGATCCTTTGTGCCAGAAAGGCATTTGCAGCAAGTTTCGACAGTTCAGCAGACCAGAGATTGGTGCATATGATCCGTTCCGCAGGAACCCAATGGGCATAAACATCTTTCAATGCTTGAATTGCCTTTTGCCCTTCTGGTGTCTCCCTGCCACCAATAAGGACTCGGTCTGGTTTGAAAAGGTCCTGGATTGCAGTTCCCTCAGCAAGAAATTCTGGGTTGGAGAGAATCTGAAAGTTGATGCCTTTGCTGTTGTGGGTCAAAATCTTTTCAATCGCTTCTGCCGTTTTCACTGGAACTGTTGATTTCTCAACAACAATTTTGTCAGATTTTGAAACATCTGCAATCATACGAGCAGCACTCTCCCAGTAAGTTAGATCAGCTGCTTTGCCAGCTCCAAGTCCCTGAGTTTTGGTTGGTGTATTCACAGATACAAAGACTATATCAGCCTCTGCCACATGCTTTTCCACATCTTTGCTAAAGAAGAGGTTCTTTCCCCTGCACTGTTTTACCACATCATCGAGGCCTGGCTCATAAATGGGGAGTTGGTCACTATTCCAGGCAATGATTCGAGGCTCAAAAATATCAACAACTACTACTTCAATTTTTGGGCACTTCAGTGCAATCACAGCCATGGTAGGCCCACCGACGTAGCCAGCTCCAATGCAACAGATCTTCACCATATTTATATGTAATGGATAGCCTAAAAATAGAATCAAAATCACAATTCAGTGGAAGCACACATCAACAGATCTTGAATACAAATTCTTCCTCCAAGCTAAAACCAAATATTCCCTCCGAAAACTCCATTAATAAACGTACAGTATGAAAACTAAAATCTTCATAATTCGGAGCACACTACAACATGCTTTCGCATGAAATCATGATTCAATTTGTTTAAATCTCAACAAGCCAGACCAATAACATGGTTTATATCAGAGAGACAAAAGGGCTCAGAATATTAGATTTATGGATTCCGTTACCGTAAAAATCACAGATCCAAGATTGCACTATAAAGCAGGAAATAAGAGCTCTGAAATTAGTGAAACAACAATTTAAGTCCAACGTTTCAAAACCCTTCTTGCAAGAGTTAGGGATCAAAATCACCTGTACCAGAATTTAGATCTAGAGGACGCATAGATCAAATATCCCATAAATTAACAAAGATCAACCACAACAGATCTATCCATCATCAAACAGAATTGCGCACTATGCCAAAAACCCAACATCCAAAAAAGCCCAAAAAACAGCAAACCACCTACATGTACAAAACACGACAGCCAAAAAGAAGCATGCATAAAGCAACCAGGCAGACAGAGATCAGAGAAAGATCAGAACAGTTACCTTTGTGATCTGCTGGTTCTTTCAGTAAAACGGGGGTTGGAGGTCTAGATAATTGGGAAAATGCAGAATAAGAGATAGGAAGGGAAGGCAAAGGCGGGAGCTTGTTATGCCGAAGAATGAGGAAAATGGAGAGACTGTTACCTTGTATTTATACATACTCGCATGCCTAGAGTCTCGTTTCAAGATCTAATTCCATTTCATAACATTGCATGATGACCCAAATGAGCACTGACACAGTGACACGTTTCTCTCCTCGTTGCACATTAGCTACCTACTTTTGAAATATTTAATTAATCGAACTAGGAAAGCAAATCATACCACAAGAAAACAAAAATCAAAATCAAAAGAGTGTTTTTTACATTCTACTCTCTTCTTTTTCTTTTTTCTTTTAAAATCTTCTTGTTCTTTTTTTTTTT
>Ga0325401_1008304_pt1 | contig 10107 bp, 5 predicted proteins | sample PopdelMetagenome_FD_205666 | JGI IMG/M metagenome (GOLD analysis project Ga0325401, IMG submission 205666) | Populus deltoides microbial communities from Bellville, Georgia, United States - Xylem-PdKOR-R2 | ecosystem: Host-associated > Plants > Phyllosphere > Stem > Wood/Secondary xylem | place...
ATAGCGGAGATCACTGGTGGCCTGACGAAGAACAAGAAGACGCAGGATGCCGACGGCCTCATCGAGGTTCCCTACCTCCGCGTCGCGAACGTGCACCGGCGCTACCTTGACCTAGACGACGTGGCAGTCGTTCGTGTGGCGGAATCGCGCGCCAAGCAACTATGCCTTCAGGTGGGTGACGTGCTCCTGAATGAGGGCGGTGATTTGGACAAGCTGGGCCGAGGCGCAGTCTGGCGCGGCGAGATTCCGAACTGCATCCACCAGAACCATGTGTTCCGCGCGCGCATCACCAATAGCGAGTTCTCGCCCGCCTTTGTCTCAGCCTGGAGTAACTCCTTCGGCCAGGAGTGGTTCGCGCTCAATGGGACCCAGACGACCGGGATCGCGTCGATCTCGAAGAGCAAGCTCATGCGATTTCCCGTGCCGGCACTCGACCCGGAGCAGCAGAAATTTTGGGTAGACGCTCTTAGTGCTGCCTACGGCCTACAGCGAGAGGCGGAGGGCGCCGCGGAAGCGCTCCGCCTCCTCCGGTCCGAGCTTCTCGCCGCATGCCTGTCCGGTGAGCACGAGATCCCCTCGTCCTACGACGCCGTGATGGAGGCCGCCGCTTGACCGCACCCGGTACGTTCACCGAGACGTCCGTCGTGCAGCAGCCCATCGTGGACCTGCTCACCGCCGGCGGGTGGGCGCATGTGCCGGGGAAGGACCTGGCCCGGGACATCGACGCGGTGATCGTTGAGTCGGACGTGCGCGCGGCGCTGCTGCGGCTGAACCCGGTGATTGCGGAGCGGCCGGAGCGGGCGGATGAGGTGCTGACCCGGCTGCGGGCGGCGATGCTCCGCGCCGGGAACGACGGGCTGGTGCAGGCGAACGAGCAGGTGCTTCTCTGGGCGCGGGGGCTGGTCACCCACCGGTTCGACGGCACCCCCGCGCACATCCCGGTGCGGCTGATCGACTTCGACGACTTGGACCGCAACCGGTACGTCGTCTCCGACGAGGTCTCCTACGGGGCGCCAGGGCACCGGGCCCGGTTCGACATCGTCCTGTGGGTGAACGGGCTGCCGCTGGTGGTGGGGGAGACGAAGTCGCCCGTGTCGGCGCACGTGTCGTGGTTCAACGCCGCGAAGGACATCGCCGAGGTGTACGAGCCGGGGTGGCCGCAGTTCTTCACCACGAACGTCCTCTCGTTCGCGACGGAGGGGAAGGACTTCTACTACGGCGGCGCCGGGCAGCACGTGTCCGCGTGGGAGCGGTGGGGGTCCACCACCGCCGACGCCCGCCTGTCCGGGTGGGCGCGGGTGAAGCTGTCCGTGGAGACGCTGCTGACCCCGCGGACGGTGCTCGACATCCTCGACGACTTCACCTTGTTCGAGTCCGGGAAGGTCGACGGGGTCCCCGTTACGACGAAGATCGTCCCCCGGTACCCGCAGTACGAGGCGGTCACCGCCATCCACGGCCGCGCGCTCGAGGTCGGGCGCCGGCGGGGGCTGCTGCATCAGACGCAGGGGTCGGGCAAGACCCTGGCGATGGTGTGGGCGGCGGCGAAGCTGGTGCGGGAGCCGCGGCTGAAGAACCCGACCGTGGTGATGATCGCGGACCGGGTGCAGCTGGTGACCCAGTCGTTCCGGCAGTTCACCTCCGCCGGGGTGCCGTCGCTGCAGGTGGCGCAGTCCACCTCCCACCTCCGGTCGATGCTGTCCGAGGACCGCCGCGGGGTGATCTTCACCACCATCCACAAGTTCGCCGGTGCGGGTCAGCTCACCGCCCGGGACAACGTCATCGTCCTGCTGGATGAGGCGCACCGCACCACGGAGGGGATGCTCGGCGCGCAGCTCGCGCAGGCGCTGCCGAACGCGGCGTTCTTCGGGTTCACCGGCACGCCGATCGCCGACCAGGACCGGAACACATTCGACCTGTTCGGCGACCCGCGCGACCCCGGCCACGCGCTGAACACATACGATTCCGACCGGGCGATCGCCGACGGGGTCACCGTTCCCATGCACGTCGCCGCGCGCGTCGTCCGGTTTAACATCGACCGGGAGGAGCTCGAGGCGGAGTTCGATTTTCTCGCCGAGACCGAAGGGCTCACGGACGAGGAGAAGGACCTGGTCGCCGCCCGTTCCGGCCGGCTGGCGACGTTCGTGGCGAACCCGAACCGGATCCGCACCGTCTGCCGCGACATCGTCGACCACTTCTACTCCACGGTCGAGCCGCTCGGGATGAAGGCGCAGGTAGTCGTGTTCGACCGGGCGTCCTGCGTCGCCTACGAACGCGAGCTCACCCGCCTCCTCGCCGAACGCGCCGCGGAGCACGGCGGGACCCCGGATGAGGCGGCGGTGGTGATGACGGTGTCCGGGAAGGACGACGCGGACTGGGCCGAGTACGAGCTCAGCGACTACGAGGAGGAGCAGCTCCTCACCCGATTCCGGAACTTCCACGACCCGCTGACGTTCCTGATCGTCACCTCGAAGCTCGGCACCGGGTTCAACGCCCCGATCGAGGGCGTGATGTACCTCGACAAGCCGCTGAAGCTCCACACCCTGTTCCAGACCATCACCCGGACCAACCGCACCTGGCGGAACCCCATCACCGGGCAGGAGAAGCGGTACGGCCTCATCGTCGACTACTTCGGCTTGGGCGACGGGTTCGCCCGTGCGATGGCACCCGCCGACCCCGACGCCGCCCGCCGCAAGCTCGACACCGACGGGCTCCTCGACCTGTTCGAGGAGGAGCTCGCCAGCACCCTTGACCGATTCGCCGGTATCGACCGGACCCGCGCCGACTTCGAGACCTTCAACGCGGCCAAAGCACGGCTCCCGGACGACGGTGCGCAGTCCCGCTTCGCGGCGAGCTACCTCGTCGTCGAAGGGGTGTGGGAGGCGCTGTACCCCGACGTGCGCCTCGAGCGGCACCGGGACGACTACCGGTGGCTGTCCCGCGTGTACCAGTCGACCCAGCCAAGCGACCCTGCGGGCAACGTGCTCTGGGCGGGGCTTGGCGCGAAGACCGCGGAGCTCGTCCATCGGCACATCACCGATCTCACCGTTGACGACCCCGGCTTCACCGCCGTCATCTCCGATGACGGCACCCTGACCGGCATCCGCGCGATCATCGAGCTGCCGCCGCCGGGACCGGATGCCGACGCCGAGACATCCGTAGGGGAGGTTGTCGACGGCATCGCTGAGCGGATCAAGAAGCGCCTCGCCGGGAGCCGCAGCCACCCCGCCTACACGTCCCTCGCCGATCGGCTCGAGCGCCTCCGCGACGCGCAACTAACTCGCGCCGCGGACTCCGTCGACTTCCTCAAGCGCCTGTTCGAGCTTGCCCGCGACCTCCGCGCGACGGAGATCGCGGAAGACACCGGCGGCACCGCCGCGCTGGATCTACTTCCGAACCCGCACCTCGGTGCTCTCACGCAGATCTTCGAGGAGTTCGCGCCGCCCGATGCGCCGGTGATCATCGCCGACATCGTGTGGGACATCGATCACATCGTCGGCGAGGTCAGCTACCCCGGTTGGAGTGAGACTCAGCGCGGTGACCGGCTCGTGCGGATCGAGATACGGAAGGTGCTGGGGAAGTACGGACTGCCGCCAACGGGGGACTTGTTCGACCGGGCTCACGCGTACGTGGCGGAGCACTACTGAAGTGCGTTAGAGACTGTGACCTACATGCGGGGGGCGACACTGGCCCCAACGTCCTCTAGCCTGTCAGCGTATGGCTAGGTTCGGGCGGCAGCATCGCGACCGTCAACGTCGCGATACCCGCGCCCAAATTGACGCTATCACCGGGTCTTTTTATGTCCGACCGGAAGTCGGCTGTGAGGAGGCCCGGCTCGTCGTGGATCTAGAGGACCCCGACTTTCGGCTGGATCAGCGGCTCGTCACCTGCGATGGGAAGCTGGTGGAGTTTGCAGTAGTTCTATCGAGAGATCAAGGCGGAGAGTGGGTAGAGGTGTACTCGGTGGACACCAAGCACGGCCTCTTACATGAGCATCTGTCCGGACATAGGCGGCCGAACGACAGGCGGGACATCAAACCTCTGCTTACACAGGTCGACGTGCAAGAATCTCTCGATGATCCAGCCATGACGATGGTACTTGAGAAGTATCGCCGAATGAGGAGCTGAGGTGGCAACGGTGCAGGAATCCACTCGTGATCAAGTAATTCGACGGGTGATGCGGAATCTGTCGCGACGTGTCGTCAATGATGGGCCGCTGCCTATAACTGCTTCAGATGGCTCTTTCCCAATAGTGGTGACTCTTCCCGACGATTCGGTCGCGGATATGGAAACGCGTCGTAATCGAATAAGTAGGGATGCAAACGTCGTTGTTGCATATCCCGACCGGATGGTTCTTATCGCCATGCGCGACGGGAATCGCGAAGACGTTACGGATGTGCATCCAGACTCGCCAATGGACATGCTTGTCTCGTACATCAGAGCGCATCCAGATGACGTCCCTGCAATTAGGATCGGTACATATGCGTCACGCCGGCTAGAGGAGCTCGAGTACGCGTTCTAGGTAACTCGCGCCGCGAGTCCCAACCAGGCGCCCGCCTTGTCGACTATCTCGCCTGAGCTGGAGACCTCCTATGTTCGAGGCGCATATCGCGATCGTTGAGTCATAGCACAAGTGTATTAAACTCATGTTCTGAGTACCGGTGACTTCCGTTCTGGGGGTCACCGCCGCTGCATCCGCCCTACCCCCGAACCTGACGGACTGTTACCTTCGGACCACCTGCGCACGGTCCGCCGCTGCCGGTACTCACTAGTCCGACACGCTCACCGTGCGCCCGCCTCGTCGTGGACGCGCATCGTCAGCGCCGCTTCAACGACGAAAGGCATGGCTATGACCCGCTCCCGACTCTCGAGGGCGGTGCTGGCATTGCCGGCGGCGCTCTCCCTCGCCCTCGGCGGTGCGCTGCTCGCCGCGGCGCCCGCATCCGCCGCTCCCGGCGACCCAGTGCTCATCACCAGCCCGCAGGACGCCACGACCGACGTCGAGCGCGTGCTGACCGTGACCGGTACGGGGTCCGACGGCGCTACGGTTATCCTTACCGACGCCGCCGATGCCCCCCTCGGGCAGCCGGTCGTGGTCGCGCAGGGCGGCGCGTGGAGCGCGCCCGTCACGTTCGCCCCCGACGCTCCCGCCAACCAGAGCATCACCGCGACGCAGTTCGAGGACCCGCTTACCACCGACGCCTTCACCGAGGACTCGGTGACCTTCACGCTCGCGGATGCGGTGCCGGTCGATCCGGAGGAGCTCGTGGTCACGAGCCCCGCGGATGGCGACGCGGTGGACTCGCGCAGGGTCGAGTTCGTCGGCACCGCCACGCCCGGCGCGGCCGTCTCGGCGAGCGTCGACGGCCTCGCGCTCGGTCAGGCCACCGCCGACGAGAACGGCGACTACGTCTTCGAGGCGGTCTTCCCAATCGGCCTCGTTCCCGAGAACGAGGTCACGGTCAACGTGACCGCCGTGAACCCTGATGGCACGTCGGCCACGCCCGTCGACATCCAGCTCGTTCTGCCTGCTCCCATCGCGGCTCCGGTGATTACCGAGCCCGCCGCGGGTAGCACCGTCGCCGGCGGAGGTGCCGTGACCTTCCGCGGCACCGGCGTCGCCGGCGAGACGCTCGCGATCATCAGCGTGCCCGACCAGGCGACAGCCACCGCGAACCCCGACATCGACCCGCTCTCGCTGATCGTCTCCACCGTGGTCGCGGAGGACGGCAGCTTCGCCGTAAGCACGACGCTGCCGCTCGGCACGTACACCGCCGTCGCGGTGCACACGGAGACCCCCTTCGACCCGGTGGAGTCGCTGGCTCTGTCGCTTCCGTCGAACGAGGTCACCTTCACGCTCGTCGCAGCCGCGGCGCCTGCCGGTGCCGAGCTCGCGAACACGGGCCCGACCTCGGTCGGACTCGTCGGCCCCGCGGCGGCGCTGCTGCTCGGAGGTCTGCTGCTCACCATGGCGGCCCGTCGACGGGGCGCCCGCCTAGTCACCGCGTAGCACCTGATATGGAACGGCACCCTCACGGCTCGGGTCGTGAGGGTGCCGTTTCGTGTTCCACGGGCTCCGCGGCGGCCCTCCTCGGATCGGCGGAGGACGACGGACGCAGCGCCCCCCGTTCTGGGGGTCCATCCCGTCCCGAATCGTTATACCGCCGGAACCTGACGGACTGTTACCTTCAGCACTACCAGAGCACGGTCCGCCGTTGCAGGTACTGCACGACCGACACGCTCACCGTGCGCCCGCCTCGTCGTGGACGCGCATCGTCAGCGCCGCTTCACCGACGAAAGGCACGGCTATGACGCGTCTCCGACTCACGAGAGCCGTGCTGGCGGTCACGGCGGCCCTGGCGCTCGCACTGAGCGGCGCGCTGCTGGCCGTAGCGCCGGCGTCCGCCGCCCCGGGCGATGCCGTTCTCTTCACCAGCCCGCCGAGCGGCGCGACCGACGTGCCCCGCGCGGTCGCCATCGAGGGCACCGGCTCCGACGGCGCGACCGTGAGGCTCACGGATGTCAACAACGCGCCGCTGGGCTCTACGGCGACGGTTCGGCAAGGCGGCGTCTGGTCCATCCTGGTCATCTTCCCCGACGACGCCCCGGCACAGCAGATGGTGTACGTGACTCAAAACGATGGCGCCATCACGACCATCCTCAAGACCACGTTCACTCTCGCCGACCCCGCGCCCGTGACTCCCGAGCCGCTCGTCGTGACAAGCCCGCAGCCGAACACGCAGACGGAGTCGCGGTTCGTCGAGTTCACCGGCACTGCTGCCCCGGGCGCCGTCATCACCGCGGGCGTCGACGGAGCGCTCGTGAGCCAAGGCGTCGCCGACGCGAACGGCGCTTTCACCTTCGGCGCGTTCTTCCGCCTCACGGAGAACGCGGAGGACGTGGTCGTGACGCTCACCACGGCGAACCCGGATGGCACCGCGTCCGACCCGGTGGAACTTCCGATCACGCTGCCCGCGGCCATCGCCGCGCCGGTCATCACCTCGCCCGTCGCGGGCGGCTCCGTCGTCGCCGGCGCGGTCACGATTCGCGGAACGGGGATCGCCGGTGTGGAAGTCTTCGTCGGCGTAGTGCCCGACGAGACGACGCTCGCTGCCAACCCCGATCTCGACGCGGCCACGCTGTTCCAGTCGACGGTCGTCGCGCCCGACGGTACATTCCAGCTGACGTTCCAGCTGCCACTCGGCTCCTACGCCGTGGACGCCGTGCACATCGATGGCTTCGTCCAAGGCGACGGGACCATTCCCGTGCTGCTCTCGTTCGCCTCGGAGCCGATCGAGTTCCAGGCGGTGGCCGCCGCGGCGCCCGCCGGCACCGAGCTCGCGAACACGGGCCCGACCTCGACCGGACTCGTCGGCCCCGGCGCCGCGCTGGTCGTGATCGGCCTGCTGCTCGTCACCGCTGCCCGCCGCCGCGTCGCGCCCGTCGCCGCCTAGATCGCACAACCGACCACCGATGACGGCCCTTCTGCACCCCGCGGGAGGGCCTTCGTCGAAACCGAGAGGAATCATCCGCATGCCCCGCCCTCGAATCACTCGCTTGGCCCTCGCCGTGCCCACCGCGTTGCTGCTCGCGCTTGGCGGCGCGCTGCTCGCCGCGGCGCCTGCCTCCGCTGCCGTCGGCGATCCCGTCGTCATAACCAGCCCGGTCGACGGCAGCACCCTGTCGTCGCGCAACGTCAATGTGACCGGAACCGGCTCGGACGGCGAGACCATCACCGTCTCCACCGGAGAGGGTGTCGTCTACGGTTCGACACCGGTCGCATCCGGCGGCGCCTGGTCGCTGCAGGTGACCTTCACCGACGACGCCGCGCCTGAGCAGCGCATCCTCGTCAGCCAGTCCACCGACGCCACCACGGCCGACGGCGGCGAGGTCTCGATCACCCTTCCGCCGCCTCCGGCCCCGAATGCGGTCACAGTGGCCTTTCCCGACGACGGCGCCACGAACGTGCCGCGCTTCTCAATGATCCAGGGAGGGGCGGTCGAGGGCGCGAGCATCGTGGCGACCGTCGGAGATGTAGTGGTGGCGGAGGGCGTCGCGGGCGGCGGGGGTTACAACCTCAACGCGTACTTCCCGCCCGAGGTCGGCGACGAGGTAGAGCTGACCGTCGCCGCCGAGAACCCGGACGGCACTGTGCCCGAGCCGGTAACACTGCAACTGGCGCTGCTCGAGGCCGTCGACGCCCCCGTGCTCACAGCCCCCAGCGCGGGCCAGTCGGTAACGGCGGGTGAAGTGACGTTCCGCGGAACGGGCACGCCCGGTCTCGACGTGTTGCTCCTGATCAGGCCCGATGCCGCGACTATCGCCTCGGGCGTCGCGCTCACCGAAAACCAGGCGGCGCCGTTCGGCGAAGTCGCGGCCGACGGCTCGATCACGATCACCGCCACTCTGCCCGCGGGTCGCTACCAGGCCGCCGCACTGCTCACCAACGACCTCAGACGAGGCACCGAGTACACGCAGCGGTCCCTGCGTTCGAACGTCCTGGAAGTCACAGTCAGCCCGGCTGCCGCAGCGGCCACTCCCGCTGCTCCGGAGCTCGCGGACACCGGCGCCGTGTCGGCCACGCTCGCGGGTCCGGCCGCCGCGCTACTGCTCGGCGGGCTGGTGCTGCTCGTCCTGTCGCGTCGGCGGGTGGGCAGCACCGCCGCCTGACATGGTGCACGACAAGACCCTCCGCCTGGTGCAAGAGGGTCTCGGTCGTTGCTGAGGGCAACGATGGTGAGGCGGTAGTGGGCACATCTGCCCGGGCTTCCGCACGCCCGTGATGTTGTCCGCGGGCAGGTCGGCTACTGGCTAACCAGCGCAGAGATTTCCGTAACTTCGGTGACCGCCGGCGACACGCCGTTCAGAACGTGAAGTGAGCGCCGCGCCGTAGTGGATTTCCGACATGACGGACACCCACCTGCGGACGCGCGGAAGCTGGACGGCTGAGAGAGGAATCGGCGACCGATGAGCGGCGACCGCGAGCGGGGCAAGCCCCGGCGGGCGGTCAGGGGCGGGTGCGACACTGGGGCCGGGTCCGACGGCGGTTCCGGGCCCGTCGACAGGCTCGGCGACCGGCGCGGGCCGGTCAGTCTCCCCCGCAGCCTGAGAGGGCACTCGTGCACCTTCTGTCCGTCTTCAGCCTGCGCAACCGCGCGCTGATCGCGCTCGTCACCGTCGTCATCGGCCTGTTCGGCGGCATCGCGCTGACGACGCTGCGGCAGGAGCTCATCCCGTCCGTCACCTTCCCCCAGCTCGTCGTGGTGACGAACTACCCCGGCGCCGCGCCCGAGGTGGTCAACACCGACGTGAGCACGCCGATCGAGACCGCGATCCAAGGCGTCTCGGGGCTCGAGTCGACCACCGCCACGTCGAACACGGACGTCTCCACGGTGTCCGCGTCGTTCGAGTACGGCACCAACATCGCCACGGCCGAGCAGAACGTGACGCTCGCGGTGAACCGCATCCGCTCGACCCTGCCCGCCGACGTGGAACCGCAGGTGATCACCGGCAGCATCGAGGACCTGCCCGTGGTGCAGATCGCCGTACTCAACGACGAGATCGCGCCGGAGGAGCTGTCGGCGCTGCTGAACGACACGACAATCCCCGACATCCAGCAGCTCGACGGCGTGCGGCAGGCCGACCTGCTCGGCACCACCACCCAGCGGGTGACCATCACCCCGGACGCCGCCGCGCTCGCCGACGCCGGCGCGAGCGACCAGACCATCCGCGACGCCCTCGACGCGAACGGCGTGCTGCTGCCGGCGGGCTCCATCACCGAGGACGACCGCACCCTCACCGTGCAGTCCGGTGCGCGACTGGGCACCGCCGACGACATCGGCGCCCTGCCGCTGGTCGGTGCGACACCGGGGGCGGATGGCGCGGTGCCGACCATCGCGAGCGTCGCCACCGTCGCGGTGGAGGACGACCCGGTCACCGGCATCTCCCGGGTGAACGGCGAGCCCGCGCTCACGATCGCCGTCACCAAGACCCCGGCCGGCAACACCGTCGCCGTGTCGCGGGCCATCGTCGACGCCATCCCGACCCTGCAGGACGACCTCGGCGAGGGCACGGAGCTCATCGTCGTGTTCGACCAGGCGCCGTTCATCG
>Ga0325401_1008309_pt1 | contig 10104 bp, 2 predicted proteins | sample PopdelMetagenome_FD_205666 | JGI IMG/M metagenome (GOLD analysis project Ga0325401, IMG submission 205666) | Populus deltoides microbial communities from Bellville, Georgia, United States - Xylem-PdKOR-R2 | ecosystem: Host-associated > Plants > Phyllosphere > Stem > Wood/Secondary xylem | place...
CTCTCAAAAAATTAAACTGTGCTCTCCACTTTACCTATCAGATTGATTTTGTTTTGTAAGACAACAGTTCGCAAATCCTGAGCCGAGAGTTCACTTGTGAGGTTGCAATATTCCTTAATGATTTGTTGCACTGATATACATGAAGAGTAACCCACCGGGTCAAGAGTGATCTGAGCAGAAACATGGAAAACCACCAGAACCGGCTAATCAATTTCTGTATCTATTGGATTCTCTTTTTCTTTTTTTAATTTTTGCATGTACTCAGTTCATGCCGAGTCAGAGGATCTCACATGGGACCCTGCTACATTCCTTGTAGTCAAGTCCAACGGTTTGAATATGACTGATGGCCGTTGTCATATCTCACTACTCTATATATCTAGTCTCTATAAAATAAGGAGTTCAAAAACCCAATTCGCACGGCACAATCGAAGTATCTTACTCTCTAGTTTCTAGTTACTGCTTCCCTGCACAACGTTCTAAACCCAGATCCAACATTCAGTCACTTATTTCCCTATCTACGTTTATCTAGTCACTCTTTGTGAAAATGTCAAAAAGCATATGCAATCTCAACCTTTCTCTACAGTATCTCCTTTTGATGATCACTTTATTGTTGCTTAAAGTAGATTCAAGAACGCACCCTGGAGACATAAGAGTGCTCAAGGATCTAAAACATGGGTTGCACCCCGAGTCCATAGCTCCCGGATCTTGCTTGAGCTCGTGGGACTTCCCAGTGGATCCATGCGACCATATCTTCAGTGACAGATTCACTTGTGGGTTCAGGTGTGACTGGTTTGCTTCTGGTTTCTTCCGAGTCACTGAGATCACTCTTGACCCAGTGGGTTACTCTGGTTTACTCTCTTCAACCACCTGGAATCTGCCTTACTTGCAAACTCTTGATGTATCAGACAACTCCTTCTATGGCTCAATCCCAGACTCACTTTCCAACCTCACTCGGCTCCGTCGACTGAGTCTCTCAATGAACTTGCTTTCTGGCAAAATGCCCGTCTCTCTCGTTTCTCTAGCCCACCTCGAAGAGCTTTATCTTGATAACAACAGTCTCCATGGATCCATACCATCAAACTTCAACTCACTTGTAAGCTTAAAAAGGCTTGAAATCCAAGAAAACAATCTCTCTGGCGAGTTTCCTGATCTGGGTGCTCTCAAAGACCTGAATTATCTGGATGCTAGTGATAACCAAATATCTGGTGAAGTTCCCTCAACACTACCGGTGTCTCTTGTTGAGCTATCTATGCGAAACAACAACTTACGAGGAAAGCTACCTGTTAATGTAGGCGATTTGGAGTTCTTACAGGTCTTGGATCTTAGTCACAACAAGTTATCGGGTCCAATTTCATCAGTTCTTTTTGACCATCCTTCTCTTCAACAACTTACCCTTTCCCATAATAATTTCACGTTCCTGCAAGTTCCAGGTACAGTGGGTCTAACTAGCAAGTTAATAGCTCTTGATTCGAGCTACAATGATCTTAGAGGCATATTACCAGGTTTTTTGTGTTCAATGCCGAAGTTGTCATCTTTGTCTCTAGAGAATAACAAGTTTACAGGAATGATACCATCCCAGTATGCTTTGAAAGTGGCTGTTCCCAGGAGCAATGCGTCCTCGTTGGAGAGGCTATTATTAGGTGGGAACTACTTGTTTGGTCCAATTCCAAGTGCTCTGATGGGTTTAAAACCGGGTTCTGCTAATGTGAGTTTGGTGGATAATTGTTTGTATAGGTGTCCTGATACCTTCTTCTTTTGTCAAGGTGGGAATCAGAAGTCATTAGTGGACTGTAAGAAGAGATTTGATACCGTGATCCCTTGGATGAGAACCACAAACTAACCAACCAGATTTGTATGATAATACAATATTTTCCTTTAAAGTTTTATCTCCATTTTTCTGGTTTTTATTTAAAAACTTTAACAGAAGTTTTAGTTAGCACTTTTAAAAGAAAATAGATTATTATCTGCACTATGCTGGGCTGGTTTTTTTTTAATGTGAAAAAAATATTCACATCTTGTTAATATATTGATTGATTTAATGTGATCTAATCAATTTAATATGTCTAAAAACAACCTGAATGACCGATAAAAAGATAATTTAACTAAAAAAAATCAAGACACGTTTTTTTTTAAATATTAAAACAAAAACATAATAGATTAACTCGGGTTAACCTATCAAATATTCTATTACTCTGATCATAAAACCTTGATAACCTATAAAAAACAAATAAAAAAAATTATTAAACTCAATTTTCAATCAAACCAATGTTGAAAGATAAAATTGAAAATAAAATTCAACTAAAAAAATAAGTCGAGTTAACCTGAGTTGACCTGTCAAATTTGGATCATGAGATCAGGATAATACCATAGAAAAAAATCAAAATAAATTGTGAAACTTAATTTTCAATCAACCTGATATTGAATGATAATTTTTTTAAAAAAATCAATTAAAAAAACATAAAAAACCACTTGAGCCAATCAACCAAACTCGTGACCTGGGTCATGAGATTGAGATAACCTCATAGAACGCAAATTAAAATAAATTATGAAGCTTACTTCTCAATAAATCCAATGTTGAATGATAAAATTAAAAAAAAAATCAACTAAATAAAACAAATTAAAAAAACTCGAGTTAATCGGCTTAATCTGTAACCTAGGTTATAAAATCATGATAATCCCATAAAAAACAAATAAAAAAAATAAAGTTTAGTTTTCAATCAATCTAATGTTAAAGGATTAAATTGAAAAAAAATCAATTAAAAAAACAAAAACAAAAATCAAGTCAACCTTGCTAACTCATAAAACTCGCAACTTTGATCATAAAATGGTAATAACCTCATAAAAAATAAATTTAAAAATAATTATAAGGATCAATTCACAATAAATCTATTAAATAAGATGTTGAAAGATAAAATAAAAAAATAAGTTTGAAATTAAAAGAAAAAATTCCTTCACATTTCATTATTCATTCCTACAGTAAAATACCAAGAATATTTAGTATATGTTACATCAAATAATAATAATAATAATAATAATAATAAATAATATCGTTTCAAATCTTCTGAAAACGAAGATTTGGCATCCCATGTCTATCTCCCTTGCTCTTGAAAAACGACAAGTGAAATGTTCTCTATCTAATCCCACTTTGATGCATTATCACCCCTCACCTATAATATGTTTAATCAGTCTGTGCCTCTGTGCTGCACTGCGCACGCTGCTAATTTCAGCTGAATGGGCTAGTGGGTGTTGGGCTCCATCGAAGAATTAATCTTTATTTTCTCTCATCAGGATTCGATCAGGTTGTTAATATTCTTCTTCTTTTTTCTTTTTTCTTTTTTTTTTAACATGAGTGGTTGGTGTTTTCTGCTAGGGTTTCTGTGCAAAGCATTGTTTAAGGTGATCTAGATCCAAGACTAATAATAGTAAGGCATTGCATTTATCAGTTAATAATATCCTCTAGTATTATTTTATAGCGATGTACTTTACGATAGTACTGATACCTTGTCTCTTAAATCGTAGCTCCTCCATGTGCACTTCTTTTATAACCTGCATGGTCATTTAAAAACCCGAACATGGCCACTCCTTTATGTCCATCACTAGGGCAGTTTTCTCAATTTCTGCTGCAGAGTTGAATCATTCAACTGGAATTCTCTTCCTTTTCAGACATTGATTTAGAATTCGATGCTCCCTAGAACTAATTAGTTTGGTACCGTTGGGAACTGTAATATTGGGACCAGAACACGGGACTCTTGGCCCTCAGATTTGATATCCATTCCATCAAGCGTAGCTGTTCAGACCACCCCCACCCCACCCCAGGCAAGCTGACTATGACCATCTGGGTTAAAAACAACAAGTTGCTAATTTCTTATGAACTCGGTCAGTTCTCAGATTCACTTCAATACCCGTGATCAAGTCATGGGCTAGCCCTGACAAAAATGCAAACTTGATACGTGGAACTAGCTAGGCTTGACGAAAATAATCATCTGTCTATCCTTTTACAATACTATTTTGATACTTCGGGGTTGCACTTTGATGCCTGTACAATGATTTTTTGGGCCACCCAGTGTTTTGTTGATATTGATGTTTTCACGTATCAATAGCCATTAATTTCGTGGAACAACTGAGATCAGCTTCTCCAGAGAATAAGTGGTTCTTTCCCTTGCTGTTGTTTTTTGTGCACCGCTTAGTAGCAATAAAAATGCTAAATAACCTTCGATCGATGCAGCCTGGCGCCAGTGCCTGGGTTTGAATCACTCACATAGCAGACAATATTAAGACATCTACATGTCATGACCCGCCTATGAGCATTCTTTGATTTTTCTAAACGGGCAGCACGCTGGATCATCTCATTCTGTGGTAGCTAGCTCGGGCCTTAATTGCAGTACTGAGGTCTGAGCTCTGAGGTGATCAAATCTCCTTACTCTTGAAACCATTTCTTAACCAAAGGTATTCCCGCAGTTTCGAGCCCACAATGATCGAGGTTTCTATCAATTACTACTACGTACTGTACTGTCTCGCAGGAGTTAGTATAGTAAATATTCTCCTCTTAGCATAGTTCCGACTACACATGCAAGAATATTGGCCACTCCATTATATACTCCGCCCACGTCTTCATAGAAATCATCTGTCCCAATCGATTACCATTTGCACCTTGGCAACTCTATGAAGTACTCTGCTGGAAATTACCTTTATTGTTCTTTACATATTTTTGGTAGAACGTTTGCTGTGTTAGGAGAGCCAATAATTTCCCACATGTTGCCTAGCCCTTCTTACAGTGAGCTGTTTCGACCAATACGCTCGAAGCTACCACGGAGTTGATAATTAGTACATGATCTTATTGCAGCTTTTAATATGGAATTAATTTGTGGTCCTCTCTATTAGTGGTTGGGTGGATCCAGGCTCAATACAGACTTTCTCCACTCCAATCCAGCTTGGTGGTGTAATAAAAGCATACCAAAAAGGATTCATTATTCAAACATCGTTGTATTTACAGAACTTTACTTGTCTACTTGATAGAGTAAGCAGCATGTTTGTCTAGTATTGTGATGGTGGTGTAAGCCTCTTTCTTTGGCATATTGGTAAAAACCATCCTTGAAATGGTTTTGCCGTAACTCAGAAAAGCTTGGGCATTTTGAGTTTGGACGCGTCAGAAAAGCTTGCCACTCCAATCCTTGAAATGATTTTGACTGAAGAGAAAAAAACAAAAAATAAATTAAATTTATGATCTTTATTATAATTTTGAAGTGAATTTTTTATATTTTAAATTTAAAATATACAAAAAGACATACCCTTTGTATCCTCGTTGACTTCGTAGTAGAAAAGGATACCATCTCACATGAGTTTTAACCCCTCATCATCTTCCCTACAAGGTGACTTTTCCATGAACAAAACCGTGTCATTTTAGTTCGAGATTGGTCCAAATTAAGCAGAGAATACCTAGTGACGTATGAAAATTTGTTATATGTCTATGTAACCAATCAAAATATGGAATGGCGCAATGAATTCCATCCTTAAAATTGGCAAGAGTGATATCAGGAACTTGGAGAGTTAACTTATAGCTACACAACCACTGAGGGAGGCGAAGAGACTGCCATTGCGAGGGATAGCTGCAAATTGTACAGAATCAAATACCACAATCCGTAGAAATCCCTTAGTTTCTGTCCAGCATGCAGTAGACCTTACCGGACGCATCCAATTAATGTTCATTATTGTTGACGATTATGAGGAACCTTTCCGGCAGCAAAGAGTTTGTTCCCCATACCTTGTCAGTTCTAGAATATTGTTACTGCTTAATGAATATGAAGTGTATCCCCACCCTCCCACTCCCACAAAAGCCCATACTTTACCAGCCAATCCTAGATTTCTTGTGCAGTACAATTCCTTCCTTCCATACTCGATCGGTTAATTATACCCACAACATTTCTCAGCATGTTACCTTTCCTCTCTCCCTCCCTCCCTCCCTCCATCGATGTACAAACTTGATAGTAAATGCATGTCAGGGGATCGAGCTTTCAATGATGGGGACCATATTTCAACGATATACTTCCAAGTTTCTGAATTGATACGTGATAACCATTGGCGGGCAGTTTCAATGAAGTAGAAAACAAGATAAACAGTAGACATTATTAGTCGGTGACTGTTGGATGTTAAGTACTTTTCATATACAGTATGAATCCCTCAATATTATATATACCACCATGCCAACTAGCATTAAATAAATGTGTTAGTGACTTCAAGTTGTCTAGTGTTGCTATTATTTTATATATATTTGTCAACCATTTCGAACATGAAATAGCTTTGAGATTATTATATATTATCACGGTGTGATGATATGACTCGTTGATTAAACATGATTATTGCTTTAATTAATTTCTGTTATATATCAACTCTTGCTTTGTTATGACACATCCTCTCTCTTATCTTTATTTTACATAAGCCAAAGCGAATTTTGTTATAAATTAAAATATTCAAAGATAAAAAAAATATAGAAAAGATTTTCAAAATGCATGATTTTATCCATCATAAAGCTATTGATTAACCCTAATATTACTAAACATGAGTAATAAAATGGGAAATTTATTCTTTTCAAATTGAAAAAAAAAACTAGAAAATCATAGTAACATAGTATATGAAAATAAGAATTAAAAAAATTACATTTATATATTTTCTAAAAAAAACTTTAAATATTTGCATCGTTATTTCATAAATCCGCTAGCAAAATCAATATTAAAAAAATATATATATTTATAAAAGCTAGACTCTTATTATTATGAGCTGAGACTATTATTTAGTAGTAAATTCTTTCAAAAAACATCTCATAAAGTCCTGCTACACTTTTAAGTATATATTAGGTAACATATAAGCATACATTTATCTGTCCTTGTCCCAGGGCCTAGGGTACAGATTCGAGTCCATAATACCGTCCAGATGAACGGATTAGGATCCAAACATGATTAAAATATTCGCGTCTTATCACTGCACAGTGATGCCGACAACTCTTTTTGCCCATCTTATGTTACATTTCAACTTTCTCAGAGAGATGGAGAGAGTATAGCATCATTTGCTTGATCATCATATTTTTTGGACAGAAAACGTGTTGCTTGTCCTTCTTGTGTTGGAGTGAGCCCAGCATAGTGTTAATTCTTAATCTAGAGTTATCATATCTTTGTCACTTTAATTAGATTGTGAATCTAGTAAAAAGTGTCACCTGTCAAGTGATAGGTTGAGATCTTCTTGATATAACAAATTAATTAGACTAAATAATAAGGAAAATTGAATAAACCATAAAACCAAAAAAAATTAACCGAAGAAACCGAATAAACTGAGATAACAATTTAAGTTTTTTGGTTGAATTGATTTTTTAATATAGTAACAAAACCTTGATAACTAAATGATCATGAGTTTAAATTTTACCATTCTCATTTATTTAATAAAAATTAAACACAAGGTAACATAAGTTTGTGTAAATTTTAAGTTCAAAGAGCTTTTATTTAAAAAAAATATATTAAAAAATAATATAAATTATATCTTGAGAACTCATCTAACCATTTAACCTTTTAATTAAATTAAATCTTTAACAGGTTACTTATATTCATATATAGTGTATCGTAAACTGCTCTAGAGGTATAAGCCACAAAATATAACAGGGGAAGAAAGCAGCGGGACTGGATGGCCATGAGCTGACACCTCCTCTGCATTTCGAGGCAAATATACATATTACAGAGACCACAGCTCTAGAAAAACAGTCGAGACACTATTTTGAGCACCAAAGAATTGCTAGAGTTCATAATGCACGCCTGCCTTTAAAGGCATCCCGCCTTCCCCAATTACAGCAAAGGGATCAGAGGTCCCATATATAGCCCTCGACTGGGGGTGGAGTGGAAGATATTTGATCTTTCCCAGAGGGGTCAGGTTGACTTGATCGGAGATATTTCTCGTATGAGAAAATATTTAACAATGATTGAACCTGAAGTTGACATCATTTAGCCTTGCTACACGTTGATCAACTGTGTGTGATTGGTAGTAGTTTTTTAATTTTTTTTTTTTATTGCAAAGCTGGATAAGAAGGATATTGATGTTATCTTAGTGGTAACAATAAAAAAAAAAAAAAACCTCTTTTCCACTATATATTTTGTTTTATATTTCTGAAGTTCTGAAATGGAAAATTGTTCATAATCATTTATTTTCTCAATCAAATTGTATTTAATGTTTTTTCTTAAATTAAGTAAAGTTATCCAAAAAAAATTGTTAAACTAAAAAAGTAACTAATATGATGTAAGTAATCACATCAGCAACACCATAAAATTTTTCAAAATTACCATATTAGATGATATATTTTAATTTATGTTTGCTATTAATTTATATGGTTTTATTTATTGTTTCAGAATCAATAACTTTAGTAATTTTTAAAACAATAAAAGATATCTCTAGATCATGCCCTCTCGGCAAAAGATCATCATCAAGACATCAACCTTAAATTGGTAGATTTAGGAAAATAAGATTTATTGAATGATATAGTTTAAAGATTTGAACTCAAATGAGAAAACAAACCTTATTAATTAATACCTTTTAACCTAATTAGGGTTTATTAATGGCTTATGTAAGACTAATCATAGCCTTCATACACCCAAAAAAAAAAAAATTCGTTGTAAAGCATGACCATCTAGTATTGTTCTAGCCAAATTTGGCAGTCCAACTTGGTGTAAGTTAAGGCAATGTTTGTTGGTAACTCAACATCTCTATATCATCAAAACTCCTCGATGCGTTTTTTTCTACAAATTTCTGACAAGGACAACATGGGCAGTCACAGTCCCTCAGAGGGAAAAGACGACTGGAGGATTTGATTCCGCAACTTCAAAAAAAAACAAAAAAAAACAGCTTGGCAAGTCCCTTTTTTTTTTCTCTTTTTTAATGTGGATATTTGAATAATTTATATATTTTTTAATTAATTTTACAAATTTTAAAATTAATAATTAACAATCACAACATTTAGACTTAAAATTAATAAAAAAAACAATTTTTTTAATCCAAACTCTTATAATTTCATTCTATTAAATAGTTAACATCGCTTGGGAACGCGATATAAACTGTATTTTTAAAAAATTAAATATTTTTTTATTAGAATTTAATATATTTGATATGTTTTGAATTGTTGATATTAAAAATAATTTTTTAAAAAATAAAAAAATATATTTTAATATAAAAAATTATTTAAAAAACAATTAGAATCGCAGTTGCGTCCTATTCTTGAACATGGGATCTCATGACCCGGTTGCTACTGTGCATGGGCCTTGTATTACAGTACTTCGTATAATTCAGATAGAAATGACAGGTACTAAAAGACAATCCTTGGCTGCAGATTTTCACAGAGCCCAGAGAATTAAAAACGTAGAAAAACTTAAACCTTAGCAACTCGAAATATACCCACAAGTCTCTCTGTTATGACAAGTGACACCGTTTGTTGTTGCGGTCCGTTTTTTAAAACTTTTGATTTTTTTTTTAAAAAAATAAATTAATTTTTTATTTAATATTTTTTATTGTTTTGATATATTAATATTAAAAATTAAAAAAATATTATTTTAATATATATTTTTAAACAAAAAATAATTTAAAAACATTATCTACCATTCTCAAACAAACAGGCTAAAAATATATTATGTATAATTTCTTTATTTTGTAATTTTTACAAATGTTTTTTTTTAGAGTATTTTAAAATGTGATAGAGCTTATTTTTTACTTATAAATATATTAAAATGATATTATTTTTTTATTTTTTTAAAATTTATTTTTAACATCAACTAATCAAAACAATCTAAAAATATAAAAAAATATTAATTTTAGCCACTGCTAAATTTGGTGGAACCAATTCCTTTGTTTTATTCTAAAAAAAACCCCTCTATTTAATTAAAATATGCAAAAATCTTTTATCAATTTTTTTTAAGGTATTAGTCTCAAATAAAATCGGAAAAACCTATTAGTTTGAGCCCAATGAATTCCCTTTAAATGAATAATAAAAAAAATAAGGAAAGATTTAACCGAATATTTTCAGATTTAATTTGCCAATAAATATACAAAGTTGGGTGCCCGGGCATGATTTTTAGCCAA